>Ga0123355_10013506_pt1 | contig 12718 bp, 10 predicted proteins | sample TergutEmb28metaG_3_FD_89872 | JGI IMG/M metagenome (GOLD analysis project Ga0123355, IMG submission 89872) | Embiratermes neotenicus P1 segment gut microbial communities from Petit-Saut dam, French Guiana - Emb289 P1 | ecosystem: Host-associated > Arthropoda: Insects > Digestive system > Gut ...
AACGCCACAAACATAGGCAAATTAAATGCCCCAAGTTGCCGTGCAAGTTCTGCCGCCAGTTGAAATGCAGAGTAATAGTACAAAAGTGCATCTGCTGGCGGATGGACAATCAAAAGCGGCGTAGAAAACGCCGCCATATTGTGCAAGAGCCATGTGGTGGGTACTTCTTCGCCAAGGCGTATTTCATGAACATGCACGGCATGACGTTTGCTTGTTTGCGCTTCAAACATTCGTAAGGGCATTTCTGGCAAAAGCCACGCCCCAAGATACGCCCCCTCTGCTGGTTCAAATTTTGCAAAGCTCACATTATCTTGCCGATATAGCACCGTAAATGGTTGCGGAGTGGGTGCTGTTTCGTCGTAATCACCGTAATTTTCGACTATGCCCGCAGAACCCCGTGTAAAGTTAGGCGTACCCAAAATGCGTGGTGGCGCACCTGTTGCGCAGGATGTGAGAAATATACCGATTAGTACCGCTGTAAGGGTAGCTGCAATGGCAGTTGCAAGCCAAGTGCGGCAATGTTTTGGTTTTTTCATTAAGGCTCACCTTTTTAGAGAGATTTTTACAGAAATTTTAGAGAGGTTTTTAATATGCTAGGAAACTGCTCTGCAGTTTCGGCTGGCGGTAACAGAAACGCGCAAGCGCGTTTTGTTCAACCGTGGGCTTCGCCCACACCCACAAACTTTTTGGGAAAAAGTTTGACAAAAACTCACCTAAAGCTTTGCCTGTTACCACTCGATTCATTCAAGAACAAAACGCAGAGCAGTTTCCTTGTATTTTAAAAACGTCGCATTTTGCGACAAATTTATTTGGCTAATCAAATTTAAGACACTTACAGCTCTCAAATAAAAAAAAACTGTCATTTTCCAGTCATATTTCATTGACATACATGCACATATGGTAGTATTCTCTATGAGGAGAGAGCAAAAACCTACAAAAAACAAGCATTAACAGGGAGGAACTATGATGAAGTGGTTTAATAATTTAAAAATTAGGTCAAAGCTGGTTTTGGGCTTTGGTACGGTAATAGTGCTGGCGATTGTTCTTGTTGCAATCGCTGTTTCCCAGCTCATTACCATCAATACAGAATATGAAGAGATTTTTAGAGGTGCTGTTACACGGCGCGGTGCGGCAAACGCGGTACAGTCCAATGTACGTGGGTACAGGCGCGTAGTAGCAAACGCTGTTATGATTGCGCCGTTGACAGAATATAGCTATCGTGTAATGCATCTTGATGAGCAATTTATAGAAGCAGAAGCAATGCGCGACGAAATTTGGGCGCAGTTAGATATATTTGAAGAAAGTGCGCGTAGACAAGAGGGTGAACCTCCAGGATGGCTTCAGACGCGCCTTAATGAAAGTGCCGAAGCACGCAGGCTGTTTGATGAATATCGTCAAGTGCTTATAGAGGTGCGGGAACATGCATATTTAGGCGACCACGCGGCGGCGTACGAAGCTACTATAGCAGGTCGCGATATAGTTACTGAGCTGATTGAATTGACAGACTTAATGGTAGAGCAGGCCAATGATAGAATGGAAGGCGACATCTCAAGCGCATCAAGTTCTGCTACTGCCGCAGTATGGATAGTTCTTGGTATTGCTAGTGTTATTGTAGCTGTGGCGTTCATTATGGCGTTGATTATTGCACGCATTATCTCCAAGCCCGTGCAAAACTTGGTGTCGCTTACAAGCGATGTTTCTGCTGGCAATTTGAATATAAACATGAACCGCGCTAATTTAACCACAGACGAAATTGGCATCCTTACCGCCGATGTTTATGATTTGGTAGATACCATTAAAGGTATAGTAAATGATATAAATGTATTCTCTTCCGAAATGAACGAAAAAGGTAATCTTGATTATCGCATAGACGCGAAGAAGTACAAAGGCGGCTATGGTGAGATGGTAACAAGCTTGAACGATTTCACCGAAGGCTTTGTAGCCGACCTCATGAATGTAATAATGATTCTTCAAAAAGTAGGCGGCGGCGACTTTGAAATACATCTTGACAAGTTGCCAGGCAAAAAGGCTATTCTTAACCAGTCCGTTGATGCATTAAAAGCCAATCTTGACGGCGTAATAAACGAAGTAGGCGAAATGATTAACGCGGCAGCTGTAAAAGGCGACCTTTCATTTAAAATCGACGTTAACCAATACGAAGGCGGTTGGAGAGAAATCATGTCGGGGCTAAATGATATAGCCGCCGCAGTGTCCGCACCCATCACAGTTTTGGAAATGTGCTTGATGGAAATGAAGGGCGGTAATTTTGACCTACACAGCATAGATGATGTCGTGAAAAACAAAACAGGTTTAGACCCAACCCCAGGTGCGTACAAAGGAAGTTTCTACAATGCAATAAGTGCGATGGATTCCTCTGTTTCAGAGATTGCTTCCTATATAAAAGATATTTCACTGTCCCTTGCGCAAATGTCGGGCGGTGACCTTACCACTACCATTACGCGGGAATATGTTGGCGATTTTATGGTAATTAAAGAATCCATCAACCAAATAAGTTCGTCGCTTAACAAAACTATGTCGGAAATTTCCTCTGCATCTGAACAAGTTCTCTCTGGTGCCAGACAAATTTCCACCAGTGCGCAGGACATTGCAAACGGCGCACAAGAGCAAGCAAGCTCCGTAGAAGAGCTTAATGCATCTGTTGACCTAATCAACCAACAAACACAGGCTAATGCTACAAATGCAACAGAAGCCAGTAGCCTTTCCAACACCTCTACACAAAACGCTAACGAAGGCAATGAGGCCATGAAGGAAACACTCGTTGCCATGAACCAAATCAAAGATGCATCCAATAACATCTCCAAAATAATACGCACCATTCAAGACATCGCTTTCCAAACAAACCTTCTTGCACTTAATGCGGCTGTAGAGGCCGCACGGGCAGGCGAACACGGGCGCGGCTTTGCCGTAGTAGCCGAAGAAGTACGTTCTCTTGCGGCACGCTCACAAACCGCCGCACAGGAAACAACAGAGCTGATAGGCACATCCATCGGCACTGTAGAAAAAGGCTCGTCAATAGCCACAACCACAGCCGAAACATTAGATACAATCGTAGAAAATGCCGCAAAAGTAAGCGCGATAATAAACGGCATTTCTACCGCTTCAAGCGAGCAGGCCGAAGCCGTTTCTCAAGTGGTAATTGGCCTTAACCAAATCTCTTCTGTAGTACAATCAAACTCTGCCGTAAGCGAAGAAACCGCCGCCGCATCCCAAGAGCTCTCCTCCCAAGCCGAGTTGTTACAGCAATTGGTTTCTTTCTTTAAGATTTAGTTCGTGCCTCGGTGAGGCAAAACACAACTCTCCCTTCACGCAAAAACGCCGCTATGCGGCGTTTTTGCGTTTAAAGGTTGCCTAATGAAATCGAAGCATATATAATCATCATGTAAATATTGTAAAGAGAGAGGCTGACATATGACTGAAATAAAACGTGAAACTTGCGGTGTTGTTCGTATTTCCGACGAAGTGCTGATGAAAATTGCATCTACAGCGGCGCGGGAAGCAGAAGGCGTATTGCGCCCGCAAGGTACAAAAGAGCGCAACCAGGCGGCGAAGTGCATAAGCGTGGCGGTTAACAAGCAGACTGTAGTGGTTGGCATTGTGATTGCAGTGCGCTTTGGCACACGCATTCATGAAGTGGCACAAGATGTACAAGCAAGGGTAAAATATGCTATGGAGACTATGACAGGGCTTACCGTTGCGGCGGTTAATGTTAAAATAGGCTCTATCATTGGCGAAAAAGCCAAAAGATGAGCCGCACAAACCGTCGGCAAGCGCGTCGCCATGCCTTTCATTTGATTTTTGGTCTGCCATTTACACCCGCTAATGTAGAAACCCTTGCCCGCGCACGGGCGTTTTACTATGAATTTTTAGAAGAAGACACAACGGATTATGGCTTTGAAGAGCTTATACGCCCAAAAGGACGCGATGCGGAGTACGTAGACCGCGCTTTTTGGGGTGTATTCGAACGACTTGCCCAACTGGACGGCGTTATTGAAAATTTCTTGCGCGACTGGACAATTGGCAGACTTAATAAAGTAGACCTCGCGCTTATGCGCCTAAGCATCTATGAAATGCTGTGCGAACCAGATGTGCCAATAGGCGCGGCGGTAAATGAAGCAGTAGAGCTGGCCAAGGAATACGGCGCAGATGAATCCGCCGCCTTTATAAACGGCGTACTGGGCAATGTTGCTCGGGAAATAAAAAGAAAAGACGCAGGCACATTGCAGCGTGAAAGCGTCGGGAAAGATGCCGACCCGTTGCAGTCGGAAAGCGAAAGCTCATTGCAATCGGAAATCGCAAATAAAGGTGCGGGCGAGGCATGATGACTCGCAATGTCTACACGGTTACGCAGGTTAACCGCTACGTGAAAAAATCCCTTGAGTCCGACGCGCTTTTGGCGGGGCTTTTTGTGGAAGGCGAAATTTCAAATTTTAACGCGCATTCTTCGGGGCATATGTATTTTACATTAAAGGATGCTACGGCGGCGATTTCTGCCGTAATGTTTCGCGGCAATGCGGCAGACTTGCCATTTGTGCCGCGCTCCGGCATGAAGGTAATTGCCTTTGGGCGACTGTCCCTTTTCGAACGCGATGGAAAGTATCAGCTTTATGTAGAATATCTCGAACCTGCAGGGGTAGGCAGTTTGCAAATAGCCTTCGCCCAGCTAAAAGAAAAGCTTGAGGCCGAGGGGTTTTTTGACCCGCATCGCAAGCGAGCAATTCCACGCTTTGCACGTTGCGTAGCGGTTATCACATCGCCCACAGGGGCGGCGGTGCAGGATATAATTCGTATTATACGCGAACGCAACCGCGCTATTAAAATAATAATAGCCCCTGCATCTGTACAGGGCGAAAACGCGGCAACAGATATGTGCCGCGCTATCAGCGAAGTAAACGCCCACGGCGAGGCAGAAGTGATTATCCTTGGGCGGGGCGGCGGCTCTGTTGAAGATTTGTGGGCATTCAATGAAGAACCTCTTGCCCGCGCCATTGCCGCATCAAAAATCCCGATTATTTCGGCAGTAGGACATGAGACGGATTTCACCATAGCAGATTTTGTGGCAGACCACCGTGCGCCAACGCCTACTGCCGCCGCGCAAATCGCGGCCTTTGATAGGCTTCAAGTAAGCGAGTATATTCGTGGCCTGCGTGCAGATATATGTGATGCGCTTGGCGAAAAAATTCGTGACAATTTTACCGAAATTCGCACGCTGTATTCGCGGCTTACGCGGGGTGTGGCTTTTCGCCTAACAAACGAACGCCAAGCTCTTGCCCACAAGGAAGAATTACTGCACACCCTTTCACCCTACGCGGTTTTTAAACGTGGTTTCGCGATTACGCAGGTCATGGGTATGGGTGCAGTAACAGACGCGGGCATTGATGCAAAAGGCAAAACGATTACAAGCGTGGGGCAACTTTCCCCTGGGCAAGATATTGAAATAATTTACGCAGATGGTTCAGCCATCGCTACAATAAAAGATGTAGTCACAAAAGCCTAGGCGAAAGGAATGTTTCGACCATGCCGTATATAGGGCTGTGTTCGTAAGCGGGTGATGAAAATGCCAAAAAAGAAAGCGCAAACATTTGAAGAAAAGCTTGCAAAACTTGCGGAAATTGTGGATAAAGTTGAAGACCCAAGCACGTCTTTGGATGCGGCAATTGCTCTGCACAACGAGGGTGTTGCTTTAGCGAAAGAATGTGGAGAGGCTTTGCAAGAGTATGAGGAGCAAGTCGTGCTTCTGCAAAAAGAGGCCGATGGTTTTTTAACGGAGGGTGCTTTTGAATGACAATCAACAAAAGAGCCTTGCGGCGCATGACCCCCGAGGCATTGCAAAGCGTGGCAGACAATATACGCGAATTTTTAGTACAAAGTATATCCGATACAGGGGGGCATTTAGCGTCAAATTTAGGCGTGGTAGAGCTTACCGTGGCTTTGCACGCTGTTTTTGATACCCCACGAGACAGCATAATATGGGATGTGGGGCATCAAGCCTATGTACATAAGATTTTGACGGGGCGTGGCGGGCTTTTTGGCGACCTCCGCAAAATGGACGGGTTAAGCGGCTTCCCTAAGCCCAGCGAGAGCGAACACGATGCTTTTGGTACAGGACATTCATCCACAGCTATATCGGCGGCATTGGGGCTGGCCGTGGCGCGGGATATTCGCGCAAGGCTCGGCATAAACGCGGGCGACGGCGCGACAGGTAGTGGCTACGACGCAGGTAGTAGCGTAGCGGGTAGCCTCAGCACGAGCAACAATGCACGAAGGGAAAGAATTGTGGCCGTAGTAGGCGACGGCTCTATGACGGGTGGGCTTGCCTACGAAGGGCTTAACAACGCAGGGCGAGCTAACACAGATTTACTCGTGATTTTGAACGATAATCAAATGTCAATCAGCAGGAACGTAGGTGCGGTGGCACAGCATTTAAATGTGTTGCGTACCAGCCGTGCTTATGTAGGCGCGAAGGCCGATGTGCGTAATTTGCTTAAAAAAATGCCCTTGGTGGGCAAGCCCATAGTCCACGGCATCGAATCGGTGAAAAACGCCCTGCGCCACGCGGTTTTGCCTGGGGTTTTGTTCGAAGAAATGGGCTTTAGGTACGTAGGCCTTGTAGACGGGCATGATATAGCCGCACTTTTACCCATTTTGCGGCAAGTGCGAAGGTTGCGCGGGCCAGTGCTTTTGCATGTTTCCACCACGAAGGGTAAGGGCTACAAAAGTGCGGAAAAATCCCCTGGCAGTTACCACGGCGTGGGCAAGTTTAATATAGAAACAGGCCGCCCAGCCGCGCCCGCCGCAGATGCAAATAAGCTCACATACACACAAATATTTTCAAAAGAAATATGCCGTCGTGCATCGCTTAACGAAAAAATTGTGGCCATTACCGCTGCTATGACAGACGGTGTTGGGCTTTCTCGCTTTAAACAATGCTTCCCGCGACGGTTTTTTGATGTAGGCATTGCCGAAGCGCACGCCATTACCTTTGCGGCAGGACTTGCAAAAGGTGGCCTTCGCCCTGTGGTGGCTGTGTATTCGTCGTTTTTGCAACGCGGCTACGACCAAATAATTCACGACGTGGCGATTCAAAACCTGCCCGTGATTTTTACTATAGACCATGCAGGCGCAGTTCCTAATGACGGCGAAACGCATCAAGGCATTTATGATATTGCGTTCCTTTCGCACATCCCCAATATGGTTATACTCGCGCCTTCCTGCGCTGAGGATATTGGCGAAATGCTGGACTTCGCTTTGGCGCATAATGGCCCAGTTGCCATACGTTATCCAAAGGGTTTTGCCGCCAATCGAGGAGGAGAAATTCAAAAAGGCTTGCAAAATAGTGAAAAAATAGCTATTGTATCAGTAGGTGCAATGTTGCAAACGGCTACCACTGTGGCTGAGAGGGTAGGCGCGGAGGTAATTGAAGCGAAGTTTGTAAAGCCGATATATGACGATTTAATCGCACGTCTTAGGGATTTTGACTATGTATTCACCCTTGAAGATGGTGCGAAATCAGGTGGATTTGGCGAAGGATTGCACTCAAGGATTGCGGCGTTAAATTGTCGCAAAATGCGACAAATTTATTTTAAGGCGTTCGCGTTTCCAGATATTTTTCCCGAAACGGGTACAAGAGAAGAGCTTTTTGCGCGTTACGAACTAGACGCGGATAGCATATATAAAAAAATTTCTAAGGAGATTGGACATGGACAACAAAAAGAAACGTAATCGCGAAATGAATCGCGAGATTGAAAAAAAACGTAGGCAAAAACGCCGCATATTTAGCGGTGTGTTGGTGGTGCTTATTGTAGCCTGTGTTGCGGCACTGGGCTATGGTGTGTGGGATATGATAAACCGTCGCACTGTAATGACCTTTAATGGCGAGCGCGTTGCAACAAGAGATTTTCGGTTTTTGGCGTATACATCGCAAGGCGACCCTTGGAGCGACTTGGAACAGAGCCTTGTGCTTCGTGAACGTGCAGAGCTTCACGGCATATCCCTTACCAGCGAACAACGCGATATGCTGATGGGTTTTGCCGGGCAAGTGCGTGGGGATTTTGCACCAGGCGCACTCAACTTTATTTCTGACGAGCAAATTGTGGACGTGAGGGCTTCTTGGTTTTTGACAGAAGGCTTAATGGACATTTACGTGTCGGATTTTGAACACGACGAGGATGAGTTTTTAGAGCTTGTGGAAGAGTTCTACGATATGATACTTGCCGAAGTCACAGATACATCAGTAAAATATATTTGGTCACATGACGAAGATGAAATTCGCGCAGTGGCAGAGGCATTTGCAGAATACGGCGACTTTGACCTAGCAGTAGCGACGCATTTTGCTGGCTACGATGAAGAAGTAGGCGTGGTACCGTCTTCATTCGAGGACTTTGTAGATGACTTCTTTTTGTGGGACTATCTTGAAGAATTCGCAGAACTTGCAGAAGGCGAAGCTTTCGACGTAATAGAAGAACACGGAATGTTTATTCTTATGCTTATGTATGAAAAAGACGCAGTTGACCAAGAGCGATATGATGAAATAATGGAAGCCGAACGCGAATGGTTTGCCAACAGCAGCCGCGAGCAAGCCTTCTTCGAGTTGTTTGTGCAGGACTGGATTGACGACGCAGATATCGAGTGGAACGAACGTGCAGTAAACAGAGTGATGGGCTGGTAGTGTAGCAAAATAGTACGTAGTACGGATAAGCTAACGCTAGTAGCTTTAAAGGGGCAACCTTAAATGGACACCTCTGTAATACGAATAATTTCAAACGAGGCAAAAGACCCGCAACACGAATTCGCAAATGAGGTGGCGGGCTTTTTGCGTGGGCGGGGGTACGAGGCCGAAATAGTGCCGCCAGGCAGGCAGTGTACCCCTGCGCTTTTTTGCATAGTGCTTGGCGGAGACGGGACAATGTTGCGGGTGGCGCACCATGCGGCGGTGTGTGACATACCCTTAATCGGCATAAACTTGGGCAACTTGGGATTTTTAACCGATGTAGACAAATCGCACGGTATAGCCGCTTTAGAAAAAGTTTTAGCAGGTAAGCATACTTGCGAAAAGCGTATCATGCTGGAGGCCGAGTTTGGCGCAAACAAAGTAATAGCTTTGCAAGAACGCATCGCGCTTAACGAAGTCTTTATAGGCAACACAGGCCGCCTAATCGACTACACCCTCTATATAAATGAGCAACGCATGGCAAACACCCGCGCAGATGGCATAATAATAGCCACTCCAACAGGTTCTACTGCGTATAATCTATCAGCAGGTGGCCCCATGCTAATCCCTGGCGGCCAAATGGTGGTAATCACCCCTGTTTGCCCACACAGTCTTTCTGCCCGCCCGTGGGTGATAAATGCAACCGACACCGTGCGCATAGTAGCCAAGCAACCTTCCCAAGTTTCCATAGACGGCTACACTCGCGGCGAAGTTTCCGCAGGGGGAAATGTATTTGTAAAAACGTCCGACCACAGGGCGACTATTTTAAAAACTACACAAGTAAATTTTTATACGACATTAAAGAAGAAAAAACTTTTGTAACAAAATCAAAACCCAAACTTTTTGAAAAAAATTTGACAAAAACTTCAACTTTTTCGTCTCACTGTAGTTCTTCTTTTTTCTTTTGAAAGGATTGCTAAAATGAAAACCAAACGCCATCGAACCATTGTTGAAATTGTGTCTTCTCGTGAAATTTATACGCAGGAAGAGCTTGTTGATGCGTTGAATTCGATGGGTTTTCTTGTTACGCAGGCTACGGTTAGTAGGGATATTAAGGAGCTTGGGCTGGTGCGACAGCCAGGGCGGCAACGAGGTTTGAAGTATGTGGTAGAAGGCGCAGGAAACGCGGCTACGCCTATGGAACGAATTTTTCGGGCAGGGCTTGTTAGTGTGGATTTTGCAGGAAATATGTTGGTTATCAAAACATTGTCTGGCATGGCTATGGCCGTGGCGGCGGCGTTGGATGATATGAAATTGCCCGATATTTTAGGTACAGTGGCGGGCGATGATGTGGTGATGTGTGTGGTACGCAATGCGGATTCGGCCAAAATGTTGATGGAAAAACTGGAGAAACTGGCATGATTAAAAATTTGCGGATTCAAAACGTGGCCTTGATTGAAGAAGTTGAGGTTAATTTTGCGGCGGGCTTGAATATTCTTTCGGGCGAAACGGGCGCGGGTAAGTCGATTTTGGTGGACTCGATTGGGTTTTTGCTTGGCGGGCGTGCTATGCGGGAGTTTATTCGCGCAGGGGCGGACTTTGCAAGCGTCGAGGGTGTTTTGGAATGTCCCGCTTTTGCGAAAGAGGGGCTAACTGCGCTTGGCATTGAAACTGTGGATAACGAGTTGCTTTTGTCGCGAACAATGACTGCCGAGAATGGGAAATCTGTGTGCCGTGTCAATGGGCGCACAGTGACGGTGGGCGTTTTGAAGGATGCGGCGGAATTGCTTGTGGATTTGCACGGCCAGCACGAGCATCAAAGTTTGCTGGATGCAGGCAAGCAGTTGATTATGCTGGATGCATATTGCGGCGAAGGGCTTGTGGCCTTGAAAAGCGAGCTTGAGGGGCTTCTTTCGCGGTACAAAGAAGTGGCGCGAGAGCTTAAAAAACTCACGGGCGAAGCCAGTCCCGAGCAAGTGGAAATGTGGCGTTTTCAGCTAAATGAAATCGAGTCCGCCGCGTTGAAGGCCGACGAGGAAGAGGGCCTTACGGCAAAGCGCAACCGCCTTGCAGGGCTGGAGCGGCTGTCGAAAAATACGGACGGCATCGTGGGTTTATTGTCTACGGGATTTTTTGAGGGGCGCGGCAATACTTCGGCGGTAGACCAAGTGGCGCGGGCGGTGGCTTTTTCGGCAGAAATCGCGGATATTGACCCTACAAAACAGCCGCTTCATGCCGCGCTTGTGGATGTTCAGGCCTTGCTAGAAGAAGTATCGCGGGATTTTCGTGCGTATTCCGACGAGCTTGACGCAGACCCGAACGAGCTGGACAAACTCGAAACGCGCTTGGACACCATTTATCGTTTGAAGAAAAAATACGGCGGCGATATTGCGGCAGTAATAAAAAAAGGCGCAGACCTTGCGGCGGCCTTGGACTCATTAGAAAATCGCGGCGTGCAAATCGCCGAGGCAGAAATGCGGCGCAAGGCTATTTCCAAGGAAATATCGGCCTTATGCGGCAAAATGAACGCCTTGCGCGTAGAGGGCGGGCAGAAAATTTCTGCCGCCATTACGGAAATTTTGCGCGACCTTGGTATGCAAAATGCGCGTTTTTTTGTGGCCGTTACTTCCAAGACCACCTTCGGGCCAGACGGCAACGACGAAGTAGAATTTATGATTTCGCCAAACCCCGGCGAGCCGGAAAAGCCCTTGCGGCGCATTGCATCCGGCGGCGAAATGTCGCGCATTATGCTGGCGATTAAGACAATAATGACCGACCGAATTTCTACCGTGATTTTCGACGAGGTGGACACGGGCGTGTCCGGCCGTACGGCACAGCAGGTTGCGGAAAAACTCGCGGCGGTTTCCGCCACGCGGCAAATTTTGTGCATCACTCACTTACCGCAAATCGCCGCTATGGCCGACACCCATTTCTTGATACAAAAAACCGCACGGGAAAACCGCACGGTTACATCCGTGACACCGCTGAACCCCGATGAAATCACACAAGAACTTGCGCGGCTTACAGGGGGCGCGGCCATTACCGAGGCTACTTTGCGCGCCGCTCGCGAGATGAAGGCGCAGGCCACAGAAATCAAGCGTGCCGGGCATCGGTGGGAGTGCTTGGCGTATGATAAGAGGAATCCGTAAGCAACTGTATGAAATGGAGGCCGAGCATGGAGATAACTCGGTATAACGGAACGCGATTTGTAACAGAAGAAGAAATAGACCAAGAGTTTACAGGGCAATGGGTGCTTGTAAGCCTTGCGGGCTTGGACAACTCGTGGGATGGCGGCTATCTTATTGCCGTAGCGAGTAGTAACGAACAAAATTATTCCGTATTATCAAGCATTGCTATTAACGAGTTTAACGCCAATGCAAAAATATATTGCGGTTGCAAAAAGCGAGGGGGAAATCTTCATGTCGAGCTTCTCGGTTGGGCTTTTGCTACTAAAAATGGTCTTATGGGCGGCGATAAGATTAAAGGAACAATCGACAGTAAAATTCATGATTCAGATATTGTTATTGTAATACTTGATAAAGTGTCTGTCGAGGCTCATTATATCACATATGAGCGGTCTTTTGCAGATGGGAAGGGGAGGCATATTATACCATTGCTAGTTGAAGACTGTGAAGCACATAAACCACTTCATGATATATACCGTATTGATTTCAGAAACCACAAGGATAGCTGGGAAGAGCTTGAGTGTTCAATAAAGGAGAAACTAAGCATAGGCAATGATTTTTCAAGTGAATACTTGCTTGCTTCTAACAAGGCACTTTTAGCTGTTAATTCCATATCGCATAGTGCAATTGGGCTGCCCGAGGCCAATAAATCGGTGAATATAGAAGAGATTAAAGATAAGATACTGGAGGATTTGCGTAAACTTGTAGGAATAATTTATGATGTTTTCGATATAGAAAAGGGTATAAAAGTCACTTCTTCTGTATTTTTTGCATTTGATGGTAAGGTAAAAAGAGATGATTGGAAATATCTATTGTCGGCAACGAAGGATGGCCACACACCTAACGAAGGTAACGGTTTCGATAG
>Ga0123355_10013507_pt1 | contig 12718 bp, 8 predicted proteins | sample TergutEmb28metaG_3_FD_89872 | JGI IMG/M metagenome (GOLD analysis project Ga0123355, IMG submission 89872) | Embiratermes neotenicus P1 segment gut microbial communities from Petit-Saut dam, French Guiana - Emb289 P1 | ecosystem: Host-associated > Arthropoda: Insects > Digestive system > Gut ...
GCATAGCTTTCGTCATAGGTTTGCTAAAAACTTTTTGGAAAGACACAATGACTTGGCACTACTTGCTGACCTTATGGGGCATGACAGCATAGAAACTACGAGAATTTACTTAAGAAAGACATCCAGCGAGCAACAAGAAATTGTTGATAAGGTTGTTGTTTGGTAGAGATAAAACTTGAAATTTATAGTTACATACGATATAATTTATTGTATGAATTTTACAGAAGATAGTCTAGAGCGAGCAATCATCGAGAAATTGGTTGCCAAGGGTTACACTCATGCTAGCGATAGCGAGTGGGTTATTTCACGCACGCTTGATAGTTTTGTGAATGAGAGATTGTTGCTTGAAAGATTGGCTGTTATCAACAATGGCGTGAAACTTTCGATTTTAAAAGAAGCTGTAAAGAAAATAAAACACATAGAAAACACTTCGCTCTTTGAAAAGAATCATATAATCCATAAGATGATTGTGGACGGAATAACTATTGAAGACTATTATGCAAGGGTTAATCCACATATCAGGTTTATTGATTTTGACAATGTAAAGAATAATACATTCGAAGTTGTTAATCAAATTAGACTTACCGAAAGAGACCAAACAAGAAAGCCCGATGTGATTATTTATATAAATGGTTTGCCGCTCGTTATTTTTGAAATCAAGAGTATTGACGATAGGGATGATACAGCACTTGAGCAAGCCTATAAACAACTTGGCGGAAATACTGAAAGTGATGGGTATAGATATGACATACCAACTTTGTTTGCATATAATGCGTTTTGCATAATTAGTGATGGAGCAATAAGTAAAGTCGGTACTTTAACCAGTGACCTGACAAGATATAGTGAATGGAAAAGTGGAAACGGCGAAGTGGGGTATGAAAAGAACTATGCCTACAAGTTGGATGTTCTGATAGATGGATTGCTTGAGCCAAAAAGGCTTTTGGAAGTTATCAAAGGCTACTTGTTTTTCATGCAAAAAGACAAGAAAAAGCCTGTTAAAGTTTTGGCGCAGTACCACCAATTTTTCGGTGTGAGAAAAGCATATGATGCAATCGTAAAATCTATCAGGCCAAAAGGTGACGGTAGGGCGGGCTTATTATGGCATACGCAGGGCAGTGGAAAAAGTTTTTCTATGGTCATGCTTGCAAATAAGCTAATAACCGACACGGGGCTTAATAACCCAACAGTAGTTGTGCTAACTGATAGAAACGATCTGGATAGCCAACTATATTTAACTTTTGCAAATGCTAAAGAGTTTTTAAGGACAACTCCACTTCAAATTAATAGCAGGAAAGGACTTTTGGAAAACTTGTCTACCATTAAAAGTGGTGGCGTTGTGTTTTCTACAATTCAAAAATTTGACAAAGACAACATAAAACCGAACGAGCGTGAAAACATAATTGTGTTAAGTGACGAAGCTCACAGAAGTCATTACGGAATTGATGAGAAGGTTGTTGTTAAAAAAGACGCCAAAGGGCAGTTGAGTACTGAAAGCAAGTTCGGATACGCAAAGTATATTAGGGATGCGCTGCCTAACGCTACATTCTTTGGCTTTACTGGAACACCAGTGACAGACAAAGATAGGTCTACAAGTGCGATCTTTGGAGAAGTTGTAGATACATATGACATGACACAAAGCATTGAAGATGGCTCAACCGTGAAGCTGTTTTATGAATCACGCCTTGCGAAAGTTTGGTTAGACGAAGAGAAGCTTAAAGAAGTTGAAACATACTATAACATGCTTGCCGATGAAAGCGTAGACGAAGAAATTATAGAAGAGTCTAAAAAGAAAATGAGCCGCATGGAAGTGGTTGTTGGCAATGAAGGCAGGCTCAAGCTTATGGCAACGGACATCTTGAGCCACTACAAAGAGAGACAGAATGTGCTTAACGGCAAGGCAATGATAGTTTGCATGAGTCGTAAAATTGCATTTGGCCTTTATAATCAAATTATTAAAGCCGATAAAAGCTTCAAAGATAAGCTAGCGGTTATCGTAACCGAAAGCAACAAAGACACAGATAAAGAAAGAGAATTATTCAAGGACAAGACATATCGCCAAACAATGGCTGCCGAGTTCAAAAAAGCAGATAGCAAGGTTAAGATAGTAATTGTTGTGGATATGTGGCTTACAGGATTTGATGTGACCGACCTTGATATTATGTACATTGACAAGCCAATGAAGAGCCATAACTTGATGCAAGCAATTGCCAGAGTAAATCGTGTTCACCAAGGAAAAGAGAGTGGCTTGATTGTCGACTATATTGGAGTAAAAAACGCACTTAAAGCAGCGCTAAATGATTTCACGGCAAGAGATAGAGAGTTTAATTTGCAAGATATACAAAAAGTTGCAAAAGATGTTTTGCTGGATAAACTGTCGATTCTTGATGAAATGTTTTTTAAGGTTGAAAACGAGGACTTCTTCACAGGCGCAGAAGGTGAAAGATTTTCAGCAATTCAGAACGGTGCCAATTTTGTTTTGGCAAATGACAAACGCAAAAAAGGCTATATGGCAGTCACCAAACAAATCAAAGATGTTTATGTTGTTGCTTTTGGGGTGATGGATGAAACCGAAAAAGCAAAAGTAAATTATTATTTGGCGGTTAGATATTTTGTTAGAAAACTTATTGCTAACGGTGGCGGAAAGTTTAACCCGGCGTCAATCAATCTTAGAGTTTCTGAAATGATAACAGAAGCAATAAAAGGCGATGAAGTTGAAGTTTTAACGCAGCTTAGCGATGATGGTAAAACGGTGTGGGATTTTTTAAGCGATGAGAATATCAAGAAGCTTAGAGAAAGCAACCCACCACATATCTTCGTAAAAATAATTGAAAAGCTGCTGAAGCAAGCAATTGCTGAGTATAGAGGCTATAATCTTGTGAAGGCGAAGGCATACACAGAGAGATTAAAAAGCGTTTTAGAAATTTATAACAACAGAGAAAATGATCAAAGTGTAGAGCTGACCATATTGGGTCTTGTTGAGTTTTCTAGCGAAATGGTGCAAAGCGAAGAATATGCTAGAAAAAACTCGTTAAGTGGTCGTGAACGTGCTTTTTATGATGCGCTTGCAAGTGAGAAAAGTGCTGGCGAAATTATGGGCGACGAAGTTCTCAAAATCATTGCTGGAGAACTTAAAGCCATTGTCGAGCAATACGGCACAGTCGATTGGTCGCGCAAAGAAAATACAAGAGCAGAAATGCGTTCTCAAATAAGGCGCTTGCTTAAAAAATATAAATACCCACCAGAGTTCGAGCAAGGCGCAATTGATAGAGTAATTAAGCAAGCCGAATATATGATGTAGGGAATAGGATAATGGAATGAAAAAGAAAAAACAGCCACTTGGGCTGTTTTTATTATAGATCACAAAGTCTGGGTGTACAAAAGTTGTGCAATGAAAACAAACATCATAAAACGTTTGGTGGAATTTGTCGTATTATGCTATATTGCATATATAAAATGATGAACTTTAGGGGATTTATGAAAAAGACTGTCCATTTTAGATGATGAGCGGTTTTTTGTGTTTGCAGAGAAAAAAGAGAGTATTTTTATCGAAAAGAAATAAAATATAAGGGGATACTTTATGAAAAATAAATTATCAGGAATACAAGCACAACCAAAACGAAAGATGTCACTCGCCTTTATTGGCTTGTTGACATTATGTTTGGTTGTAACTGGTACTGTCCTTGCTTTTTGGCAACCGTGGGTGTCTGAGGCTGGTGGTGGCTTTGACCCAGGTGACGCCCAAACATTGTTTATGGAAGATGGGAGACATAACAGGGCGTTGAAGGCTCAACTGAGCAACTTTGCAAATGGTTTAACGCCTGTTTTGTCTGCAGATGGAACACATCTTGCAGCAAACCAACAAATGATATTGGAGGCAAATAACAACCAGCACGTATTGGTAAGGCTCTTTGAATCTGTGACAGGTGCTGGACATATTACATCTTTTACCAACCGTGAATGGAGACTGGTTTATATTTCATGGGAAATAGGAAACCTTGTAGAACCAGTTTTCACCTTTTGGATGACTTCATCATATAGGACAAGTGGTTTTGCATCCGGCAGTTCGAGTGCAAATTTGAACTATAATAACCCAAGCCTTGCACCAACAACAAATTTTACTGGATCCTCGGGGTCTGCGATACGCAATAATATTACAAATGATTTTAATGATGTAAATCAATTGTTTAACATTGATGACTTCATAGTAACTCCTGGTGAATTACCTGGAAGTTGGCAAACGACTCAACCAAACTTTGCAACCAGAAATCAGAACTTGACTGGTGACAGACTGGACGATCCTGTTCATTTGTTGTCAGAATTTGAAGTTCGCAATGGTGGATTATTTAACATGACGCAAGCAAATAGAGCAGGCACCGAAATTAATTGGTTAAGAACCGGTGGTACTGGAAACTTGGTAGACATATTGGTTAATGGTAACCTTAATACAGGTAGAGCCAGAGGGAATGCAATGGGTGTTCGTCCCGGAATACACCTTTCCTTTGGGGAAGTAGTTGCTTTTCAAAAAAACAGTGCTTTGTTCCAGATAAATAACCAAGGCGATGGAAGAATTGCCATTGACAGTGATTTTGATACGGAAACTTATGTTATTAATTCATCCCGTTTTCCTGTACCAGGCGCCGCGTATCTTGCAACCCGTGAAATCGAATTTCTTGGTTGGGCTACAACACAGGCAAGGGCGGATGCAGGAACTGTTGATGTCCAGCCAAACGAGAATATAACAATCAATCTTAACGAGCCAATGCCAACCTTCTTCGCCGTCTACCAATTCAGCCCAGCCAGAACAATCACCGTACAGCGTGGGGACGGGATATTGGCACCGATAAATGCGACAACTTCATTTACGGCAACAATTCGCAGACCCGGACAATTTTTGTCACCAGCGGGTGTGGCAATGCAAAATCCGTATTTTATGCCATTTGCACAAATTCCAACTGCAACAGGTTCGGGAATTGAACACATCGGTTGGGCGACAAGTTTGCAAAATGCAAGGATGGGGATTGTGAACCCTGCTTGGCCGATTGTAAATACACTTGGGGCGCAACATCGTTTGTTCGATAATACTCGTATTTATGCGGTGTGGCAACGCACAGATCAGGCAAGTTTGCAACTGCGATTTAGTTACGACAGCCTCCCTAGTGCAAGCAATGTTAATGAAACATGGTTTAACACAACATTCCCAACGATTACCGAAAACTTTACATCAGCACAACGGACATTCACCCTTTCAACCTTCACACCGTCGACAGCTGTTCCATACCATGCATTCATGGGATGGGCAACAAACCTTGCTCGTGCACAGGCAGGGGTGGTTGACCATGCACCGAACGCGACAATTACTATTCCATATCCAAGTAACCAGCAAGTGACAGCTTTGTATGCCGTGTTTCAACCGATTCGAATTACATTATTTATGAATAGTGTATTCAACGTTGGAATTTCACCAACACCGCAGGAAATATTTGCAACACCAACAAATTTTAACTTACAAGATATTGCGGTTATCACATGGGATGGGAACAATACGACACTTGTAGTAGAGGGACTGCCAATTCCGCATGGTACAGCAGCGTTTATGTTCCTTGGGTTCGCAAGCAGTCACGAGCGCGCAATCACAGGACAAGTTGACTTCCTTGGTGATGGAAATCCAACCACAATTAACGTTAACCGAAATATAGAGTTACACGCAGTGTGGGCAAGTATAGGCGGAACACCACTGCCACCAATTGAAGGCATCCCACCAGTAGAACCACCAGTTGAAGGTATGGACAGGCTCCCAGCACCACAAAATGTACAGGTAGAAGAAATAAGTGGTAATTACTGGTTGTCATGGAATGATGTAGCAGGAGCAATAGGTTTCCGTGTTTATATAAATGGTCACCCAACAATCTTCTTCCCAAATATCCCGTATACCATAACTGAAATAAATCTTTCGCTGTTTCACTTTCCGTTACCACCGGGCGAAACCGAATTTACATTCCACCTTCAAGTAAGGGCTATTGGAAACAACATTGACTATACGCATTCATTGTTAAGTCAAATCGTCGAATTCCATGTTGACGATGATAATTACAACTCAGGCGGGATTGATATTCCAGGTGTTGATGACGATGAAGATCTTTGGGATGACTACTGGGATGACGAGCAAGAATATACACAGCTTAACCCTCCAACAAATCTTAATATCGCTGGAAACAACTTGTCATGGACAGGCGTTGCAAACTCTGCTGGTTACCGGATTTATGTTGGTGGTACGTTCAGGACATTAATAACTTCTGGAACACCATTTGATCTTTCTACATTGAATCTTGCGGCAGGAACGCACCAAATAACACTTCGTGCAAATGGGGCGGGAAATTATACAACCTCTAATCATTCAAGCCCAGTGAACTTCGTTGTTGTAGCAAACCAGGTCAATTGGACATTTACTTGGTCGACAGATGTCGGTGACTTCAGCGGTTCTGGTTCTGCGGGGTCAGCCTTGCCAAATGTAACCCCAGATGAACCAAGCACACCACCAGCACCACCATTAGTAGCACTTGGAGGTACATGGACATGGAGCGGATGGGACATTGACACTGATGCAAACGTTTTCATAGGGTCGTTCACATGGAATCCACCAGTCCCACAAGATTGGACATTTAGCTGGGACACATCACATGGCACGGCATCTGGAGGCGGCCCAGCAGGCTCTGCATTGCCCGGTCAAATACCATCATATCCGACTCAACCAGACTATCCACCATTGTACGAAACAGGCGGAAGCTGGACATGGGACGGATGGCAAGTAGACACCACAAACCAAACGTTTATAGGGATATTTATATGGAATCCAGCGGTCACTCAACTTGAAGTACCGACAAATGTTCGTGTATATAATAACGATGGCGACTATGTTCTTATATGGGAAGAGGTTGACTATGCAGACAGTTATCGTATCTATATCAATGGAAATTTCTGGTATGAAACGGAAAATTTTGCGGTTATCCTTGCAAACTTTCCGGAAGGTACATGGACATTCACAATCCGTGCGACATCGAACGAGAATCACCTCCTTGACTCTGAATTAAGTGATGCACTTGTAATAAATGTTGACGAAGATGGTAACATAACAGTCTATCCATCGCTGTACCCACCAGATGATATACCACCATACACAGAACTTCCACCTGGAATCACAACACCACTCGCACCAAATCAAACAACAGAGAATGACCCAACTTTCATGGATTGGATTATGGATAATTGGTATTGGATACTTGCGGGACTGTTGGCTCTTTTACTGTTAATAATCTTATTAATTCGTCGTCGTAGAATCACAAATCACTACAATACCACAAATGTTAACTCTGCATCACATACCAATTTGGAATCAAATGCCAACGCAGCACTCGCCGAAGCCCGTGCAAAGTTAAAAGAAGCAATTACACAAGTCAACATCGACGAACATAGTCCGATGGCAGGCATGTCGGTCGGGAAAGCCGACCAAGCACTCGACAAAGCGGTAGCAGCGGTAGCCGAATACAAGAAATCAAAGACAGGAGATAAAAAGTAATGAAAGAACAGCAACGCAAAGCAGAAATTAATAAAATAAGAAAGGTTCGTACCCAAGAAAATGCACAAGTAGAGGCACAAATTCTTGAACTTGCTAAAAAGAAAATGTCGGAGGATTTGCGCAAGGCCGAATTAAAGGCTCTTGTAAAAAGGCGTGCTACAAATAATGCCGAGGCGAAGGCAAAACTGATGGCACTTGGTGTGAAATATGCAACAAGAATACCACCAGCCAGACCAACACCGTGTGACTGTCCGGAGTTTCAAGAACAAGCAGATGAAATGTTAGAGCACATGGAAAGAGTGGTTAATTATCAAGCACACCCAAAAACAACCCCGCCGCTAGACTTGGCAATTGAAAATTCTGGTAAGGTTGATGAAACCGAAATCTCAAAGGTGAGAAGTGAAGTAGCCGAAGTTCAAGGTGCAATGAATATGATGGCGAAAATTCTTGCGTCACAAAATGTACCCGGAGTCATTGATACGCAGCCATATATTAACAAGCTCGCCCATATAGAGGCGGTTGCTTGTTGTCAATCTCGTGTTCCTTACAATGCGGTTCCGCATCAATATGTTCAAGCTGCACCACAGGTTCTTGTGACCCCAACAGGTCAAGTAGATAACTCTGAAATTGACAAAGTGCGAAGTGAAGTCATTGAGGTCAAGGATGCGGTAAACAGTCTTGCAAAAGCATTTGATTCATATAACATGGGAAAGATGATGGGGGCAATTGAATCGTTAAGCAAAGGTCAAGGTGGTCAACCAATCATTGTTAATAGTACGCCCGGAGGATATGCACAACCGCAACCGCATTTGGCTCCTTCTGTTCAAGCTGCGTCAGAGCCCAAAAAGAGTTCAGGTCTTGCCGAAGTGCTTGCTGATATGAGTAAGAAGTTAGACAAGTTAGATGAAGATATGAAAGATTGATTTTTTACACAAAATGATTGCCCTAATTGCTCATTTGGCAGGCATGAAAGAGTCTGCATTCATCGCACTTTGGGTTTCGTGCCGTGCAATGATAGCGACCGAATAAAACAAGATAAAAGGAAAATCTGTTCCAAAGATGTTCTGGGATTTGTTTCATAAGGTCACGTTCAATTACCTCGGGATTTTTTGACTTGGTTAGCGCCAACCGATTGGACACACGTATAACGTGGGTATCGACGGCTATCGCGGGGACATTGTGGTATTGTGACAAAAACACCGACGCTGTTTTGCGACCCACCCCTGGAAGTTTTACCAATTCTTCCATAGTTGCGGGAATTTTGTCTAATTCGCGTATTTGTATTATCGCTTTCGCCTTTGTCCTGAATAATCCGCACGGGCGAATGATGTCCTCGATTTCATTTTGGGTTGCGGTTTTATATACATGGAAAAGTTTAGGAGTGACCAGATTTACCTTTTTGTCGGTACACTGGGCGCTTAAAATGATTGCAATCAGAAACTCTGCATCTGTTGTGTAATTTAACTCGGGTTTTGGATTTGGGCCAAAAAGTTGTTGCATATATTCAAATATCATACGACATTATAACATACTGATGAAAAATATAGCGAAACTTATTGATGCAAATACAATCCATGTGTTCAACAAAACACAATTTGATGTTGATGCAATTATGCACAGCGGTCAGGTTTTTCGCTATTTCCCAATCGATGGCGGATACAGGGTAATTGTCGGTAACAATGTCGCGGACATCACGGGAACACTTATAAAGTGCAGCGATGCAAAATACTTCTGGAATTATTTTGACCTTGACACAGATTATGATGAAATAAAAGAGCAACTTTCAAAATACAAATCGATCAAGAAAATTCTTGTTGAAAGCAACGCCGGCGGCATTCGTATTTTGCGGGGTGAATTTATTGAAACGGTAATTTCCTTTATTATATCGGCGAATAACAATATAAAAAGATTTACGAAGACCCTAAACCAACTTTGCCAGCAATACGGAACGAACAATGCTTTTCCAACCCTTGAGCAACTGTCGGTCATAAACGAGGAGGATTTTAAAAGATTAGGTTGCGGCTATCGAAGTGGATATTTGATAAAGGCAGTCCGGCAATTAAAAGATATTAATATAGAAAAACTTTCGAAACTAAACAATGCTGACCTTATAAAACAATTACGCACCATTCAGGGTGTCGGGGAAAAGGTCGCGTTTTGCATCGCGTTGTTTTGCGGGGATTTTCACCGTCTTGATATTGCACCAAGGGATACATGGATTAAAAAGGCATTGGAACAATTACCCGAACCCGACCGCGAAGTTTTAACCAACCACAAATACGCAGGGGTTGCACAGCAATACATTTTTTACTATTTGCAGTATCTGCGGAGAAGTGTCACCAATCAATAGGGCTTTGCCCATTCTTAACCAAAAACTCATTCGCCTTCTTAAAATGTCCACACCCGAAAAATCCGTTGTGGGCGGAAAGTGGGGAAGGGTGCACCGCCTCCAATATCAAATGTTTTGGGTTGGTGATTAGGGTTTTCTTTGAACGTGCGTTTGCCCCCCACAGCATAAAGACCATAGGATCATTTTTTTCGTTAATCTTTGAAATCACAAAATCAGTAAAAATTTCCCAGCCCTTTCCCTTGTGGCTTAACGGTTGACTCGCACGTACTGTCAAAATAGTGTTTAACAAAAATACACCTTGTTTCGTCCAATCTTTTAAATTTCCAGAACCACCGCATTCCTTTATGATATTGACAAGGCTCGGCGGTTTTTTGATACCATCCGGAACGCTGAAGCACAGACCTTCCGCCTGCCCCACACCGTGGTACGGGTCTTGCCCCAGTATTACAACTTTGACATCACCGTACGCGGTAAATTTAAAGCAATTCATTACGTCATCCGGTTTTGGGTAAACGATATGGCTATTGTATTCGCTAATCAAAAATTTCCGCAGACTCCTATAATATTCCGCGTTAAATTCGTCCGCCAAAATGTCGTCCCAGCCGTTGCCAAATTTCATAATTTATTGTATATATTTATAAGGAAAATTACAAATGAAAAACGAAAAAAAAGAAAACATGTCGCCCTACAAGTCACAAAGAATCACAGTATTGAATTCTGTGGTTTGTTTGATTGCGACGATTACTTCGGTTGTGTTGGCAATTGCAATGATGCAGTTCAGCGATGTCGATACTGGGACTGCTCCCTTCAGTGCGATAGGAGAGGCCAATCGTGCATTATTTATTTTATGGGGGGTTGCAACCGCGATTGCGTTGTATACAAGCATGATGATTCTTGCACGTCGTCTAAAGTTCAAAAGCAGGATTTTTGAAATTGCATTAGCGATTGGGTGTTCTATGGTGATTGTAACCAGTGCAGTGGTGGGGGGTGCCCCAGCTGTTCAGGTGATTCACAGAACCTCTGCCGGTCTTTTTGGACTTATATGTGCTGTGTGTATTTTGGTTTTGTTTATCGTGAAGATGCGAAAAAGGCAATATCGTCGTCGTACCGCAACGTATATTACCGTTTTGTCATTTGCGGGTATAATATTTTTGTTGACCACAATATATGTGGGATGGTTTACCGCGTCCACGCAAATTTTGGTTATCAATGTCGCACTTGTAACCATGTTTTTGTCCAATTTTGTGGAAAAATGGACAATAGAGTAAAAGGAGAAACTACAAATGTTGAAAGTTGATTTACAGCACGCAAAACTAAAAGAGGGAACGGTTAGTGAAGAAATTCATGACAAGGTCTGGACACCCGATGAATGGAACGCATGGTTGGAGCTCCCCAACGTTATGGACACCAACGAAATCAAAAAAACTGCAAAAGAGGTTCGCGGAAAATGCGACGTATTGGCGGTCATTGGTATCGGGGGCAGTTATTTGGGGGCGTTAGCCGGCCTGCAAATGTTGGGTGGTGATTTTCCAATTGAGTTTTTGGGTACCAGTTTCGACCCGACACCGGTACATCGTTTTTTGGAAAAATACAAAGGCAAGCGAATTGCAATCAACGTAATATCAAAATCCGGAAACACCTTGGAAATTTCTAGTGTCTTTGAGATTTTAAAATCATACGCAAGCGAGATTATAATCACAACAGATGCGAACAAGGGGTATTTCCGCGATATGGTAAATCGTGAGGGGTACAAGGCTTTCATTGTCCCAGACGGTGTTGGCGGGCGTTATTCGGTATTGTCCGCGGTTGGTCTTTTACCCCTTGCGGTTGCGGGAATCAATATTGACAAAATTTTGGATGGAGCACAAAAAGCATACAAGGATTTACAAAAAAAGGACAATGAAGCATACAAATACGCTATTGCACGTAATGATTTGCATAAATGCAAAAGTGTAGAAGTCTTGGCTAGTTTTTACGAAGGATTTGACGCATTCGGACGATGGTGGCAGCAACTGTTTGGCGAAAGCGAAGGGAAAGAATCAAAAGGAATTTTTCCGGTATTCATGGTGTATTCGCGTGAACTTCATTCCATGGGACAATATATACAGGAGGGCAGTCCAATCTTTTTTGAAACTATGATAAACATCGTTAATCCTCCCACGGATTTAAATGGATTAAATAGATTGAACGATGCAGCCTTTAAAGGAACATTAAAGGCACATGCAGCGAATGCACCAGTCGTCGTGCTTCACCTTGATAAACTTGACGAAGCCAGCTTCGGATACCTGGTTTTCTTCATGAAGGTCGCCTGTGCAACTTCCGCATACATACTAGGGGTCAATCCATTCGATCAGCCAGGGGTGGAACTTTACAAAAAAGAAATGAGGGAAATATTGAAATGATAGCGACGAAGTCAAGCAAAACAGCATTATTGTTCGCGGGGCAAGGCAGTCAATACGCGGGGATGGGGGATGGGTACGGTTTCCCGTATTTAGAAAAAAGAGTTATAGATGCCATGAAAACCGGGGAAGGTCTAAATGAAACAATAAACACTCAACCCGCAATATTCGCCGTGGGGTTGGAAATGGCAAAGAAGTTAAATATTAAACCCGATTACGTTGCGGGGTTTAGTGTTGGTGAAATTCCGGCATTGGTATATGCGGGGGTCTTGTCGCTTGACGACGGTGTAAAACTCATCAACGTCCGTGCAAATACTATGCAGGATGCGTGTAACGATGTGGGGGGGGGGGTAGCGGGAGCTGGGGTTAGGAAGGGGGGGCTGAAAACAGGGGCAA
>Ga0123355_10013508_pt1 | contig 12718 bp, 12 predicted proteins | sample TergutEmb28metaG_3_FD_89872 | JGI IMG/M metagenome (GOLD analysis project Ga0123355, IMG submission 89872) | Embiratermes neotenicus P1 segment gut microbial communities from Petit-Saut dam, French Guiana - Emb289 P1 | ecosystem: Host-associated > Arthropoda: Insects > Digestive system > Gut ...
GAAGTAATAGAAATAGAGGACGAAATAAGTGAAAAAAGCACCGAAAAAAATATATTAGAGATAGAAAAAAAGGAAGAGGAGTTAAAACATGAGGGAATTAAGGAAAAGGAAACAGAGGAATCAAAAGAAACAGGTGAGTCAAAAGGTAAAGAAAACAATGATTTGGTTTATAATTTCGATACTTATAACATTAATGATAGTACCAGTAACAGCAGTAGCGAATGAAGGTGGAAGCGGAGGCGTAGTAATTCCTGAAGCGGACTTTGCAGATTTGCTTAGAGAACTTGAATACCTTAGGAATCAGGCGGGGCAAGCACAACCCACACCAACCCCACCCCCTCCAGGAAGCCCAAACCCTAGTTTAATAAGCCCACAAGTTGTTACAATTGGGGCGGGCGAAACGATAGAGATTGAATTAGTTTTGCGTAATATTGGTATGCAAACGGCTAGTGAGATACTAACGCAAGCGATTCCAGCAAGTGGAAGCCCTTTTATTGTGGAATTTATAGAGGGCACAAACAGAATCCAGAGCCTTCCACAAAATCAAGAGCGTAGAATGACATTACGTATTACAGCTTTTGACGACGCGGATTCTGGTACGCATATTGTATCGTTAAATCATTCATTTCGTAATCCAGCACGTGCAAATGTTTACAGTACTAGCAGTTTTATAGTGCGTGTGGAAGGTGCTGGAGTTGAAGGCGCGCCTAATGTGCGTTTGGGTAATTTCCGCTTTGGTGGGTTGGGTCAAACAACTCCACCACTTAGCCCAGGCGAAACTTTTACAGTTACAGCAGATATCCAAAATATTGGATTAAATGCCGCAACTGATGTACAAGTTAGCTTACAAAATATGTCTGCCGAAACAATTTTTTTTACAGGTAACTTAAATCAGGCGTTTTTTGCCAATATGAGTGCTGGGCATAGTTCGGCAGTAAACTTTAACTTTCAGGTATCGAACAATATTTCAACTGGCACGTACGCTATAGAATTCCAAATCACTTTTAGGGATTCTGCGGGGGATTCTTTAACTCGTACTTTTGAATTTTTTGTAAATGTGTATGCTCCAGAGGATACTTCACTTGCCAACTTGGAAATTCGTGGACTAACTGCGCCCACTGGGCAAATTGGAGTGGGGCAAACCGCTACAATAGCATTTTATTTATATAATACAGGTACGACGGAAGCGCGTAATATTCGTGTTTCTGCCTCTCCTGAAAGTGGAGTAGTGCCAACAACGGCGGGCACTCAAACTATTCCTTCTTTGGCGGCTGGTGAAAGCCATAGGCTTACTTTTAGTTTTTCGCCAACGGCTGCTTCTGAAACCCGTAGTTATTCGATACAATTTACTGTAAATTCAACAAGTGCGGGCGAAACATTTGAATTTGAACAGTTTTCGGCAATTAGTGTAAACAATCCAGCTCGTGAAGAAGATGATCCAACTGATGACCATGGGCGTTTCCAGATTCCATTAATTATTGTTAGCCAATATGTTACAACCCCACTAATTCCGCGGGCTGGTGAAGAGTTTGAAATGGAAATAACTTTCTTAAATACAAATTCGACACGTTCGATTAACAATATTCGCATTATATTAGAAGCAATCGAAGCAGTTGAGGGGCAAGGTACGGTGTTTGTTCCTGTGGGCGGAAGTAATACTTTGTTTATAGACTACCTTCCACCACGTGGCGAAACTACGCAAACATTAAGGTTCTTTACGGTTATGGATGCCACTCCACGTTCTTATACAATGCGTGTGCATTTTAGTTATCAAGACCAAGATTATCATACGCATGACCTTTCAGAGCAGTTGAGTATTTCGGTTGCGCAAGTAACTAGCCTTGAAACTACTCATATAAGCCTACCACCTATGGGTGATGTTGGTGGTATGGTTCCGTTTGAATTTTGGGTAATTAATTCAGGGCGCGTAAACCTTAGCAGTGTGCGTATTCGTGTAGAAGGTCCGTTTGACGATACAGGTTCAAATAACTGGATTGGTAACGTGGATGCGCAACGTATGGTAGGTTTTGAAGGGCGTTTTACACCCACAGAACCAGGTGAGCATACAGGGCGTTTGGTTATTTATGGTGAAGACGCAACTGGAGCAATTGTGGAACATGCACATGAATTTACCATGTTTGTTAATGACCCATTTGGCGGCGGTTTTGGCGGCGACGGCTTTGAAGGTGGTGGCTGGGGCATGGATGACTGGCACGGAGATATGGGTTTTGATGATGGACGTGGCGGCGGTATGCTTTGGGCAGATGATTGGAATTGGGATGGCTCTGATGGAGGCGGCGACAATGGAGATGGTGGCATTTTAGACACTTTACGCCGTCCTGTAGTTTGGGGTTCTATCGCTGGTGTGGCTGTTGGTGTTGTCATTGTTAGTATTGTGGCTGTTAAGAAACGTAAATCTAATGCCTTTGATGATAATTTTTAAATGATGTTGTGTAGGGGACGCGCCCCCGCGCGTCCCGCTGAATATGTGATGTGGTCAAGCCCGCAATGACGATATATGATTTGTATAGGGAGGTTGTTTAATGGGTTTTGGTGATATATTTGGGATGTGTGTAAGAAACTTAATTAAAAGGAAATTGCGCACATTTCTAACAATGTTGGGTGTAATAATAGGTACTGCCGCTTTGGTACTGATTGTGTCGCTGGGGCTTGCCTCTGATGCACGTTTTGAGCGTATTCGTAGCGAATTTATGGGCGATTTAACTTCTATTGAGATATGGCAATCTGGTGGGGTAATTTGGGATGCAGACGGAAATATGATAACTCTTGACCATATTCCAGACCTTGATGATGACATGATAGAACGATTCCAACAAATTCCTGGTGTAATGATTGCTACACCTATGGCGCAACAGAGTTTATTTATCCGTAGCGGAAATTATTCTATGCGCTGGGCTAGAATATTGGGTGTTAATGCAGAGGCTTTGGCACTTATGGGGCATGAATTGGAAACAGGGCGATTAATTGAACCTGGTGAGGCACATGCCGCCGTTTTTGGGGCTTCTGCCGAACTTAACTTTCAACCTAATGATGGTAGATGGGTTGACAGAACGTGGGACGCTTTTATGGGTGAAGAGGTTGATACATTTGTAGATGTATTTAACGATACCATTATGTACTCATATGACATTCGTTTTGTTAATACAGGTATGCGTGAGCAAGAAGATATAAGTGATGGTTTCCGCCCTATTTCTACGTTCCCATTGGAAGTAGTGGGTGTTTTTGCGCCTACTGGTGATATGTGGGGCTTTGACATGAATATCTTTATGGATATTTCAACATTAAGGGCGTTATCTGCGCGTCAAATGCGTGCACAAGTGGAAAACATGCGCGAACATGGGCATTTTGTGGGATTTATCCCAGAGCCACGCGAAACTTATGACCAAGCGTGGGTGCGTGTGTATGACCCAATGGATACGGGGCGTGTTGCGGCAGAAATAAGGGATTTAGGTTTTGGCGCATGGTATCAAGGTTCACATATTCAACGTGACCAAGAGCAACAACAAACCATGCAAAACATGCTTATTGCTATTGCGGCTGTTAGTATTTTTGTTGCGGCTATATCCATTGCAAATACTATGATTATGGCTGTTTATGAACGTACACGCGAAATAGGCGTAATGAAAGTAATTGGCGGCTCTGTAAGTGATATCCGTAAAATGTTTTTACTGGAAGCCGCTATGATAGGTTTTTTGGGTGGTGTTTTTGGAGTATTATTAAGCCTAGGGGGGCAGTATGTTCTAAATGAAGTTGATGCCGAATTTTTGCGGAATATGGGCTTTATGGGCACTTCTCCAGAGGGTGATGTAACATCCCTTATCACTACTTGGCTTATGGGTGTAGCCCTGATTTTTGCAAGTGTTATTGGGCTTATTTCTGGATATTTCCCAGCAAGACGCGCCACTAAATTAAGTGCATTAACTGCAATTAGGACTGATTAATAACTCTATTATGGCAAATATAAATATATTGGGTGTTGGTATTGATATTGTGGAAATAAACCGCTTTAGCATGGATTCTGCTTTTGGTTCGTCGCGGATATTCTGCGAAAATGAACAAAAATATCTGCAAACAAATAACAAACATGTTGAATCTATGGCGGGTTTATTTGCCGCAAAAGAAGCAGTTGTTAAGGCTTTGGGCACAGGGTTTAGAGGGTTTTTCCCTTCTCAAATTGAAATAAGTCATAATAGTTTGGGAAAACCAAATGTGATATTACATGGTAATGCCAAATTATTAAGTGAAAAAATCCTAAAAAATGCAAACAAAAGCAACAATCCACGACGACGATACCGCCTGAATATTGATGTTAGTATTTCTCATAATAAAACCACTGCGATTGCCATTGCAGTGGTTAGTTATTCTTATAAATAATTGCAAATTTGCTGTTTCGTAGGGGACGCGCCCCTGCGCGTCCCGCAAAATGGCAGAGTGGGCGGGACGCGCAGGGGCGCGTCCCCTACGGAAAATGTATCGTTTCGCGATTATAGCGGGACGTGCGGGGTGCGTCCCCTACATATTTAAAAAAAGGATGATTTTTATGACACTTCAAAGTTATGCCATATGTGGTCTTGGTTATGTAAGGGAAGAGAATCAGGATAATTTGTATGTTAATGGTACTATTCGCACTCCAGCGGAAAGCACAGCCGCATTCCATCATTCAAATGTATCTGATACTAGTGGGCTGTATGCTGTTGCTGATGGAATGGGTGGCGGCGCGCATGGTGGTTTAGCGTCTTTTGTAATTGTAAACGAAATGATTACAAAGGAATCGTATTTTTTCCAGGAATATGAAGAAGGGCATGAACGATTTTTATTACATGCTAATGAAAAAATTTGCGAATTAATGAACCAATACAAAGGTAATTATATTGGTTCAACTTTTGCGGGGCTGTGTATTGATAAAGATTATGCAATAATTTCAAATATTGGTGATAGTAGGATTTATTTACTACGGAATAATAAGTTACAACAACTTACTTTAGACCATACCCCCACCCAAAGGCTTATTGAAATGGGCATAATTTCAAAAGATGCTGCACGTTACCACCCAGATAACCATAGGCTTACTCAATATTTGGGCATTTTTCCATCAGAGATGATTATAGAGCCATATATTACACTGCTGGATATACACAAAAATGATGTATTTCTGCTGTGTAGCGACGGTTTAACTGATATGCTACGAGATGAAGAAATTGAAGATATTCTAAACACACAGGACTCTTTTGAAGAAAAAGCAGATACACTTTATAAAAAAGCGTTAGCTAATGGGGGCAAAGATAACATTACAATCATACTTGTGGCTGTGAATTAGATAAAAAAACCAGATAAAAAATTTGGCGTGTTTCGTTTGTAGGGGACGCGCCCCTGCGCGTCCCGCCCACCTAGCCATTTTGCGGGGTACATCCCCTACACCATTTTGCGGGACGCGCGGGGGCGCGTCCCCTACGAAAAACAAGAAAGCACTATCTTAATCATAAATTAAATAAATCACGCAAACGGCGGGCAAGTGCCGTATAGCGGCGGGAAATTCTATTGTTGTCTACCATGCGCTCTAACGTGCTGGGTTCACCAACCAGTACGGCAAGCTCTTTTGCACGAGTTACGGCGGTGTATAGTAGGTTACGTGTTAAAAGCATTGGCGGGCCACTGTATACAGGAATAACTACCACGCGGTATTCACTTCCCTGTGACTTGTGTACGGTTACTGCGTAGGCAAGTTCAAGCTCTTCGAGTTGGGAAAATTCGTAGGCTACTTGTCTACCATCATCAAACTGAACAACAAGCCCAAGGCTTTTTATGCTTAAAATTGTACCCATATCACCATTAAAAACACCTTCGCCATAGTCTAAAGAGCGCCCTTTATCGTCGAATAATTCCCAAGTCGCGTCGTAGTTATTACGAATTTGCATTACTTTATCACCCTCACGGAATATAACTGTGCCATATTCACGTTCTTTTTTATCAGGATGGGCGGGATTTAGCCGCTCTTGTAGGATATTGTTAAGGCTTACTACACCCAATGGGGATTTTCGCATTGGCGAAAGTACTTGAATGTCGTTGCGTGGGTCAAGTTTTTTGTACTTTGGAAGCCGTTCTGATACTAACTCTAATATGGCATTGGTGACATCTTCTGGGGTTTGGCGGCGCACAAAAAAGAAGTCGTTTTCTTTTTCGTTAAGGGACGGATATTGTCCCTTATTTATTTTGTGTGCATTCATTATTATTGCCGATTCGGCGGCTTGGCGGAAAATTTCTGTAAGACGTGCAACGGGCATTACTTCTGAATCAATTAGGTCTTTTAGAACATTACCAGCTCCCACAGACGGCAATTGGTCTACATCACCCACCAAAATCAATTGTGTGCCTGGGGCAACGGCTTTTAATAGGCTGTGTGTAAGTAAAACGTCCATCATAGAGGCTTCATCTACAATTAAAACATCCGCTTCAATTGGGCTATCTTCGTTTTTGTTAAATACTTGGCGACGCGAATCCTGTGAGATAAAATTAACTTCCAAAAGGCGATGAATCGTTTTTGCTTCGCGTCCTGTTGCTTCTGTCATTCGTTTTGCGGCGCGTCCTGTTGGGGCGGCTAGTACAATTTCAAGGTTTTTTGCCTCTAATAAGCCAATTATTGTATTGATGGTGGTGGTTTTTCCTGTGCCTGGTCCTCCTGTGATTATTAAAACACCTTGCGTCATTGCAGATAATACGGCGGCGCGTTGCCCTTCTGATAGGGTAATATTGTTTTCCCGCTCCAATGCTAAAATTTGTTGTTTTTCAAGATTTATGGAATTTGTATTTTTTTGACCTTCCTTATTTTGAGAATGAACTGCCAAAAGTTCCATCATTTTTTTGGCAATGTTTGCCTCTGCATAGTAGAGGGTTGTTAGAAATACAAATGAATCGCTTTCGCCTTCGATTTTTTCGCGCACAATTAAACGCTCCATTTGCATACGCACAAGTTCATTTTCTATTAGGCTAGAATCGGATAGTAGAAGTTCACTGGACTGGTGGATTATTTGACTGGTGGGCACATAGGTATGTCCTTCGTTTGTGGCTTCCCAAAGGCAATAACGTACCCCCGCCGATATTCTTTGTGGTGCGTCTTTTGAAATTCCCATGCGGTGGGCAATTGCGTCTGCTGTTTTAAAGCCAATTCCGTCAATTTCGTCTGCTAGGCGGAAAGGGTTTGATTTTACTACATTTACAGTGTCTTCTTTGTATCGTTTGTGTATTTTTACTGCAAATGTTGGTGATATGCCATATTCTTGCAAAAACAACATAACTGCACGTTGTGCCCCTTGCTCTTGAAAACTCTCGGATAGTTGCTGTGCTTTTTTTAGGCTTATTCCGCGTAAAGATGCAATTTTTTCTGGAAAGTTTTCTAATATGTCAAAAGAGTTCTCACCAAACTTGTCTACAATCAGTTTTGCTGTTTTTGCGCCCATTCCTTTTACTACCCCTGAACCTAGATATTTTTCTATCCCTTCAAGGCTACTGGGTTTGACGCGCTCTATTTGTGACACAGATAGTTGCGTGCCATATCGTGGATTTTTTACATATTCACCCTCTACTTTTACACTTTCTCCCTCGTGTGGGGCAGGTAAATGCGCTATACAGGTGACTTCGCCATCTCCATCTTTTTGGGTTAAATTAAATACGGTGTATCCATTTTCTTCATTGTGATAGATTATATGCTCTATCATGCCTTCAAGGTTTATTTGCATGTTAATAACCTTTCTGTGTCATTTGCTGGTTTTATAGTACCACAAACAATAGTTTTTAGGAATATATTTGGACAACAATGACCCCAGTATGTTAAAATATTCAAGTATTAATTTATATTCTAGGAGGCGCAATATGATAAGGGTAGCAATAATTGGGTGTGGCAACATATCAGGCGCACATATCGAAAGTTATTTAAAATTTAATGAACGTTGTAAAATTGTAGCTTTGGTGGATATTTTTCCAGAAAAAGCAGAAAACAAGAAAAAAGAGTTTAACCTATCAGAGGCGGTTGTTTTTAGCTCTCATGAAGAAATGCTTGAGTCTGATGTGCAAATAGACTTGGCTTCAAACTGTACCCCACCATATGTACATTCAAGTATATCCATTAACTGCATGAACAAAAAAGTAAATGTATTGGTTGAGAAACCAATGGCAACATGTTTGGCAGAATGTGATGAAATGCTGGAAACCCAAAAGCGTAATGGTGTAATTTTGGCATGTGGGGCGCAAAATCGTTTCCTAAATATAATTAGCAGGCTTAAAGAACTTAAAGAAACTGGAATAGCGGGCAAGGTGCGTTGTGCGCATGTTGATTCACTTTGGTGGCGTGGTCATTGTTATTATGATTTATGGTGGCGCGGTACGTGGGAAAAAGAAGGCGGTGGTCCAACCCTTAACCATGCTGTACATCAAATTGATATGATTAACTGGTTTCAAAAAGAACTACCAGTTGAAGTAACTGCTGTTCTTAGTAATGTAATGCATGATAATTCGGAAGTAGAAGACCTTTCGTTTGCTATTTTAAAATATGCTGATGGTGCATTGGCGAATGTTACAAGTTCTGTAGTGCATCATGGTGGTTTGCAAAGTGTTGTTTTACAATGCGAACATGCAAAAATTGCAGCTCCTTTTAGTGTTGCGGCAGAAAAATCTAAACCAAATGGTTTTGGTGAACCCAACACAGAGTTAGAACAAGAAATTACAGATAAGTATTACGCAATCAAAGAACTAGCATATGAGGGGCATGATGGGCAAATAGACAATGTGTTAAATGCAATTGAAACGGGTACTTTACCGCTTGTTACTGGTGAGGATGGTAGAAAAACTGTGGAGTTAATCACAGCCATTTACAAATCTGGTTGCACAAAAGCTACTGTTTCATTACCTCTAAACAAAGATGATGAGTTTTATACATTTGATGGAATTATAAAAAATGCGATTCGTTTTTATGAAAAAGCTAACTCAGTGGAAGACTTAGGTCCTGGTGAGATTACAATGGGTAATTACTATACTATGGGTGAAACAAACAGAAAATAGGAAAATAGGACGGGTGAAAATCAATGGTATCTGGTATGGATTATGCACCAAAAGGAAAACCAAACCCTGTAGTAACAAAGGGCGATTTTATTTTTGCGGCGGCTGGGTTAGACCATGGGCATATTGGTGGAATGTGTAACGGGCTTATTGAAGCGGGTGCGACTTTAAAATATATCTATGACCCAGACCCTAAAAAGCTGGAGAAATATTTAGAAATGTACCCACAAGCAAAAGCGGCACGTTCTTCTGATGAAATTCTACAAGACCCAGAAATTAAACTAGTGGCAAATGCAGGTATTGCCTCTGAACGTTGCCCATTTGGTATTAAGGTAATGGAAGCGGGAAAAGACTACTTTACAGACAAAGCCCCACTTACTACCCTACAACAATTGGAAGACGCAAAAGCTACGGTTGATAAAACAGGCAAAAAGTACGCTGTATACTATTCAGAAAGGTTACATGTGGAGGCGGCTGTATATGCGGGGCAACTAATTAAAGAGGGTGCAATTGGTAAAGTTGTGCAAACAATGGGCATGGGCCCGCACCGTTTGGGGCTTGATTATCGCCCAGACTGGTTTTTTAAACGTGAACAATATGGTGGTATTCTTTGTGATATTGGCAGTCACCAAATTGAACAATTTTTGTATTATACTGGTTCAAAAGATGCTGAAATTATGGCGGCACAAGTAGAGAATTTTAATAATCCAGACTATCCAGGGCTTGACGATTTTGGTGATTGTACTCTCAAGGGTGATAATGGTACTACTGGGTATTTTCGTGTAGACTGGTTTACTCCTGATGGTTTATGTACTTGGGGTGACGGGCGTATGTTTATACTTGGCACAGATGGTTATATTGAACTTCGTAAATATTGCGATTTGGCGCGTAGTAATCGCGGCGGGCATTTGTACATTGCAAACAACAAAGTAGAGCAATATATTGATGTGGAAGGTAAAGTTGGTCATCCATATTTTGGAGAGTTGATTCTTGATTGCCTCAACCGTACAGAAAACGCTATGACTCAAGAACATGCTTTTAAAGCCGCAGAGTTATGCGTAAAGGTACAACTTTTTGCAGAAAAGGCTAAGGGGATATTAAGGGCTTAATATCAAGCGGAGGTGTTTGTATGCCAAATATAAAACCAATATCTGATTTACAGAATTATGGGGAAGTCTTGCGTCATGTATCTGTTGGCTCGCCTGTGTTTTTAACAAAAAATGGGCGCGGGCGTTATGCTGTCCTTGACATTGACGAGTATGCAGAGTATGAAAAAACACAAGCATGGCGGAAATTAAAATCAGAGCTGGATAATGGAAAACATTCTGGCGAAGAAAATATGTGGATTCCTGCCAAAGATGTTTTTGCACGTCTGGAGGAGCGATATAATGGCTAATGTTATTTTATCGCCAAAAGCCGAAATGGATTTGGAGCAGATAGGTGACTATATCTCGCAACAATCAGGAAGCAACAAAACTGCATTAAGTATTATTCGCAAAATAAAATCTCGAATTGATGAACTTGAAAGTTTTCCGCTAATCGGAAAACCACTGGCGGCGTTTGTCGTGGAAGATACTGATTATCGTTTTCTTGGATGTGGAAGTTACTTGGCATTTTATCGCGTTAAAAATAACGATGTATTTATTGACCGTGTTCTTCATGGTCGGCAAGATTACATTTCAATTTTGCTTGGAGATGTACATGAGGAGCTTGATGAAAACATTTGACGAGCTTCACCAAAACTTTAATGGGAAATGCGTTTTTTGCGCATTTCCTGTATATTTTATTGAGGGATATAGTAAATGAGTAGTGATATTACAATTCAGAAGCTAAAAGAAATATTTGAGAACAATTTGGAAAAACGTATTCTTGTTGTTGGGTCAACATGTGTTGGAAAAACGACTTTATTAAAGAGTTTTCCCCAGTGTCTTGATAGCGACAATCTTATTTGGGGAATGTTGCCCAAAGAGACACAAGAAGAATTAAGTACTCCATCTTGGACTTCCGAAATGAGTAATACATGGCGTGAGTACGTTATAAAAGCCAAACAAATAATAAAAATTGAACCTGGACAGCCACTATTTGCGGCAACTTTATTTGATATAGTAAATTGTGACATTATTGTTTATTTAAGTATTGATGAAAATACTTTGCGCGAACGAACAAATAAGCGTAATGTTAAATTTGAGGTAGCAATAGAAAATGATAATCAAATCAAAAAAGATATGAATGCAACAAATTTACCTATAATTGTTGTGGATATTAAAACTTAAAGGATGGACAATACCATATGTTAGCATTAGTTATGGAAGAATCGGCAGTAAAAGATTTTATGGGAAAGTTATTACGTGAGGGCATTTTTAATAGTTTTGATGTGCGAAACATTGAAATTGCTACAACCATACACATCTCAATAGATGGTGTGGCGTTGGACAAAGAAAAAGAGCTTTCTTCTTGGGATGATTTACGCCCACTGGTTTATACTATTATAAAGGCAAGCACTAAACCAAGATTTATAAAAATTGCGTTCTTTTTTCAAGAGCCACAGTCAATACATAAGAATGCAAAGGCTGTATCTCTAATAATGAACTATGAAAATGATAATATCACATTTACAACCGCAACCAGCCAAGTAGAATTTGTTTTAGATAAATCGTTGGATATGGCGTGGGATGATTGGGTTCGTGGGTTCTTTTTGCAAAAAGGAATTACGGTAAGTGATAGGTAGTTGCATATAGGGGATGTGCCCCCACGCGTCCCCTACGTAAAGCTAATCTTTGTAGCGTTCTTTTAATTTGGCATTTAACTTATCTGACAGCAATTTTGTTTGTATAAATAGGGTTGTGTGAACCGATATACTAACTCCGCAAAACAGTATAACCATTCTTATGACAGTGATGGGCATACTCCATAATATCCAACCCACATAAGTTGCTGCAGATAATAGAAGAGCCAAACCTATAAAAAAATGTATAATGTAGCGGATAATCAATTTAGACCGTGTAAGTTTACTATGTCCAAAATACACAACAAGCCCAATTAAACTCATAGCAATCGAAAGAATGAAAATTACAAATAAGTCTGTTAATGGAACAAATTCAATATCATAAAGAAACATAAATATTATATATCCCAAAATAGAGCAAGTAAATATTACAAAAAAATCCTCTGTTAAATCTCTAATAAGTTCTTTAAAATCCATTTTATGCCTCCTATATTCCCAGAGTCTTTTTTAATCCACTAACATATTGTCGTGAAATAACAACCCTCTCTTTATTAGAAAGAACGGCTTCTAAACGTCCAGACATTGAGGGAATTAGCGACTTTATTTTACTTAAATTAACTATAACAGACTTTGATATTCTTAGAAAATCCCTGATTCTAAGCTCTTCCAGCTCATATAATTTTTGTTTTGACTCAAAGACAGCACCTTCACAGTACAAAAATGTTTTGTTATCCACTGTTTCAACATAAAAAACATCAGAAGGGCTTACCCTATGGATTTCGTTATTTTTATATGATATTAGAAAATTGCCTTGTGTTTGTAGTTTGTTTAATATATCAAAAAGCTCTGTGCTAATGTTGTGGCATTTTACTATAATTTGCTCGTCTTCACCGTCTTGTGGTTTTTCGATTATGATTTTCAAAA
>Ga0123355_10013509_pt1 | contig 12717 bp, 5 predicted proteins | sample TergutEmb28metaG_3_FD_89872 | JGI IMG/M metagenome (GOLD analysis project Ga0123355, IMG submission 89872) | Embiratermes neotenicus P1 segment gut microbial communities from Petit-Saut dam, French Guiana - Emb289 P1 | ecosystem: Host-associated > Arthropoda: Insects > Digestive system > Gut ...
CGACCAATGTGGTAATTCAACAGAATAGTCGCAAGCTCCTGATGATGGATATATTAATGTCCGAAACATGTTGAGCACATAAGAAGTGAAATAAAATAGCAAGTGACATCAAGTTGGTCTTCTTTTCTTCAACTATCACAATGATGCACGGTCCAATAAACATAAGATTCAGAACATAATTAACTAGTTAAGTGACTGTTGGGCCCCTCTGTATGTTTGTTTTTGAAAGTGAACTTTATTTCAGACAGAATTTTTGCATGTATTGTTCACATTCCAAGACCCACTGAATTTGCTATACTTACTGAAAAAAACTTGACTGAATAGGATTTAAAATTGTTACGAGTTGAGCATTGTTTATAAGTAGCTGCAGTCTATTGTTGCAGTCTGCTTGAAGAATTCCACTGTCAAAGAACTGTACATGACAATTTACATTTATCTGAGATTGAGGTGTATAACAATTTTGGTCCATCTGTTCTGATACCTAAATGCATACAAGACAGAGGTAGCAGTGCCACAGTCAATAACATCGTGTACATTAAAAGTGGTCAGCTATCCAGCTTTAAAAAATGCTCTTTAATCAATTTTTCACAATGACTAATTTGTAATCCATGCAGAATGACATTTTTTGCCACTTCACTTGGAGATATTGGCCTTGCTGTGATCACATTTTGACTCCTCAGCAACTCATTGACTGGACAAAGTCAAGTATAATAGTAGGCTTAATTTTTTATCTGTTTGAACTGTTGAGTACATAGAAGAAGAAAATTTTTTATGTTGTTGTTTCTGCAAAGTTTACCCTTTTAGTAGCAAACATGAGTCCATGCTTTTCTGCACGTGAAGGGAGGTGTGTCTCGCACAACATATTATATTTTTACCTTTTGAATTTATATAGTGACATATTTTGTCACATGGAAGTTATGTTAACTGGGAAGACATTGAAAGTTCCGTGATGTGTATGTACGACGTCTTTAAATTACGTTTTGTGCTGTTTACAAATTAGACCAATGAAGAAGAGAAAATGGTGTCATTCACCCACATGGTCCTTCAGTTTTATAACTATTGCAGTATGTATAGAATTACTATGAATGTTGAACTGTAAAGATGTGGAAGTAAGTAGTTGCTATGGCTTGGATGGGCTGAGAAAACCACAAAAAGTCTCAGTGGGTATAGCTGATCCTGCGGCTAAGAATTGAACCCAGAACCTCCCAAATATGAAGCAGCCTGATAGCCATGCGTGATTGTGGCATTGGGTTAGAAAGGATATGACTTCTTTCAGGATTTTATTTGGAATGTGTCTGAAAGGAATAGGGAAAGCAATGAAACCCTCCATTGAGATAGGTGGATTCCAGGTTGATGTATGAACTGGGTACCTCCCAGCTACAAGTCAGGATGTTATTGTACAACTGGTAGCATAGTGAACCCATGGCTGATGGGAGTTTCAAGCAGTGAACATTATAGTACTAATGTGAACCTCCATACATTTTATGCTGTGAATGTTACATTATTGTGTGATGAGATTATGTGAAGGTTGTGCTTGTTTAATTAGTAAGACAGTGTTAATTGAATTTTGGGCAGAGATCCAGATTTGCATAATCAAAGAACTATGATGCAAGTAAGCATTTCAAGTATTGTTGTATGTATGCTTTTCCTATTGTAATTAAAACACCATTTGGTTCTTTGTTTTGATCACCCAGTATTGTTACAATACCAAAATTTATGAAGATGTGCTGGCCTATGTAGGTTGGAGGAGAAGGAATTCATACAGAATTTTTGTATGGAAATCTGTCACAAAATCGTTGCTGTGAAGACCAGTAGGGCAAAAGTCAGATAATATTAAAATGAAGATTAATGATTTCTGGGGTGTGACATAAGGTAGTATTGTAGATAGATCTGTTTGAACTGAAACTTATTGACAATTAATTCAGTCTTTACTGTCCAGTTGGAACTAGAACTTCACTTGAATACCTGAATCAGTTTTGTGTTTGTCTGTGGTTTTATGATGCGTGTAACAGTTTTGTGTAGACAGCTGGGATTGAGTAGTATTTACTGAGAATAACAGGTTGAGTATGAAAGGCGTGGAGCTGTATCTTATGTGCCTTGTAGGCTGTATAGTAATGAGGCTACAGGCTAGACCATCTGGGGTTGGATTGCTGTCAGAGGAAAGAGATTTATTTTTTCTCCCAAACATCCAGACCAGGTCTGGAGCCCACCCATCCTCCTATTTCCTGGTGACTGGGGGCTGCTTGCATAGGGTTAAAGCAGCTGGGGTGTGAGGCTGACCACTCATTTCCATGTTCTGCTGAGTTTAATGAGTGGAGGTGTATATTCACGGCCCCTACATCACTTCATGGTGTGTACTGGGATAACATTACATTTTAGAGTATTGTTTTTAATTTGCTCCGTTCTCATCAGCTTCCATTATTAGGTGAAACATGAGATGTTAAAGTTCTTTACATGAAAGCTTTTTCAGATCATGTGGCCAGATTTTGATATTCTTATTTGTTCTTATATCATAGTTGTTAAATTACATTTTAGGATTGGTTATTGAACAAGTTAACAGCTTTTAGAAAAATAATTGATTCTACATGTTGCTTTTTGGAATGTCAAAACTTGTGACTAACATTGTATTTGTATGTTGCAAGTCACTAATATATGAAAAAGTTCCTGCAATTGTAACACCATGATATTTAATGTGTCTGTTTACTAACTTTTTATTTAAGTTTTGTACATTGCAGCATAGCAGGGAAATGAGCTTATATTCAGAATTTACCTCATATTGCTAAGTACAGTAGAGTCCTGGATGTTTGTGGTTAATTGGAACTGCTAAAACTGTCTCAACACTGGAATACATTTGCAGTGTACAGTGCTATTTGTATTCCGGTAATTTGTGACATAGCAGTAATAAAAATGTAAAATAACCACGCAAAGCATTAAAAGCATGAAGCTGTAATAAAATACACTTTTTGGATGCATAGTGTACCTTAAATGATTCAAGGAGAATCTCATTCCATATAGCATGAAAGCATTCAACCTCACTTAATGAAAGGCAGAGCTTGATTGCCCTGTAAGTGATTCTGCACAGTAGCAGGAGTGGTGGAACCTGACTTGCCAGCCATGCTGTCTCATCTAATTTTACTGGAACCAGTCATGAAAGTTTTTGTGTTATTCGTACCAACCATATTCTTACAATTAATACATGAACCAAAAAATGCTCTTAGTAAATTGTATTAAGTGTATTTTTTAGTTGATGTATTAATCAGTCATGAAAAGTCAAAACAATGGCATTAAAGTGGGAGATTATAAAATGTTAAAATCTGAGAGAATGAGGTTCACGAACTTCAAGACTCTAGGGTAATTACATCGCACATATTTCATGTGTTGCTTGTCATGGTTGTGTATTAATCTAGCTTATTTGTGATCTGTCACAGGGTGTCTATAACTGGTCTTAATTAAGTTCATTTACTTTTTATTTAATCAGAGCCTGCCATATATTACTTTTTTACTTGCTGTTTCTTGAAATCATTGTCATTTCCAGATGCTGGCTAAACATTCTTGATATTAGAGTATAATGGGAAATGTGTATAATAAGCTGTAATTATTGATTTATACTTTTGGTTACTGCTGTGAATGAAAAGTGATATACATGCCAATGATCATTTATAGATATTTAAAAAGAGATGAAGTTTGGAACTGTGATTTTTGATGTTGGTGACGAAGTGATACAGTGTCACAAAGTTAGTATATAAATTGACATCCATAGTATTTCTGTAATATAATTTCTTCCTAGCATTTTACTTACACCGTCTTACCTTTTCCTTGCAGAACTGTCTTTTCATCTTGGTAAGTAACTGGCATTTGTATTACACTTGAAAAAGAGTATGATACATGTTTATACTGGTTCTTACTAACTTGTATTATAGCATGTTTTACAGATTTTACAGTGCTTTGCAGTAGAAGTGTTTAAATATGAAGTAATTTGTTTAGAAAATGTGCATATTTCTGCTGTTTGTAAAGAAAGTGGGGAATTGTGTTTGGCCTAGTTGAACACATGTGTTATACAGGGTTAGTCACTGATTGAACACCCATGTTATGCTAGTTCAGACACTGGTTGCAGAATTTGTTCACTTTTCCTTATCAAAAGATAAGTATGGTATGTATTGAATGCCTAAATTTTGTTTGACTGCTACATTGTGACTGTTGCCTGGTAGAGACTGTAGAAAACTATTCCCATAGAAATTTTAAGGAATTCTGGTGATGTAGCGTATGGTGTAAACCAATCTTCTTGACCCCTTTGTTTCTGCCTTCAAGAATAAGTCAAAAATTGAGCCATCTTTGTTTTCATTTTTCAATCAGTTATTCTTTTCTTCAGACCATCAGAATCCATCCATGTGCATCATTAATAATTCCATGGATAATAGAGTTTTTATCATCAAAGGTATTCAGTAAGTTTTTCCTTTAGCAAAACTTAAAACCTATAAAATATATGTAGGTGTCATTATTACACACTGAAATAACAAATTTAATAACAAGTCTGATTTGGCTGTTTACAGAGCTAACCTTAAGCTGGATTTAAGAAATTCTGTCACATATTTTAGCCTAAAATTGCAGCAATGGATTTCCCCAGTTTTCCAGTTGAAAGTCCTAATTTTAGTGATGGCTCATTACCTTTAAGTCAGTCAGTTATACTCATCATACATTTTACTGATAATTGTGAGAAGTACGGAGTGCACAGTCAGTTAGGCCTATAAGAAGCTGAAGTTTGTGATTCTTGTAGTACCAAGTTTTGTTTATTTAGTTTTAATTTAAACTGAGGGTGGTTTTCCTGTGAGTATGATTTTATTAATTATTCCAGTGTGTCTGGGAGGTTGCAGTTTGTTTGCTTATTTTAAAAAGAAAGTTTATTTTTTTTATCATTTGGCATGTTTTGTTTAGACAGACTAACCTGGTGGTGGCTTTTGTATATCTAGGATGTTGTGGATTGCCCTGTCTTTACAGGGCATTAGGGTTGCTGGGATTTTTGTTAAGAATAAATCTTTGAGCGTGCTTCTGTATCATTCAGAATCATCAAATACACTTTCAAGTGCCTTTTCGTGTGACTGGTGGCCACAGTCCACTCATGAAGTTTAAATTCATTTGCTTCTCTTTTTAAGCAAATCCTTTTTTTACTTTCATGCTATTTGTATTTTTAATTTGAATGTGTTTGTTTGCACATAATAAAAGTCTGCAATTGATTTAAAGTTGACATTTCTCATCATTGATATGTACTGTCATGTATATATTGCCATCTGTTTGTTACACAGTCACATTTTGCTATAGTAGCAATTATTTGACTAGACAGTACACAGGTGGTACACTATTGCCAGTAAATTTTTCACAATTACAGCTGGTACTTTTCCCATCCTTGCTGTTGAGATTTTTGTAAAATGAAGAGTACATTACTGTTAGAGCTCTTAACACAATTGAAATTTGTGCAGCAGTAAAATTTATTATCTGATGGGACCAGGCATAAAACATGAATTAGTTGTGGAATTTTATCCAAGTTTTTGAATGTGTGATTGTATTATTATTATTATTCCCTCCCCCTGTGATGGAATGCTAGTTACTCAGATTTCGGGTACTACATGCATGGCAACTGTCACTTATCACAGCTTGTTTGCACACTTAAAATAGGTTGATATTCTGATGTCATTGGATCAGTTCTACTCAGTACTTGATATGTACACAGAATCAGTCAATTAAAAAAAAAAAACGAGACTGTGTGCTATATGTAATAAAATGTGTGGATAAATTATTCCTGATCTGACTGCACCATAATAAGACTTGTTTACCTAATGTCCTTGATTGCAAATATGAAACATATAACTGTACTCTTTTATGTGTATGGTGTCAGTTAAACTGGTTGTTAAAATTGTGTGTTGAAGTATTTTTTTCAGTTGCAAATATCCTATTTCAGTTACAGATTGATATATTGTTGTGAGACTGTGCCAATTAAACATATAATGTTAGAATTTTTTTACAACTACAGACTTTATAGCATACAATATGTGGTCTTTCTTCCTTGGCGTACTGTGTATGACAAAGCATTTTTTATGGTAATTTTTGGTATCAGAATAGATGTTACTTGAGAAACATCTGCTTACAAAGCTTTGAAATACATATGCTGTGGTGATATTAGTATGGAGCAATTAGTGAAGTACAGTATAATTTCTTTAATCCGGACACTGATGCTCTGAAAATCTTGATACTTCAGCACATGGGGAAAAGAGTCCCAAGTCTGAAAGCCCTTCAAAAAGGCCTCCAAGAGTGTCTCTACAGTGACTGTTGTGGTATTTCCTGACCACTTCTCTACTACTCCATCACCTTCTTCAACTATGACGACGTCTGGTCCGTAGTCTCCTGGTCCTTCAGCACCCCTGGTAGATACTGAAGAAACTGGGGGGGGGATATACCTATAGAAGGGAACCATGGGGCCTTTGAACCAGCAGCTGTAGAAGATATCCTACTGGAATATTCCTCGGCCTAGTTTTGCAGCCGAAGTATAGGATCAGTAACAAAAAATTACCTGTAATGGGTTGACCATTTCTGTATGATTGGTATTTTTCCCATTAAGGAATAGGTATTCAGTTTTCTCTGCGTATCTTTATTTAAAAAAAAAAATTACATTTGATATAACCCTTTATACTTACACATAATTTGTATTGCTTGAATTTGGTGATACTTTTGTTCTTACCAAAGTTTTACTTCCATATAAAGAACAGGAACTGCCATTACTCTGTACAGTGTGAATTTTGACTCGTTCCTTACTTGTTCCTTTAATCCTTATCCTGCTAACGTGTAGAATATGGTGAGCTCCTAATAATGTCTACAAATGGCACATGGGCTTTAACTCAGCGTTTAAAGGGTTAATGTCCTCTTTAGTGACCCACATGTTATAATGTCAGTATATTTTGTAGTTTTTATGTCATAGCTTCAGGAGAAGTACAGTTAACCCTAAATGAGAATCCTGGACTTAAAAGAATGCTTCTCCAGCGTATTTAATTTTTTCTTCAAAAGCCATTTCATCCATTGTCATTATTGGTATTTTCATATTGAAATATTCACGAAGATTTTGTGTGTTAAACTGCACTTCTGTAGTTTGTCCCTGATTTCTGAATGTGATCACTGAAAAATAGTAAACTACCTATGGAATAACTTTCATTAAATAATTCAACAGAAATAGCATTGACTTATCATGGTTTATGTGCTGACATGTAGGGAGGTTTGTTATTGTCTATGTTGAAAACCTGTCAGACTGCATGATGCATTGTATTGAATTGCATGAATAATGACATACTTGTGATTTGTTAATTGCCTTTTGGAAACTAGAGCTGTTGCATGATTATGGTGTCTGTTCTGCACATGAAAGTATGAAGTTGTGGTGCATTATTGTCATGGAGTTGCATATATTTAAACATAGTTGGTTAATTTGTGTATAGAGCTTCTATTAAGTATTGCTCCTAGCAAATTATATTTCTTGTGAATACATTCCTTACGGGATGATGTATGGAACCAGTTAAGAAAAAAATTGTTCATGCCCTGCCTTTAAGCATGAGTCCCTCTTTTGATTGCATGGTTTTTGTAATTAACCCTTTGGATGTTTCATTGGCTCAGAGATGTGAGTCTTCTTAACAGAGAGTGGGGATTTTATGTGTTGGATATCATCTATAACCTCTTGACTTCTTTTCTGTTCATATTAAATTTGATTATCAGTTTAGTATATAAACCAGAAATGTGGAAAACTGTTAGTAAATAATGGTAATCTGGTTACTAAAGTGACTGGTTATGGACTGGATGGCCAGAGGTCTGATCCCTGTATGGGTGATATCATTTACCTCCATATCTTTTGTAAGCCTTTATGGCTTCATGCTGGACACAGGGACTTCTTAACTCTATGTGTATGAAGAACTGTTAAGAGTGGAAATGTCTGTTTCTGTGATTCAAAATAGTGAACTGGAACATAAGAGAGAGTGACTTTGTGGCTTCAAAATATATAATTTAAAACAATGAATTTTGCATTGCATTTTGGTGTGCATCGGCAGACAAGTGTTACCTAATGTATATTCAGATGCACATTAGACATATTCATTCCTGCAATTGAATGTAAATAATAGAATATTAAATGCATACAGTTTGAAACATATTATGGTGACATGGAAGCCACTGCTTCATAAACTCAAAGAGAGGAGACAGCCATCCAACACACAACAGTAATCCCACCTGCACACGCACTTATATACACCCTCCCCCCTCCACTATCTGCTGGACTGCTAACCGCCCCGCACGGGCACACCACTTCCTATTGGCTCTGCCACTTCCCCGCTCCAAACCCAACCAGGTATAAATACCACGCACAATCCTACCACTGACATACTTCATTCACCTGCCTGTGAAGATGGAACTGATAGTGAGTTCCGAAACGTCGGCAATTAGAACTCAGACGTCTGGGAATTACCCAAAAAGAAACAAATTACATTTAGAACACGGCGTAAGCTTAAAAACAAGAATTATGGTGACAGTTTACAAAAACAGGAGCATCAGTGTACTTCATATTGTCAACCAGTCTCATAACTGTGTATTTTTTCTTTTACGTAAAAGAGGAAGTGTTGAGAAAAATGAGAAATGAAATCAAAGTTTTGGTGGGAAACCCTCAGGGGAGAGAAAAAGGCATGAGCTTGAACTAAGAAATTGTAATATAAAAGTGGATCTGAAAAAGTTTGAATGTGAAGGTGTGAATTAGATTCATGTGGCTGAAGATATGATTCAGTGGTGGGCTTCTATGATGAATGTAATGAACATTTGTGGCCCATAAATACAGGGAATTTCATAACTAATTGAGTAACTGACAGGTTCCTTCAGGATGATTCTGTACCATCTAGCTGGTTAATAAAATGAATCGCCACTCTTTCTAAGGTATGTGGGAAAGAATGGAAACTTATTTATCAGCCTTTGACTTCAGTTTCTGTTACATAATTTGCTGTGTTGGGATGTTATTTGCAGTTCACAAGGCACATCGGGAGGAGTTGGAATGTGTCCTCCAAATATTGGAGAAGGTGCTGGTGTATCTGCCAGAACTGTTGTCAAAAAGATGGCAGTGCCACAGTCTGACCCGCATCATGACCAAACTGTTACATCCTGGAAACTCATGGAAACTGCGTCGCGAGGCTATAAGGTATATGTCTAACATTTTACCTGCAAGCCATGTGTATAGGCATTCCTGTGCAGGGCATTTCTTACAGCAGCTCAAATTATTTGATTATAGCAATTTTATATTTCAGCATTATATTTGAATATTTGAATGTTGGTGCTGTTTCTAGACTCTGTTAGTTGCAGTTTGTGATGGTTAGAAACCCAATCTTTTACTAATTTGTTCATTTTAAAATTTTCCATGGATTGTTAAAATAAGTTTCCCCCCCCCAGGGTAACACGAAACCTCCACAAATTTAAATAATAGTTAACTAGTGCAACTTGATTTATATTACATTGCATGTTCCATAACAGTGCTAATCCATGTGGTTTTTGGAGTGTGAGAACCTTTGAGCCAGGGGATGATTTTTTTGAGACAAAAATGTTTCAAACTCATTGCGTAATGCCATGATAGCCACCTGACCCTAGAGTGGTCATTTTAAAAGTGTTGGAACCAATATATGAGTACATCTGGCTAAAATCTTCTTGCATAACTCTTGGATTATGGTGCAATAAAACGTGTAACAGTTCCTGTACTGGGTACATTTTGTACCCATATTTGTAAATTATTTTCTTAACTTTTTTTTTTTTTAGTTTTGTTTCTTAGACTTGGTTACAGACAAAAAAAATTGTTCTCATTCCTTTCTCAATCAACTGTATGGAGTGAAGTGCGTAACACTTTTTGGGAAGAAAAAAAATAGTGTGGAACAAATGTGAGTGAAATTTGTATTATGATTGTTCCTTACAATCCTTGCATGTTATTTGAATTGTCTTGTTAGAGTGGTTCTGGCTTACCAATTCTGAGCACTGGTGACATTTCCAGGCCTTTTTTCTGTCCATGACTCTTGGACAAATAGAACTAACATGGGTACAAAATGATCCAGTTGGATTTACAAAAAATGTAGCAGGCTAAAAAACAACATACTTACTGGCAAGTTGGAATGCTACAAGAGTCTAAAGACATTAATGTTACAGCTGTGATTCTTGTTGAAGCCAGCAGGCACTTTTTAAAGAGGGATTGCTTGGTGTTATAATTTGAAATTTTTCCAAACAGAAGTCTGATAGACTTTACACCAGAGTACCAATGTGTTGGTAAAAAAAAATGAATTGAAGGATGTAAGAAACTCTGCAGTTTTATTTATTAAAATACAGCATAATTGGAACCTTTGTAATGTAGTGTAGTGAAATGGTATTATGGTGAAGTTTGTGACAGTTCTTTTGATAGAAATTGTGTTGTGACCTATATAAATTCACTTCATAGTATATCATTGGGACTAGGATTTTCTTTATTTCTTTAATTGTGACATCCCAATGTGCTAAATTCCCTGTTCTCTAGAAAAAGTAATTATATGGCAAGTTTATTACATTTCACTGCAGAGGTCTCTTTTTACCAGTCAAACTGAATAGTTTTCTGTTTGCAGGTATTTTCTTCTGTGGTATCAGGCATTGGGTGATAATGCCCCTGATACTCTTCATGCCATTTTTGCAACACTGGTGCCAGGTTTTCCTTCACCTTTTCCTGGACAGGGACTTTCTGCTCTTAACAGGAGTTCATCATCGGTGTTCCATGATACTTCGCATGGTGAGTTTGTATGATGCCATTCAAACTAAGTAAGTGGTCATATTATTTATAGGTAAGTTGAAAACCAACCAGATTTCTTTGAACAGTAGTTTAGATTTTGTATATCATGGTACTGGACATTATGAGTTTCATGTGGCATGCCCTTAATGGCTACACTGAGTTGTTTCATTAGTGAAAGTCTGTTTTAATGAGAGTTTGTAATAGTGTTAAAACCTGTCATTAGAACAAATATGTTCACTTGAAAATATAAGTAGTGCATCCGGAATCAAACTGGCCATTTTTATGGCTATCTCATTATAACTACTGAAACTGTGGAATTCTGTAAAGGAATTTTGAGCTGCTGTGCAAGACTGAAGTTGAGTCAATCATATTGGTAAATTATAACTCACTACAGTAGTGACCTGCCTCCCCTCCCATTTAAGTTCACCCACCACCTGTGATGGAGTTATTTCACCTCTGCTTCTACTGAACTTTGGCTTTCTCCGTGTTTCCTTCTTTGCCATTATGTGCAAGTAATTCAGAACAGGAATTTCATGTGGTGTATACAAGAAAAAAGTGCTTGACTAATGACCAAACTGTGCTGTTAATGTTGGCACAATAGGTATTATATTATTTACACAGTGGTTGTTAGAAGGTTCAAGAAATGTTTGTGTTTTTCCACATTAAATTGAACAAGGGAAGCTGTGAAACAAATTATGTTTTAAGTCTGAAGTGACTGAGCTTTAATGTCGACTGACATGCCATTAGTCTGCTTAAGATTTCATTTTTTTTTCTTTGGTTGCAGGACCGGTTAATCCTGTAGAGATTCAACCTCTCCTTCCACCCCAGAGTGGAGAAAAGCAGCCAGATGATTCAATGAGATTTTTTCTTGATGCTTTGCTAGAGTTTGTTGTTTCTCAGGTAACTGAAAACACATACTGTATGTTCCGTATGATGATGCAGTACAAATTTACACCACTTAAAGTGAAAGCCATTGAAAATTATCCATTGTAGTTTATTTACTGCTTCAGATTTTCATATATGGTTGGTGTCCATTAATTGTGCCACACATTTAGCTTAGTTTATTGATGGAGAGTAGGGGTATGTGTGACATGTTAGTAGTTAAGGTGGTGGTGTAAGCTAGTCCAGTACTTTAGTTTAGGTGTGCCATTGTCAGTACTTTCTGACATAACACAGGATCACAACATAATCCAGAGTACTGATTGTTATATTTCCCCTCATGTGCAATCCAGTGGCTGTGGCATAAATTTGGACAGGTCCATAAAAAACATAATATACAGCATTTCCTATCTCTGCAATACGAATGTAGGGTGTGCAGATAAAATTAAAGAGTAATGAATATGCCTGTAGGATTCATTTTTTTTGTTGACTGACTTTGTATTACATAGCCCCAGTTATCACATGACACATCCATTTCTGCATGGAAAAACTGATCTCTGATGTAAAAGGATTTTGATGAAATTTGGTGTGAGAGATCAGCCTTTTTTGAGGAAAATTAAAAAGGTCTGAAAAAGAAAAAAGACATTTTAGAACTGCAGTAAAGCTGCTGGAAAAGCATTCATTGTCGGTATTGTCAGTCAGCTTAAAATTTATTAAATTGTGCATTAGTGTTTTTCTGCATTAATGTGATCAGGTGTGTCAGAGTGGGTTCAGGTAGTGATAATGCAGCTTTATTGTGTTGTTGAGGCCCCATTATCAAATCTTGGGACTATTTATCCTAGTTTACATAAAAAAGGTATCATTTTACCGTTACTAATCAGGATGATGCTGATAAAACTAAGTACATGGTGATGTCTCGAGATCAGAATGCAGGACGAATTCACAGTGTGAGGATTGATAATAGTACCTTCGACAGGGTGGATGATTTTAAATATTTGGGAACAACTTTAACAAATCAAAATTCTATTGCGGAA
>Ga0123355_10013510_pt1 | contig 12717 bp, 10 predicted proteins | sample TergutEmb28metaG_3_FD_89872 | JGI IMG/M metagenome (GOLD analysis project Ga0123355, IMG submission 89872) | Embiratermes neotenicus P1 segment gut microbial communities from Petit-Saut dam, French Guiana - Emb289 P1 | ecosystem: Host-associated > Arthropoda: Insects > Digestive system > Gut ...
TCAGGACGGGAAACGTTCGCTACGCTCACTGTCCTTTTTCAGGACGGGAAACGTTCGCTACGCTCACTGTCCTTTTTCAGGACGGGAAACGTTCGCTACGCTCACTGTCCTTTTTCAGGACGAGAAACGTTCGCTACGCTCACTGTCCTTTTTCAGGACGAGAAACGTTCGCTACGTGTACTGTCCTTTTTCAGGACGGGGAACGTTCGCTACGCTCACTGTCCTTTTCAAAGCTCGTTTCCGCTTCCTTCGGGGAGTGGCATAGCCACTTAATCTACTCGTACACCTTCAATAAATATATTCACGTCCCGCACAGTCATGCCTACACATTCTTCCACTTTGTAGCGCACATTGTCTTTTAGGGAGTTGGAAATTGCAACAAGATTTGTGCCATACTCCACAATTATGTGCAGGCTAATTGCCAGTTCTCCATTGTCAAGCGTTTCAATGTTTACGCCTTTGGACAGACTTTCAATTTTTAAAAGATGCACAAGCCCATCACGTAGGCTTTTGGCGGCCATACCAACCACGCCGTAACATTCCATTGCGGCAAGGCCGGCTATCCTTGCAATAACTTCGTTTTCTATGGCAATTACGCCAAGATCCGTTTTTATTTTCGATTGCATTTTATACCTCCTAACACTATACTTAGAAAATGTCTTTGACATGCAATATTATACATGGAAGAAGATAGGATTACAATAATACAAATTCAATTTAAAATGAGACGGGGAACGTTCGCATTAGGGACAATGAGCGAAGCGAATGTCTCCCGTCCCGCTTCGCTCACTGTCTCAGTTGGTGACTGTGAGTCACCAACTGAAAATTCTCAGGAGGAGGGGTCTACTATGGACGCAACCATGCGCAGAGAAAGAATTTTTGAGATAATTAGTAAAGATAACGCGCCTGTAAGTGCGTCCGCCTTAGCAAAAAAGCTTGGTGTAAGTCGCCAAGTTATTGTTGGGGATGTTGCAATACTGCGCGCACAAGGCCATGAAATTATTGCTACGGCAAGGGGTTATTTGGTTCCAGAGTACAGAGAACCAAACCAGTATGTGGGGAAAATGGCTTGCTGTCACAATGCTGAAAATACAAAAGAAGAACTGTATATAATTGTTGATTTAGGGGCGACAGTTGTAAATGTAATAGTCGAACATGAAGTATATGGCGAAATAACAGGACAGCTTAACATTAAAACCCGTGAAGATGCAGACGCTTTTGTTGACCGGGTAAAATCAGCAGAAGTTAAATTATTGTCGGTGCTTACACTGGGTGTGCACCTGCACACAATCGCCTGCCGTAATAAATCGCATTTTGAACAAGTTTATCTTGCCTTGGATAATGCAGGATTTTTAGTGAAAACGGATACTGATTGCTGTCTGAAGTGATTGACTGTTTTGTGATTTTATGAAGCAAATCCTAGAAAGCGACGACGACGCGTGCCAAAAGGCACTCTAGGAGAAGCTGACGACGGAGTTGCAAAGTAAAATTGCAAAACAGGCAAGCATTTTAGGTAGCAATCAGTATAGCTATTGACAGAAGAAAATCCTCACTGTATATTTACATATGTCTTGACACGTGTAAATAGCTATAAGGAGGATTTAATAATGAAGAAACTGACAGTAAGAGAGTACTTAGCGGTAATATTTGACGGAATGGCCAAGGGACTTTTTGCATCCTTGATAGTTGGCACAATAATTTCGCAAATAGGCAGCCTGCTTGGGAATATCGACAATACAATCATCGGAAACATCGCCCTTGGAATAGAGCAAATTGGGCGCGCCGCACAGCTAATGATGGGTCCTGCCATTGGCGCAGGGGTGGCAATGAAGCGTGTAGTTAGCGAAAAAAGCGAAAAAGGCGAAAATTCTGAATCAAAATTAAAACCATTTACTTTGCTTGCCGCAGTTTCGGCAGGTGCCCTTGGTGCGGGTACACTTAGGTTTGCCGATGGTGGCATCGGGGTGGCATCGGTTGTTATTGGTGACCCACATGGCGCGCTTTTGGCAGTGCTTATAGCCGTGGAACTTATACGCCGAATCGAAGGCCGGACAAAATTCGATTTGTTAATCATACCTGCACTTGTTATTACTATAAGCGGGGCTATCGGGTTGCTTGTCACGCCCATTATCTCCAACGCTATGGGGCAGTTTGGCAGGTTTGTAGTATACATTACCGATTTGCACACCATCCCAATGAGCATATTAATTGCGGTAATTATTGGTCTTACCTTAACTTTGCCCATTATTTCCTCTGCCGCGCTGTGTGTTGCAATTAGTATTGGCATCCCGCCAGATGGTGCAACCGAAATTGGCACCCTTGCGGCCGGTGCCGCGCTTGCCGGTGCTTCGGCACAAATGGTTGGCTTTGCGGTAAGTTCTTATCGTGAAAACAAAACAGGCGGGCTAATAGCCCAGGGCATTGGCACAGCCATGATTCAATTCCCGAATATAATTAAAAACCCGTGGGTCTGGCTTCCGCCCATTGTGGCAAGTGCAGTTTCCGGGCCGGTTGCCGCTGTGCTGCTTGGCATAAGAACAACTTCCGTTGGCGCAGGAATGGGGACTTCGGGCCTTGTGGGACCATTTCAAACCATTTACGCAATGGGAATGACCGGCTTTGTGCCTATGATTATTGCATGTGTTGTGGTGCCTGCTGTGGTTGCGTTCACGCTCTCCGAGCTCATGCGGATGAAGGGACTTATTAAGATGGGGGATTTAAAGTTGTAGTTCGCACAAAGAGATGATAAAATGGTGCGGTAATTAAGAAGCTATACGCATGGTTTGCAATATCGTATTGGCGAGGCGTTTTTTCGATAGTTTTCGTTACTGATGACGCCGCGTGCCCAAAGGCACGCAAGGAAGAAATAACGGAAAGTGGCGGAAAAACGACCGTCAAGACGGTGTTGCAAATCCATGCGTATAGCTTCTAAACTATCTAGGGCGTGTTCCCACTAACGAACGCATATCTTTGCGGCTTCAGTACGTTTGCTGTGCAAACGCCGTCTACGGCGTCCGGCCTTCTTGCCGGTACATAATATTCCCGCATCTTCTTCAGATTTTTTCCTTCCGTGCCTTATTTAGCACGCGGCGTCAAAAATCTTTCGAAACTGCAAAAAAATCAGGCTCGCAAATCTGTACATTTCATAGTGGGAACACGCCCTAGTGTCTCATCCGGCATAAATGCATAGTATTCTTGCGAGAATTTGCACCGGATGAGACACTAGCGCACTGCGTAATAAATCACTATTTAATTGTCAAGGAGATAACTATGGACACTAAAACCAGGCAAAAAGCCTTTATTTTTCTACTTATCGCCACGGGCCTAACCGCCCTTGCAGGCGGCCTATCCGAAGGTGTGTACAGCAATTTCTACAGCGAGGTATACAACGCAACCGCGTCCCAACGCGGTTTCATCGAGTTCCCGCGGGAACTGCCCGGGCTAATCGCCGTAATAGTAATATCAATGCTATCCTTCCTTGGCGAAATTCGGCTGGCAATTATAGCACAACTTTTGGCTATTACAGGTCTGCTTCTGCTTGGAATTTTTACCCCTCCATTTGGTATTATGCTGGTTTTTTTATTTATAAACTCTATGGGTGTACACCTTTACATGCCACTTAAAGACGGTATTGGACTTAACATAATAGGCGACGAAAATACCGGCCGCAAGTTTGGTATTTTAAACGGGTTGCGTAACGCAGCAGGTTTTGCGGCGGGAATTATCGTGTTTATTGGGTTCCGCTTTGGTCTTTTCAGCTTCGAACACAATGTTATACGCAATTTTTTAATTGCCACATTCTTTTTTGCCGCTGTGGTTTTAATTTTGCTAAAACTTCGCAAAATGATAGGCGACCCCAAAATCTCCACAGGCAAAGGCCGCTTCCTTTTTCGCAAAGAGTATAAATTTTACTATGCGCTGGCATCCCTACATGGCGCGCATAAGCAGGTTGCGTATGTATTTGGCCCCTGGGTTCTTATAACAATTTTACTTCGTCAGGCAGACCGTATGGCACTACTGTCCATGATAGGGCTTGCTCTTGGAATAGTTTTTATGCCGGCGGTAGGCTGGCTTGCAGACCGACTTGGGTTAAAACGAATGCTACTTGTAGAAGGGGCGTCCTTCATCGCTATCTATATATTATTTGGCGTGTTTAGCGCAGGATTAATGAACGGAACTGTTGCAGTAGTCGGCATTCCGATTTTCTTTTTTCTATACGTACTATTAATTCTGGACCGCATGACAATGCAACTTGGTATGATACGCACCCTTTATTTGCGTTCCATAGCCAAGGATAAATCCGAAATTACCCCAACCCTTTCTACGGGAATGAGTATAGACCACGCAATTTCCATCCTTTGCGCCTTCCTTGGTGGGTTGGTATGGGATACTTGGGGTCCGCAATATGTATTTTTTATTGCCGCGGCATTAGCACTTGGTAATGTGCTTGTGGCATCGCAACTACCGAAAAAAACTATAGTCAATTAAACGAGTGTTTCCACTAACGAAAAGGGATGCCCTAAATTTTATCGGCATCCCATGTTTTAGCGGCGACATCAAAGATATCGTTGGTAACAGGGTAGGTGGTGCACCCCATTTCTTTTGCGGTGTTTACTATATGCAGGACGAAGGACATCATATAATCCTCGCCCGATAGCAATTCCAATTTCATAACTTTGTTCCACATGGGTGCGTAGGCTGTGTATTCCGGAGAGTTCAGCATGTCGCGGGTTGTTTGTATGTCGTATTTTACCCTGCGTTCGGTAATTGTATTGGTTGTGGTATCTAAAATTGTGTACGGCGAGTTGGTGTTTAAGTCAAGAGGTTCGCCGCAGCTACCTGGGTTTATGAAAATGCGGCCGTTATGTTCCATGTGAAATTGCAGGTGGTTGTGTCCGAATAAGTAAATTCCCTTTGGCAGGGTTTCGATATCCGCTACAACGTCCGGCCTGGATAGTGCGGCGGCCTTTGCGCGGACGGCGTATTCCTCTATAGGAAATAGCTTTTCGTATATTGCTTTGCGAAGTAATTCGGAATGAAATAGATTTATTTTTGGTGCGCGAAAAAATATATTGGATGCATGGACAAGGTGTATGTTCGTATCGTTATCGTTGATTGTAATTGTTTCGGGTAGGCTCATTATAAAATCAAGATTTTCAGCAGACATGGAGTTGTAAGCCCAGTATACAGGGCCAAACTGCTTGTGAGAGAAATCGGTTTGGCCCTGCTTTTTTATGTTTATTAGATAATCTTCGCCATTGCCTTTTACTACTACGGCGTTTGGTAGACCGCAGATGATATCCATAACGGCATTGCCCCAGGGAAAGTTGCTTGCATAATCGCCAATAAGCAGGTATTTGTCAATCCCGTGGGCTTTTGCGTCTGTGAGAACCGCTTCAAAAGCGGGCAGGTTGCCGTGTATGTCAGAGATTATTGCATATCTCATTGGTGAACAACACCTTTCTCATGATATCAAACCGGGTTAATTGGATATCCACTTTTACACGAATTTTTTCTTGGGCATGAGGTGCAGATTCTATAAGCTGCCCTTTTTCATTGTACATTTCGGTAATTGTTTGCTTATGGCCGGATTTTATGAATTCTACCTGGTCGCCGACAGAGAATTTGTTCCGCTGCTCTATGATGGCATAACCGTTGGAGTAATCCGTAACAAGACCCAAAAATTCGCATGTGCTGGTGTAGGTGTTGGTGTGGTATGTTTGTGCCGGAACGTTTAATTGGCCATCCCGACTTTGAGTCAGGTTTGTTAGGGCTCCGTCAATGTAAAACCCGGTAAAATACTCCCGGTGGCTGGTTTTTTGCAGCTCGTTTACATAATAGGCCTTTTTCGACTCATACAGCTTGGGGTCGGCAAAAAAATCGTCCACGGCTTGGCGGTATATGCCGGTTGTAACCGCCACATAGTAGGCAGATTTCATCCGCCCTTCTATTTTTAGGCTACCGGCACCACATGCAACAAGCTCTGGAATATGCTGCGCCAGGCACATGTCTTTAGAGTTCATGATATATGTACCCCGTTCGTTTTCGTATACAGGCAAATATTCGCCCGGACGCAATTCCTCAACAAGGTTGTATTTCCAGCGACAGGGTTGGGCGCAATCTCCCTGGTTGGAATCTCGCCCCGCCATGTAACTGCTAAGTAAACATCGCCCAGAATACGATACGCACATTGCACCATGAGCAAACACTTCTGTTTGGAATGACCCATCGCTTACTTCATCGTTAATTTTGCGGATCTCTGCAAAAGACAATTCCCGTGCCAAAATAACCCGCTTCGCGCCAAGGCTTTTGTACAATTTTGCACTTTGGTAATTGGTGACATTCGCCTGGGTGCTAATATGAATTTCTAGGCCTTGCACTTGCCTGGCAACGTCAAAAATACCTAAATCGGCTACTATAACCGCATCTGCGCCAATGTTTTTTAAAGATTGCAGATACTCCGGTAAACCGTCCAGATCTTGGTTGTGGGCAAAGATGTTTGCGGCAACATACACCTTTACGTTATTGGAATGGGCATAGTCAATTGCCCTTTGTAAGTCTTCCATATCGAAATTTTTTGTATTTGCACGTAAACTGAACTGTTTGCCGCCAATGTATACGGCGTCTGCGCCATAGCTTATGGCAACTTGCAGTTTTTCAAAGTCTCCGGCAGGGGAGAGGATTTCCGGTTTTTGCGTTTTATAGTTGCAGGAACAAAAATCCGTCCCCTTCGACGTGTAATTTTCCAGCACTACTGCGTCAACTCCTCTTTGCGCTTAAGCACGCTGCGTCATCGTTTCATTGTATTGCAGGAAAATTCCCGCGCTACAATGGACATTTTTATCATAATGATACCTTTTTCACGCTAATTGGTTTTTCTTCTGCCACCGTAAAAAAATGCGCCAATTACAGCCAGTACAACAAACACGCCAAAATATATCAATGCGTGTTGCCAGCTTGAGGATATTAACGCAAAAATCATAAACCCGGCTGCCGAAGCGGCCAGTACAGGGGCAATGAAACGATTAAACCAATGTACCGTTGTGTCTTTACAATGGCGTATCAAAAATCCAATGAAAATGGGTATTAGCAGCATAAAGAAAATCATATTATAAAAATCCGCAAGGTCGAACATAAATGTGCGACCGCCTAAAGTGCCAAACCAGCCGTTGCGGTTGGCGAATATCACCAAAAGCCAAATAAAGCTTACGCATACACACACCGTCATACTAAATGCGGGTGCGCCTGTACGTGGGTGCAATTTTACCATTTCGTTAGGCACAGGGCCTACGTCACGCCTTGCTAAGGAGTATAAACCGCGGCTCATTCCCATACAGCACATGTTTAATATACCAAGGCCGGATATCATTACAAAAATCATGATACCGCGCCCGGCAAACTGCCCGAAAATATTGGCAAAGGCCGCACGTGTACCAAGTTGGTTAACCCGCATAAGTTCGTATGGGTCACCTGCACTAACTACGCCTATAAAATACAGTACATAAATAATTATTACAAATAAGAAGCCCACAAGCAGTGCAATGGGGAAATTTCGCTTGCTGTCCTTGACCTCGCTGTTAAACGCAACAGCTGCTTGCCAGCCGTTGTAGGCAAAGACCGTAGCAAAAATGGCACCCATAAATGACGGATTTGCCATGCCTTCCCCAACAGTTGGGCGAATAATTTCTGTTTGCGTTACGCTGCCACCGGTGAAACGTGCTATAAAAATGCCCACGGTTCCCATTAAAATAATTGGTATAACGCGTAAACAAGTTGTGGCAACATTAAAGCGCATTGGCAATTTTGGTGCAATGTAGTTTACAACAAAGGTTACAACCATATAAAAAGCCGTCATGCCAAATACAAATGGCGAATCCATAACATTTTCATGCCCTGCGAAAGTTGCGGTAGCAGTGGCAGTTATCCATGCGATAAGTGCGTAACCCGCAGTCTGATACATAATTGCAAAAAACCAGCCTGCAAGGTAGCCGTATTTTTTGCCCACAATGGCTTCTGCATAGTCTACCATGCCATGAACTTTTTCGTATTTTGCCGCCAGAATAGAAAACATATATACGCAAGTAGCAACCATTATGCCGCCTACCACCCATGCTAATACACCCATCCACATGTCGCCGTCAGATTCGTAAAGCACGCGGCCGGGCCGCCAAAATATGCCTGTACCAACAACAAAGCCAACCACTATGCAAATGGTTACAAAAAATTTATACTGCCGCTTTAGAATATTATCGTTCATTTTAATCTCCCAGCGGTCAAGCGGGAACGCTTGCGTTCCCATTTGACCCTCAAATTTAGTGTGAAGTGGTTTTCTTCACGCTATTCTCCTTATGTATTTGCTGACCCGCCATTGTAAGTAATGTTGGGACAAAAATATTTAACCACGAAACACACGAAAATGAAATCCGTTAACTTTGAGTCTTGCTTTTTTCGTGTATTTCGTGGTTGATATTCTTTTAGGAACTGTATCCCATTATTGGATACAGTTTCTAAAGCATTTTTATATAACTCTCATATCTTGCGGAGCTAATTTTGCCCCCGACCTGTTCTTTCACGCCACAGGATTTTTCGTTATGGTGGCGGCAGTCGGAAAACTTACAATCCGCAGCAAATTCTCTAAATTCACGGAAGAGATACGCCAGTTCGTTTTTGGGAATGTGCGCTGTTTCTAGGGATGTGAATCCCGGGGTATCTACGCAAAAGCCACTATTTTTGTCGGCGGTTTCAATAACAAAAATTTCGGAATGGCGGGTGGTGTGTTTGCCGCGGCCAAGCTTTGTGCTTAGCTCGCCTGTTTCTAAGGCCAGCGCGGGCATTAACGCGTTAATTATGCTGGATTTCCCAACACCGCTTGGACCGGCGAAAACATTTGTTTTACCCGCCATGTGGGCACGGAGGTCGGACAAACCAGTGTTCCCAATTGCGGAAGTAAATATTACCGGATAACCGGCGTTGGTGTATGGAGTGAAGGGATTATCTGAAGGGGATCTCATATCCGACTTGTTCACACATATTAACACAGGAATATCTTCATATTCCACCAATACTAGAAAACGGTCTAGCAAACCCGGGTTAAAAGCGGGTTGGGCATACGAAACAGTAATAATCACCTGGTCGATATTAGCTACAGGTGGGCGTATTAACTGGTTTTTACGTTCTTTTATTGTATGAAGCGTGCCAATATTCTCACCCGTAATAGATATCGTTACATAATCGCCAACTAGGGGCGTGGTGTTGCGGTTGCGAAAAATACCGCGAGCAGTACACACATATTGTTCGCCATCCGCAAGCACGGTATATGCACCCGCTACCCCTTTTATAATGATGCCTTCCTTATCCGCCAAAATTAATTGTCTCCGACCCGCGTGGTACAGGCACACTTTCTTCTATAGAATATAAATGGAAAGTAACCGACCCGGTACCGGAAACTTCAAAGGAAATCGGGAAACGATCCAAAACAACATTGGACTCGTTAGCAAATACGATAGGGGATGCGTTGCCATCTTGCCTTGTGATGCGCACATTAACAGATTCTGTACCTTCCGGAACAGACCATAAATTTATGGTAAGCACCTGAGTGCTAATCACAGGCGGATCCTCCTCCGGAGGATCATCCACAGGCGGGTCCTCTGCAGGCGGATCTTCTGCAATTGGGTCTTCCTCAGGTGGTCCTTCTTCAGGTGGACTTTCTTCCGGTGGGTCGTCTGTGGGAGGGGTTTCTTCTGGCGGGTCGTCAGCTGGAGGGGTTTCTGCCGGCGGATCTTGCACATGTGGGCTTTGCTCTGTTGGCATCTGTGCCGGCGGCCCTGTACTTACAACATAGTTAACTATGGTTTCACGATAAACAATTTCGCCCGGCATTGGGTCTTGCATTATTATCACGCCGGCTGCATAGGTGGTGCTTTCTTGAGCGGTTCTAACACCGGCTATAAGCATAGACTCTGTCAAACGCTCAAGAGCCGTAGATTCTATATGACCAATTAAAATTGGCACGCTAACTTGACCCGCTTCAAGCGTAGGGGGTTCGCCCTCGTATTCATTTTCGTCATATATTGGGTCAAGATCCGGAATTTCAAATTCTTCTTCACCTAGGCTAACTATTACGTGAACTGCGTCCCCGGCTGTTAACCCTCGATAGCGCGGCGTTTGAACCTGCGAAAGTATATATCCATAATGTACCGTATTAGAGTATTCCCAATCAGCAACATAGATGGTAAGTCCGTATTCTTCTGCACGTTCTCGTGCATTTTCGTAAGACATGTTTATCAAATCGGGCGGGGCAATAAAAGTTGGCCTGTCATTGGAGAGACGGCCATAAATGAAAAGCGCAAGCAGTGTGATTGGTATAATAAGTAAAAGTCCAACTATAATTCCACCAAAAACAGGACCCTTGCCGACTTTTTCCTGGGGGTCATGGTAGTCGTCGTAGTTGTTCAAATTATCAAGCGCAGGTTCTTCCGGTTGTTGATGTTCGTCATGCTCGATACCGTCCAAAAAGTCGCCCCGAGCAGCTTCACGAAGCTGTCGCGCTATTTTGCCTGTGTCAACAACACGTGTTTGAGATGGGTTTTCCACTTCATTTGTTACAAACGAGCCGGTGCTGTCTGTTTGGGCGCGCAAAAGGTCGTTTATTAAGTCGTCGGCGGTTTGGTAACGTAGCGCGGTTGGTTTTTCTGTGGCTTTTTTGATAATTTGTATGATACTTTCCGATACATTTGGGTTGCGTTCCAAAATATCAGGGAACTCATTATTTAAATGGCACATGGCAATGGAAACTTCTCTTTCGCCGTCGAAGGGTAGGGTACCTGTTGCCATTTCGTACATACAGACGCCAAGGGAATAGATATCCGTTGTGTGGTCTAGATACCCGTTTCGTGCCTGTTCCGGCGAAGAATAGTGGACACTTCCCATACTGCCACCCGCCGTTAATGTAGATGAACGAGCGACTCGCGCAATGCCAAAATCGGCTACCTTAACAATATTTGTGCGGGTAACCAATATGTTTTGTGGCTTAATATCCCTGTGAACAATGCCGTTATAATGCGCTTCCGCAAGCCCTTCTGCAATTTGGAGGGTTACGGCAATTATTATATCGTCATCAAAGGGGGCTTTTTTTGCAATTAATTCTTTTAGAGAATACCCGTCCACATATTCAAGTACGATGTAACAAATATCTCCGTCTTGACCAAAGTCAAATATGTTTACAATATTTTGATGATTTAGAGCGGCCGCGGCACGCGCTTCTTGGGGAAAGCGGTCTGCTAAGTCGTCGTTTGTCAAATAATCTTCTTTTAAAACCTTTAAAGTTACATGTCTGTCCAATTTTTTATCGTGAGCACGATATACAACCGACATCCCTCCGGAGCCTATAACCGTTTCTACTACATAACGATCGGCAACTATTGTTCCGGTTTGTAATCTCAAGTTTGTTCACCTTGCCTTCTAATATCTATTAACACGGCAGAGATGTTATCGTGCCCGCCGCGGGAATTTGCTTCTTCAATCAAAAATTTTGTACGATGTTCAACAAAGTCTGTACCGCTTACGATGCTTTCGATTAAGCTGTCTTTCAACATATTGGTTAAACCGTCAGAACACAATAAAACAGATTCAATGCCTTTAAGTGGCAACGTGAGCCCATCTACTTCAAATGATTCCGACATGCCTAGGACACGAGTTAACATATTTCGTTTTGGGTGGGTCAATGCCTCAGCGGCTGTTAGCTGACCGGATTGTACCATTTGTTCTACATAAGAATGGTCGTTGGTAAGTTGATTCAATTTTCCATTTGCAAAGGAATATGCGCGGCTATCGCCAACGTGAGCTATCATAATCTTATCATCTGTAATAACGCAGGCGGTAAGTGTGGTGCCCATCCCTTGCATTTCCGGATTGTTTTCACCCATCTCGCAAACTTTGCGATTTGTATCTTGAACGGCGGTAACTAACAAATCCAAATAATTCTCTGGTAATACAATTTCCGGAACTTTAAAATCGCAGATGTATTTTTTTAAAAATTCTATAGCTTTTGTACTTGCAATTTCACCTGCTTTATGGCCGCCCATGCCGTCTGCGACAATAAAAAGATTAGGCAGGGGGCCAATTTGTGTTTTGTGAAAAAATATTGCGTCTTGGTTTTGGCTTCTTAATTGCCCTATGTCTGTAAGACCAAATACATGCATACTACACCTCTTTCATGCTGCCTAGGCTTAAGGCATAAGCAGTTAATGCAAAAGTTGCTTTGCACTTGTTACATAGATAAATGGTAGAAAATAATTGGACAGTTTTACATTCCTGTGACTATAAATATTATGTTCCCATTATAGTACCTGTTGGTAATCTTAACAAGGTTTTTATGAAATGTTCTAAGAAAACGTCAAAGATCTTCACTGTTAATGCTCAAAGGTCTTTAAAAACACAAACTGATATTGTAGTCATTCTACCCGAAAAGTACCCCATATAACTTGTAAATTTTTCGCAATACTGCGTTGCTAAAAAACCGTGTGCACATCCTGGTGCGCGGCGGCTTTCAGCTCCTTGTATTGCGTAAAATTTCCTGCATTCTATGGGATGGTTTTCAAGTGGAATGACTATAGTATAGCAAATTAACTTTAAATATGTCATGATCCATGTTAAAATACTCCCATGGCCCATGATAAAAGATTTCGAGAAAGTGTCCTTAAATTTATAGATAGCGGA
>Ga0123355_10013511_pt1 | contig 12715 bp, 7 predicted proteins | sample TergutEmb28metaG_3_FD_89872 | JGI IMG/M metagenome (GOLD analysis project Ga0123355, IMG submission 89872) | Embiratermes neotenicus P1 segment gut microbial communities from Petit-Saut dam, French Guiana - Emb289 P1 | ecosystem: Host-associated > Arthropoda: Insects > Digestive system > Gut ...
CAACGTAGTTTGTTTCCGAAGGCTACTGCTAGCACGCATTCAACTGCCTGGGCTACATTAAGAAATATGCCGATAGTGGACTCGAACCAACATAGTTTGTTTCCGAAGGCTACTGCTAGCACGAATTCAACTGCCTGGGCTACGCCTGCTGACAGTAAGAACGGAACGGTCCCATCGACTCATCTATCCCTAGCAGCAAAGCCTCACGCCTGGGAAAGATAATGAAGTTTAATATTTTAATTTCAAATTAAAGAGATGCATTTTTGTCTTCTGTTAATATATATGCGGTGTGATTGATTTAATGAATGGAAGACAGAGAAACGCCACGAATGCACAAATATTGGGAAAGTAACAGACTTGAATTATGATGGCAACTCTATGTCACGTGACTTCCAGTTCGGGACTTAGAAAATTTCAGGCCGTTGGATTTTTGTTCGACTGAGTGTACCAAAAGACACTTTATCCCAGGATGTTTCATGTCAATTCGTTCAGGTCAGTGCTGCCATTACACTGTAAAGTTGACATATGTCGTTTCCAAATCTTTCCATGTTCGTCTTCTATAAGAAATCTATTGTTACATACCAGTGCTTATAAAAGCCTCTGTAATGTAGAAACATGAACGTCCCTGTGGGCAAAATTCAGTATGTAGTTAACTTGTAAAATTCGTTCGTTTTACACCTACGTCGTGTTACACCTTCATTAATTTACAGTTCTGTGAAACTGGCGAGAAAATGTGACGACTGTCGGTTACCCTTCTGTTTCGACGCAGATTAAGATTGGAGGAATTTTGGGCTTCTCCTTTTATCACATGCGAACCAGGTGCTTGAACATTGTGCTTAATACTTTTCTTCCTTGTTCTTCCTCCGACACTCAACACGAAATGTTATTAGGGTGCTAGAATCAAGGACGATATATTGATTGGGGCATTTGTTACGTATTGAGAGAAAAGGAAAATTCATAGAGGGTTGTGGTGAGAAAACTTTACGGATAGAGACTACTTGGAAAACCTAAGGGTAGATGGCAGGAGAATATCAGAATCGATATTAAATACATGTGATGGAATTGCATTGACTGTATTCATCGGCCTTAGATAGAGGCAGGGGGGTGTGTGCTCTTGTAAAGAGGGTAATGAACGTCCACGTTTCCTAAAAGGCGGAGAAATTTTTGACTAGCTGAGAAACTGTTAGCTTTTCCAGCAGATCTGTGCTCCTTGTAGTTCTGTAGTTATGTAGGTAGGTAGTCATTCCCCGAAGTTACATCGTAGGTGGTTTTGAGACTGGTGACGTCAGTTGAGATAAAATCGAGCTACATTTTCCCTATACTCAATGTTGAATTGGGAAGAATAGTTCCAGACAATAAGTCTTGACTTATGAAAAACGTACAGAAAGTATGAAAACTGACAAACCAATGACAGTCCAAAAACGAGACGCATCCGCTTGAACTGTGGGCGTATCATATGGATTTTCTTCTTCATTGTCCAACAGTGCAGGTGGCGAAGTGCGAGTATCTGAAAGTGACTTGAAGGAATCAAGCACTGAAGTCGAGCATGACAAAAACTTCTTCTTCTCTGTCAAATCTCCTCATAATTCCTAATCTAGGTTCTGCTGCTCTCTGCCCGTTCGAATCAGTGTCCTCAAACACCTTGATGAGGACTGCAATGAGTCTAAGCCCTTCATTCAACTTCGCAACTGTCCTGGTCCTCTCCTGAGGCTCAGATTCAAGTTTCTCAGCTTCTTCAAGGGCGCTTTGCTTCTGGGTTTCAAGAAAATCGCCCAGCATGAGCTCTTCATGGAAGTTCAGCACCTAGAAGACATCTGGCGAGATAGACTTCTCCTTCAGCATATCCTCACAGCAAACAACCATCCTAATAATTCCTAATCTAGATTTTGTTAATCTATGCTCGTTCCAGTCAATGTCGTCAAACGCCCTGATGCCAGCTTCAGTTAGTCCAAGCCCCTCAGTCAACGTCGAAACCGTCATGGTCCTCTCCTTAGGCCCAGGCTCAGGTTCCTCGGCTTCTTCACGGGCGCTGTGCTTCCTAATTGCAACAAGATCGTCGAGCGCGAACTATGTTCTCCGCAGTTCAGCATCTCACAGACTAGTTCAGCATCGTACAAAGAATTTGCGCGCTTGGGTCTGCGGAACGATATAGGTCTGGAGATGAATGTAGTTAGTTGGGTAGGTAAGTAGACTATTTAGAATCTTATGTTTATTGGACCGTACATCATCTTGATAGTTGAGTAAAGAGAGACCAACTTGATGTAACCCAAGTAAAGAAATAATAAAGCAAGTGACATCAAGTTGGCCTCTCTTTACTCAGACTATGTAGACTATTTCTTCTTTCCAGTTAGTGGTAGGGTGAAAACATGTTTGAGGTGTACGAGCTTAAAGCTTCTAGCGGCCATACGTATTAAGATTGCTGTCTGCTGGGATATGAAGCCTTGTAGCATGTTAGGTAGTAATGTTTCGGAGAAACTTTATGCCTCTCTCTTCAGCGTCGATCCTGTACGTTAACTGCAGCACGCCAACACTTCGCTATAATTCTCTTTCCATATTAAGATTTCGTTGCATAAAAAATGCACTTAGGTTAGGGTCGTGTGTTCTGCGGTCAGTTTTCCTGAAGCAATTTAAAAATCTTGAAATAAGTACTGCAACTTCAACATAATTTAGCAAGTTTGATGTCGGTAATATAAATAAAATTATATTTGTTTAATAAAATTTCCTCAAAACCATTGAGCCAAAGATGAATCAAACACGCATTTAAATTCGGCTAACATGCGGCGTTTCCTTCAAAATTTGCGTTAATTTAATCCTAATTCTGTGGGACACAACCGGTTATTAATTTTACATTAGACTCTTTTCTCTGCCACATTGTACTGCACCTTCAGGATAACCTAACACTCTGCATTTGGTTCAACAATTTTTCGACATTGCTAGTACTGTTTAATAACCAGCTTATTCCTTGACGCAGTGTGCTTTTTAAGAAGCCTTTAATTGCTTAGCCTTTCAGGAGATGAAAATTTAAACTTTATTGTAGTGTTCGCAAGACTCGGCTACAGGGCTGTATCTGGAGCTGTAGACTCCACCCACTACCTCACTCGTTATTCATTTAAGGCCCTGTTTAGGCTTATAATTAAGAACGAGTTTCGAAAGTAGATCATGAAGGTAGTGTATTTTTGCATAGATCTCATTTCCTGTTTACCTACTAGGGTCCCCTATAATTTTTTTAAGTGTTTCTGACGAGCATAGGCTATTACGCAAGTGTATATTCAGTAACTAATATGTTAAGTTCGTCAGACGTAGCCTTGAAGGTATGCATCGTTGCCATCTTTGTAGTTGCTGATTTTTAGGCCAATATCTACTTGACACGAAGACATTATGACGTGAAACTGCGTACATAATAAGGGGAAGCACCTCAAGGCTACCTGTGTGCACTGCCTTGGCTACCCTGTAGATGTTCCAGCGATAATTGTGTTCTTCCCACAAATGGCAGAGCATGTATCGGTCCACCTAGCAATGCCCTGCTGCAACCCTCGAGGTGGTGAAAAGCAACGTTTCCATGAAATTCTTTTATCGCCGGGTGGCTTGGTTTTGAATTGTGTTCGGAATTTTCGCTTCGCAGCGGTAGCAGACTGTTCCGTGGAGGAGGCCTGCTGTGGGAGTGTGAAAGGGGCCATCTTGGCTAGCTCTACCCTTCCGGCCATCTTGGCTAGCTCTGCCCTTCCGGCCATCTTGGCTATCTCTGCCCTTCCGGCCATCTTGGCTAGCTCTACCCTTCCGGCCATCTTGGCTAGCTCTGCCCTTCCGGCCATCTTGGCTAGCTCTGCCCTTCCGGCCATCTTGGCTAGCTCTGCCCTTCCGGCCATCTTGGCTAGTTCTACCCTCCTGCATTACCGTCTCGGGACTTTCCTTCGAAACTTGGAAGTGATTAGTGATATTGTGTAAGTGGCATCACGGTGATTTCACTTCCTGCATTTTCAAAATATTTCATTAAATGTAAGTGATAGGTAAACGAACTACGTCTATTCAATGTAACGCAACACAATTTAGCACTAGTAAATTTGGCCGCGGGGGAAGTGTCTGGAACTTCTAATTCGAGGTGAATAATTGTGGTTTGTGTGCAATAAACACAACGGGATGGCTTCCGTACAGATAAGCGGTAGGTTTTTGGCTCACATCAGACCGTAGCTATGGCTTTCGTCTCTTTCAGCACTGAATTTATCGCCCCAGTTTCCGTGATTCGTAGTTATAGCTACAAAATCGCACGGAGGCCACCTTGTGATCTTGCATTCTACAAAGGTTTTACTTTAACAGAAACTGCATATTTTCCAAAGACCTATTATACATCATTTCAGTACCATAAAATAAATGGCACTAGTGTCGCTTCAGAGCCACAAACTCGTGTTACCTCAATTTTCATTTTATTGTTGTAGAAAAATAAATGGCGGCTGTGTTTGTCCACAAATGGCATGACATCCTTACCAAGTTTCGTGAAATTCGGACCTCATGTTTGAAAGTTGAATTTGAGTCACATGCACACACATCGTGGTGATCCCTTCAGTTTAGTTTTTACTTTTTAGGGGGAAAAGTAGGTTGACAATAACATGCTGCCTGGGTGTGAGTTTGTGTACTCCACATTTCAACTTTTGAAACATTTGGCCGATTTTCACGAAACGTGGCATTCGAGGAAACGCTAAAGTCGCACTTCTTAATTGCCTGCAGTCTTCAGGATGTTTTGTGTACAGCACGGTTATATCTGAGCGACGGTATCACCGCTGATGGCAGGGCTGTGCAATTATGCTTTCTATACTTTATATACTTTGTAAAATTTCAGTTAAGAACGCAATGTTCATGCGAACTTAACTTTCTGTTTGGTGATAACTAATAAATCGGTAGAATTATGGGTACAATATTGGGTAAGGTGGTATATCGCAAACATAAGCACATGTTTTATACGAAATACTCGACCAATATACTCGACCAGTGCTATATATATATACACCAACAACTGCACTATGATTTGATACAAATTATGTAAAAACATGTAGTAAACCTTTTACATTTTGCTGACCGTGCATCTCAGTATAATCTGACCAACTTAATGCACAAATTCTTGTTCTATAATAAGTTTATTATATTCCTCTACATGTTTCGAGCACTATGTGCTTATCATCAGGAGGTCAAAATTGTATTATATAGCATCTGGTATCATCACGCTCTGTAGGTGTGCCGATACCAGATGCTGTATAATACAATTTTGACCTCCTGACGATGAGCACAAGAGTGTTCGAAACGTGTAGAGGAATATAATAAACTTATTATAAAACAAGAATTTGTGCATTAAGTTGGTCAATTACTAAGATTAAACCTTCTACACGTTTCTGCCTTTTCCGGCCATCTTCAACAAAAAAGTACATCATTGGCTAGTTATATCGTAGTTGTGCAATAATAATTTTAAGATACATATATTATAGTGGCTAATAAGATTAAAATGCGTAGTACAGTGTGTATCATGATAGTTAATATTTTATTGCAAACAAGCATCTGTTGGCAGAAATACATCCGTGTAGTCGGGGATGTGTCCTGAGAATATAAAACTAAGAAAATGTGTTATTGTATACAACGATATAATGTGGGAGTTACAAAGTGGCAAGTATAATTATACATGCCATGTGTCGCCTGCGGTTGTTTAAATCGCCATGGATGAACACCTCCCTGAAGATGGCTGACAAACGCCGAAACATGTAGAAGGTTTACCACGTGTCTATTATTGTACCTAATTATAGTGCAGTTGTTGGTAAATATGTATATGGGCGTGTGTGTATATATGGTGAAATACCCTACTTTTATAAACCTGGCAGTATGTGAAGATTTGAGGTTACGCCGGAGGAATTGTACGCGCACAGCATCTGTGGTTAATAGACGCTTCAAAAAACAAAGCCAACCGACGGTAGCAATAATAATAGATAGGCAGACTCAGAAATGTATGCAGCAGAAGAGTTGGCCAGAGTTCTTCTTGGAACGTCTTTTCACTATTTTCATCCCATCAATGCATAAATGTACCAAATTGCCTCTTCTCTGTATATTTTTGCCTGTCACACTCTTCATTTTCCACTTACAATCCGCCTACATTTGACCCCAGTAACAATACTCGGTAATGAATGTAAGCTGTGAATCTTTTGACCAAGCAGCGTAGTCGGTATAGAGAGTGGGCTAGTGCTGGTGGGCCCGGCGTTTGAGTCCCGGTGTGGGCAAGTTATCTTCTCCACCTCCGAAACGTCCATACCTTCTCCGAGGCCCACCCAGCCTCCTATTCAATGGGTACCGTTTTTCGTTTCCGGGAGTAAGTCGCTCGGGGCGTGAAGTTAACCGATCACCTCCACCTAGCGCCGATGTTAAGAATGAGTGGCGCTAAACATTTACTACTCCTATGTCTTTATGGCATAGAGAGGGAAAAGTATACCTTTTTTCATTATATAATGCAGTGTGTTACCAAAGTACTGTCTGCGGCCTCTCTGGCTCTACATAATTTTTCCACATTATCACACAAACAGCACGATTTTCGGGAAAAAGTTCATTTTCATCATATATCTTTCATGCAATTGGGCCACTTGTTGACCCGTTCCGGTCTCACCTATCCAGAAGTCTCTTCGAAGGTCTACCATGATTCCTTCTGCCAGTTGGGGAGTAGTGTTTCATTACCCTGGGTAATCTATTTCGAGGCATTCTATTTACATGTTGTATCCACCTTCTCTTATATTCCAGCAATTTGTCCAAAATTGATGTTATTTTTAGCTCCTTTACAATTTGTGCATTTGTTTTGTAATCTGTCCAAGTGTATCCTGCTGTTCTTCTCATGTATTTCATCCCTGCTGCCGTTATTCTTCTGGCGTGTAAGAGGTAGTTATGCGTAATACTATAGCCTATCCTACCCAACAGTCGTCCTCGCCTTCTCGTGGTATACCCTCTTCTCACAAACGAGGAAATGACGACCAAGTCACATCGGTGTAACTGTTTCACCAGGAATGGAGGAAATGCCATCCCTAAACATGCCGGTCCAGAGGCTAAAGGTAGCAATCCTACCACTGGACTTACCCTGCTCTGCTCCCGTAACCCATTCAGGGGAAATTTTAACCACTGGCAAGTCTCACGGGGAAAGGTTATGGAACATAAAATGTGTTCTGATTTTTTCTACAGCGTGTATCTAAAACACTCTCCGTTCTCAGAAGAATTCAGCGAGACGTTATAAAAAATTTACCAGTTCTTCAAGTAAAGTACCGTTATTATTGCCAGGTTTTAACGAAACTTGAGCTTTGTCGACACATCTTCGAAAATACTCAAACAGCGAATTTCATGAAAATTCATACGGATGGAGCCGACTTGTTCCATGTGGGCGGACGGACTGCGGATAGACAGAAATGACGAAGTTAATAATCACTTTTCTCAGTTCTGCGAAAGCGCCCAAAACGATGAGAATAAAAATTATTTCTGGAGCCTTTACCTGTAATGATACCCTATTCTATTTTCTGCAAAGATTATGCGGACTTTGAGTATACTCCGTGACAGTCGCACAGTCTTGACGTCATCTTTGTTTTATTACTCCTTTGAACGAAACACTGCTGTCTGGTATGTGCATTCAGATGTAACATTGTATTTGAAGCAGAATCACGTGGACCCTCAGGTGCTGGTACCCAATAATCTGCCATTACACATTATGTCTAGATTTTATTGTAAACAGGTATCAAGTGCTGACTGACTGCCTAGCTGCTGTCTTGTCTCGAGGACGAAGCTCCATAATTCTCTCTCTCTCTCGCTCTCAGAGTTACAAGAACTTTTGGTCTGTAACCACCATAATCTGTTGCATCCGGCACGCGTCTTCAGCACGATAATAGTACACCCACCCAGCAGCTTGTCTTACAAAGATTACACCCACCTTCCTACCTACCTGACTTTTTATCCGTTGTATAAATGTCAGGAAGAATGCATATAGGAGGGAATAGGCCTGTGCAGCCTGCTTGATTCAGCATTATGTTAAACGCGTATAGGTTTACGGACCATGCATAAGAGAGCAGTTGTATGGAGGCCCAGAGGGTAAATTTGATGTACATAAGAACTTCACATGTCTGCGGTACGTGGTAGAGAGTTAAGTCGTGTGTGGCGTGTGTCGTCACTCCGTGTCTATTCCGAGCCACAAATGTGATCGAGTTTTTTTGTTGATATTTGTTTGCATGTACGACACAAATCCGTTGTTTTTTTTGCGAAGTATTCAACAAGAAAACTCTGAATTAATTTAACTGTTTTAGGATCTTTCGCATGAATGTGAAAAACGACTGTTAGCTTAATCATGTCGGTCTGTCCTTCCGTCTGAGTGGAACAACTTGGCTCCCACTGGACGGATTTATATGAAATTTGATATTTGAGAATTTTTAAAAAATTTGTCGAGAAAATTCAAGTTTCGTTAAAATCTAATACGAATAGCCTGTTACTTTACATGAAGACCCAGCATGCATTTATGATCGTATCTCGTTCAGTTCTTCTTAGAGTGAGAAACGTTTCGGACAAAGTTTTAGAGAAAATAAAAACATACATTTGACATTCGATTACTTTTTTTTTTCCCGAAAGTCGTGCCGTTTATGAGACAATCTGGAAAAGTTATGGTATAGTTAGACAACACAGATAGCAATATGGCTTATGCGCATTGCATGCTTGATACCTAAAGCTACAAACGCACACTCATAATTTACATATTCTGAGAGGGTTATTGCTTTTCCACTGCAACAATGGCTACACGAAAACGCTTCAGTGTTGCTTTATACGTACAGTGCTTGTCTAGTTATATTTAAAAAGTTGTCTTATATAAAAATAATCAGTTCGTACTTCACAGAGAACTCAGTCCCTATTCTTCAGAAAGATTAATCTGTTAATGTTATGTAAGAAAATATAGCTGTTTATTGTTGCAGTTATATGGAACACTTCAGTACAATGTGCTGGCGAAGTGTGGAGTTCTCATAATGTTAAAATTGGTACTGTACATATGGATAACACTGAGCTTTAAAAGGTTAAAGACATGGAACAGAGGGAACAGTAAAAAATGCGAGTTGATGTGCGCGTATGTTAATTAGAGTCTTCTGGGATGTTACGATATGTATAAAGCAGCCATTTTAACCGTTTGATCCCGACAAATGCAGTACATTCTTCCGAAACGTCGGTACTTACCAGTCGACATTGAGTAACATCACAAGAGACTTGAATCTTCAGCAGTACCGCAATGAGCACCGCACGTCTTGCTCTTATGTCGCAGTTAATACCGACACACCAAGCCGTCAGTGGATTATTAAACATTCGGGGTAGTTCCCTTCGCTTTATTCAGCATGTACGCGTTTTCCTTTGCTTAAAGTCTGTAGGTGTGTTTTGTCTGCTTAATTTCTTTATGACTTCACAGTGGAGTGTAGCATCACTGCGCAGTTGTTGATAGATTGTTCTCAGTTCTCAGTTTAATTAATGACACTTCTTCAGCTGCAAATATTGTATAGCGTAAAATGGGAAAGTACCGATCTCAGTGGCCGTGAGTTTGCGCCCGCTCGCTTGCTAGGATTGCGCGTTCGAATCGCGCTGGGACCATGGATGTCTGTTTCTTGCGAGTGTTGTATGTTGACAGATAGAGGTCTCTGCGTCAGGCTGATCACTCGTAGAGGGGACTCCTACCGAGTGTGGTGTTTCTGGGTGAGTGTGATCGTGAAGCCTCGATAATGGGGATGTCCTGACCCGCTAGGGGCTGTTCGAGCCATGAAAAAGTGGGGAAGTGGCTTTTAAATCAAATTGGAAGAATATGTAAGGACACTGCCATGACGGCCTTTTAGTTTCCATCACATAGTTTGTTCAAATGTACAAATAATCCTACAGATAAAAAGGTTTCAAACTGAAAATTGAAACCGGTACACCCCACACATAACACGTAAAAATTTGAAGCACCTTAGCACCATAAAACAAGAATAGTTGGAGTAGTAGTAGTATAGTGGCAGCAGCAGTAGTAGTAGTAGCGGCAGTAGTGTTGGTGGTGGTGGTAGTTGTAGTAGTAGCAGCAGCAGCAGTAGTATTGGTGGTGGTAGTAGTAGTAGTGGCAGCAGCAGCAGTAGTAGTAGTATTGGTAGTGGTGGTGGTGGTAGTAGTAGTAGCAGCAGTAGTATTGGTGGTGGTAGTAGTAGTAGAAGTAGTGGCAGCAGCAGTATTATTGGTAGTAGTAGTAGCAGCAGTAGTATTGGTGGTGGTAGTAGTAGTAGAAGTAGTGGCAGCAGCAGTATTATTGGTAGTAGTAGTAGTAGTAGTAGTAGTAGTAGCGGTATTAGTGATAGTGGTGGTACTAGTAGTAGAATAGTAGTAGTAGCAGCAGTAGTATTGGTGGTGGTAGTAGTAGTAATAGTAGAAGTAGTGGCAGCAGCAGTATTATTGGTGGTAGTAGTAGTAGTAGTAGTAGTAGCGGTATTAGTGGTAATGGTGGTACTAGTAGTAGAATAGTAGTAGTAGTAGCAGCAACAGTAGTAGTGATGGTGGTGGTAGTAGTAGTAGTAGTAGTAGTAGTATATTACTCTTGTAATGTTTAGTGAGAGCAGAAATGTGTATATTACGCTAAGTATTCAAGTAGCATTTTACAAAATTAAGACCTTACCCTTTGCGAAACAAGTCAACCCTACTGTTAAAGACGGGCTGAACCTCAATGGATATTCGGTTGGACAGCCAGCATGGTCGTGACACATCCTCCTTTAACTTGCCTCTCATATCTAAGTTACAGTTAAATGAGTAAGCGGCCAACTGTCTCAGGTGAAGCGAAACTAACAAAGCGCCAAATACTAGCGCCGTTAGTTTCAGCATTTTAGGCGACAGTATATTTTAAGCACACTGTGTCTAATACTGTTAAGTCTCATGTTTAACTGTTACGATAAAGGCATTCGATCCATTCTTTTCTGAAACATAGGGTTTAGAAGAAAAAATTTCTTCATGTGTTGTGAAACAACCTGCGCCTAATATTATCAGCTTAATCATCTATGTTTGTAAATATTTTTGTTCCTTTCAGATTTGCTGATTCACAGCTTTGAGGCTACATTTTTGTGGCACGTGTTTTAGAAGGACAAGTGGCATGTTGTATTATGTAACAGACTGCTGAAAACAGTTCAGTTTGTTATATCCAGTTTCTTGGCCAACTTTCCGCTTATTGTGGAACTGCCTGAGGAACACGAAGTTCGAGATACACATTGTTTAACAATGCTGCGCTGATGAACACACATTCTTGTATCTGTGTGCTTTTATGAAAATCAGTAAAGAAATTCGTTGATACTACACGGAATTTGGAAATGATTGGTCGCAGAATCGTCTCCCGTAAGTAGAGGCCAGTTGAACTGTGATGGCACACGCTCAGAAACCAGATTTCGTCTTTCGGCAAAACAGACTAAGCCATTTAAATCGGCGGGGGCGTCAGCTCGGTCGACTACTGGCAGCCGAGGTGTGCGCATCAGCGGTAGTAATGCTGGATACACCATGTTCCGAGGTAGTGTGAAAAGTACTGGCTACCTACTCCATTCGCCAGTTTCCCCTTCACTTCCCCTCCCGTGCGTCACCGTGTGCCATCACATTTCAACTGGAGACTACCTTTGGAAATGTTGATCATGGAACGGGTTGTATGGAAGTATCACGCTAGTCCTGTGTTCGGGGGATGTCTGGTTCGAATCTGTCGCCTATAATGGCTGATATTTTTCTTTGCTGTTCTCATTTCGTCTAGACACGGTGGGGTAGTACCTCGATTAGACCTTGACCGCTTCCTTCCACATTCCTTCCAACTTATAAATGCACGTGGTCAATAGACGCCATAGTTCAGTGTCACTTTAACGGAATGTAGGCCACGGTGGGTTGAGGACGTGAGTAAAATAGGGGAGATGAGGAATGTGTGCGGAATTGTAGCGGTCAAAGCTCTTGGAAAAATCAATCTCTAAGTACGGGAGGGCAATTAAAACGAAATTTAGGATGGACGTCAGATGGAAATGGCTCAGGATCTTGTCTAATGGAGAACTCTCGTTTTAGTGGTGTTGACACTGAGTTTTATGCTTCTGCGGTGTTCAGTGTGAGCAGATGGACGATCTGAAGGCGTGATAGAGGTCGTTGGTTGGTTCGGTGTTGAATTAGCGAGCGACGCTCTTTGAACTGAGAACGAGATGAGATGAAAAGAGAGTCGTCATTGATGATTAATAAGGATCAGAAAGGAGGCTGTCCTGACCTACTTCAAAGTACAGTCTTGAAAAACACCTGTCGAGACTGGAATTCGATACTGACGCTACGTGTCAGTCCATCTGTGTATATAATTATTATCAGCATTATTGTTGTCGTCATCGTCATTAGTTTTTTTTTCGGTATATACTCCGTTTTCATAAACGTGTACTCGGAACGTTGTCAGTAATACACCTCCAGTAATGTAGTGTAGAGACTTTTGACAAGAAAATGTACTATCTGTGAACTAAGTCTATGCAGTAGGTCAAATTTGTCATATTACAGGATTATTTTCCAACTCTAGAATCTTTTAAAACAGAGGCCTGTCGAATTTACATGGGACTACTAATTTTTTTGAGATTGCAACTCTTTCAGCGTCCAGATATCTCTGATTCCCCCTTACATACTTCCTTATGTATTAAGTTTTGAGAGTATTATAGACCTGCACTTATAATTCCTG
>Ga0123355_10013513_pt1 | contig 12714 bp, 10 predicted proteins | sample TergutEmb28metaG_3_FD_89872 | JGI IMG/M metagenome (GOLD analysis project Ga0123355, IMG submission 89872) | Embiratermes neotenicus P1 segment gut microbial communities from Petit-Saut dam, French Guiana - Emb289 P1 | ecosystem: Host-associated > Arthropoda: Insects > Digestive system > Gut ...
TCGCATACCTTCACCCGGCCGCTGGCCAGCCTGGTGGCCGGTGTTCGCGCTCTCGAAGGCGGAGACTTCCATCATCCACTCGATCCGCGCGGTGGCGATGAAGTCGCCGAATTGACTCGCGCCTTCGATCGCATGCGGGTCAGCTTGCTGAAAAGCCAGCGCGACCTGTTAGAATCCGAGCAACTCGCCACTATCGGCCGGATGGCCAGCTCCATCTCGCACGATCTGCGCCACTCACTCGCGGCTATCGTCGCCAATTCGGAATTTCTGTGTGACAGCCACCTGACTGCGGTGCAGCGCGAGGAGCTGTACCAGGAAGTGCGCACCGGGGTGAATCTGATGACCGACCTCATTGACTCGCTGCTGGAATTTGCGCGCACCCGCGAATCCTTGAGTCCCGCTTACGGCAACGTGCTCGAAACCATCCAGCGCGCCGTGCAGGCGGTGCGTCTGCATCCCCGCCATCACACCCGCTCCATCGATGTGCTTTGCAGTCCGCAATTGGCCGGATGGTTCGATCAGCGCAAGCTCGAGCGCGCTCTCTACAATCTGCTGCTCAACGCTTGCGAGGCCGCCCCGCCCGTGGGCGGCAAAGTCGAGATCAGAGCCGAAGACGTTTCCGGAGCTATCGAGATTTCCGTAGCCGACAACGGTCCGGGAATTCCCGACTCCATCCGCGATCGCCTTTTTCATCCCTTTGTCAGTTACGGCAAGGAGAACGGTACAGGGCTGGGCTTGGCGGTTGTACAGAAGATCGTGCAGGATCACGGGGGCGAGATTGTTGTGGAACGTACGACCGACGGCAGAACGATTTTCCGCATCGTGTTGCCGGGACGTCTGCCGGAAGCCTTGCGCAGCGGTCATGCGGGCGTTGAGATGCCATCGTATGTGCTGCCCGCGCCGCCAGATCGTGCCAGTCAGAATTCGATATCGCATCCGGGCTCCTAGGCGCGGCCCTGCTGTTTCGCCCAGTGCCTGACTTCCGGATGGTGTTGGGAGGACGGTGTGAAAAGGCTAAGGTCCACTTCGTTTCGCAGCGCCGCATTCTCGTTTGTGGCCGTCGCGTTCTTGGGTGCTTTCGGTTTCGCGCAGGACAAAGCTTCGGCCGCTGCTCCTGCCTCGAGTGATACAGTCATCCGCGAACTCGAGGACCAGGTGCGCGAACTCCGGTCTCTGGTGGACCAGATGCGCGTCGAAAACGCCGAATCGCGCGCCGAGATGCATCAACTGCGCCAGGATCTCGAGGCCACTCGCGCCGTGCTGGAACACAGCGGAGCCGCCAACCCGGCCGTCGCGCAATCCGCCACCGCAAACCCGTCACCACCGGAGGGAACCACATCGGCTCAACAGACCACTCCGCTGGAAGAACGGGTGCAAAAGCTGGAAGACTCGACCTCTCTGCTCAGCTCGAAGATTGATGAGCAATACCAAACCAAAGTGGAAACGGCGTCCAAGTATCGTGCCCGGCTGCACGGCATCGTTCTCATGAATGCATTCCGCAATCTCGGCGCCGCCGACAACCTCGATCTCCCTACCCTGGCTCTGCCGGTCCCGCCCGGCTCTGCTCAAGCTACCCTCGGAGCAACCCTGCGCCAGTCCCAGATTGGCCTTGAGATTTTCGGCCCAAGCTTCGCCGGCGCGCGTACTTCCGCCGACATTCAAATGGATTTCGCCGGTGGCTTCCCGAACATTGGCAACGGCAGCAACTTCGGCATCGTAAGGCTCGAGACCGCCAGCATCCGCTTCGACTGGGAACATACCTCGGTGGTAGCTGGCCAGGATTCCCTGTTCATCTCGCCGCTCTCGCCAACTTCGTTCGCCTCGCTGGCGACGCCGGCATTCGCCTTTGCCGGAAATCTCTGGGGATGGACGCCTCAAGTCCGTATTGAGCATCGATTCTCGCTCTCCGACCAACAGACGATTACGATGCAGGCCGGATTGTTAGACAACCTCGACTGGGAGTATCCCCCTAACTCATACTTCCGTGCTCCACAATCTGGCGAACTCTCCGGCCAACCTGCCTATGGCTTCCGCACCGCATGGTCGCGTCCCGTCGATACCCGCCCCCTGAGCTTGGGCGTCGCGGGTTACTTTGGGCGTCAGGACTGGACCTGGGACCGCTATGTCGACGCCTGGGCGGGCATGGCGGACTGGCAATTGCCGATTCTGCCGCGCCTTTCGCTCTCCGGCGAGTTTTATCGCGGACGCGGCATCGGAGGGCTCGGCGGTGGCATCGGCGCCTCGATTGTCTACGGCGGTAACCGCAATTTGCCCTACACTCCCATCCACGGCGTGGATAGCGCCGGAGGTTGGACCCAACTGAAACTCCAGATCACTCCCAAGATTGAGTTGAACGGTGCTGTTTCCATGGATGACGCCTTCACCGCCAAGATCCGCGGCTTCGCCTTCGATGCCGATAACTTTGGCCGGATCATTGGACGCAACCAAGGCCTCCTGGGCAACGTAGTCTATCGGCCGCGCTCCGACCTGATTCTGTCGGGCGAGTTCAGACGGCTGCACACCTTCCCCGTCTATAACAGCAGCAACGTGATCAATCAGACCAGCGCGTCTGTGGGGATACTATTTTGAAGGCTCGTCGTTCGCATTGCGTGGTTCTTGGCGTCTTGTTGGCGGTTGCCTCCGCACCGGCCCAGCAACTCCTGAAAGCGCGCATCGAATTGACGCGGGACGGTCACCGCATGAAAGACCCGTCCATGGCTGTCGTGTGGCTAACTCCAATGGGTGCAACGGTCCCGCCACCGCAGCAGAATCCCTCTCACATTCCGCAGCTGGTACAAAGAAACAAGAGCTTCCACCCTTCCCTCCTCGTGATTCCAGTCGGTGGTACGGTGGAATTTCCCAACCACGATCCGTTCTTTCACAACGTCTTCTCGCTGTTCGACGGCAAACGCTTCGATCTTGGCTTATATGAAGGCGGTACGACACGCTTGGTGCGATTTGACAAGCCGGGGATCTCTTTCATTTTTTGCAACATTCACGCCGAGATGAGCGCCGTCGTAATCGCGCTCGCCACACCGTACTATGCGGTCTCCGACGCCCGCGGAGAGGTCGCCATCCCGAACGTCCCGCCCGGACGCTACCAGGTGCAGGTCTTTCATTCGGCCGTAGCACTCGAGCAGCTTCGCGCCATGACCCGGGAGATCACCGTCGCTGCCGGAACCACCACTCTCGGCACGTTCACGCTCTACGGAACCGACGTCATGCAGGCTCATAAGAACAAGTACGGCCGCGATTATGATCCCCCGGAACCAGACAGCCCGCCGTACGCCAGACCGTAGGTAGCTCGGAGTCCTCCAACCCAACCCCTCGAGCTCTGCCCACGAGAGAAAGGGCGTACCTTTCGGCACGCCCTTCTCGCCTCTGTTCTTCACTTCGTTTACAACAACTTGTCGCCCTTAGCGGTGGCCTCCGCCGCCGGAATGGCCGCCGCCACCACCACCGGCGTGGCCACCGCCACCACCGCCAGCGTGTCCCCCACTCGGAGCGTGATAGCTAGGCGCGGGGTGCGATCCGCCGCCGTAACTGGGACGTGAACCGCCATAGCTTGGTGCGCGATACCCACCATAGCTCGGTGCGCGGTATCCACCATATCCGGCACCGTAGGAGGGGCGTGCACCGTTATAGGCTGGGCCACGTACGATCGGCTGATGCATGTCGAGTTGCGGACGCGATCCCGCTGATCCACGTGAGAAGCCTTCGGAATTACCACGCGCACCCGACGTAGTGGGCGCGGTGCGGTTCCAGTAACCAGCACTGCCCCGCCCCGAGCTCGCTTCGCTGCGCGATGGCGGAGTAAACGGACGGAATCCGTCGTGGCTGGCCGAAGGGCTCTGGGCGGTTCCGCGCTGCGTCTCCGCTCCTCGCGATTCCGTGTTGCCGAGGCCGCCGTTCGAGCGCTCTGACCTGGCAGGCGCCGAATTGCCGGCACGATTGCCAATGTTGCTTGCCTCGCGGCTCGAGATGCCCGCGCTCGGACGCTGCATCGTTCCCGACGTGCCTCGCGCCGAGAATTCACCATTCGAGCGTCCACCCGCTGGAATTCCGCCAACGTGGCTCTGCGCCATCGATTGACGCAGACTCGCGGTCTGCTGTGTGAACGAAGCCGGCCGCGAGATGTTGTTGTGCGATCCGAAGAAGCGCGACGGACCCCCGTTACGGATGGTCGAGGTCGACGCTGCCCGTCCACTCGCCGACAGGCTCGCCCGCGACGGAACCACCGGCAAATTGCCAGCCATCATGCGGGCGCCGCCGATTTGCTCACGCGACGCTGCCGCAGCCGTCACCCGGCCCGCGCCAAAGTGTGCTGCATTCACGACCGAGAGCGCACCTCCGATGTGCTCGCTATGAATGTTGCTGACGTTCGCGAACCGAGTGCCTCCGTGCAGGGGAGCAAACCCGCCGAAGCGACCGTAGCCCCATCCGCGTCCCACCCAGCCGAAGCGGCCGCCATATCCACCCCACCAGGGATGAAACCAGTCACCCGGTCCAAGCGGAAGCCAGCCAAAGCCGCCCCACCCGCCCCAGCCGAAGCCGAAGCCAAATCCACCGCCCCAGCCCCAAAACGAAACGTAGGCCGGCGCCCAGAACGGACGGTACCAGCCAAAAACCGGACCAGGCCACCACGCCCAGCCGCTGTTCCACCACAACCAGCGTCCGTAGTGATACGGCGCCCAACCCCACGGCTCGTAGCCAACCCAGGTCCAACCATAGTAAGGCTCGTAGACCCAGTTTCCGTCGCGATACGGCACCCAGCCATTCGGCTCATTCGGTACCCACACGTTGCCGTAATCCGGGACGTTCTCCCAGCGGCCGTAGGCATCGAGGTCCTGCGTGCCGGTGTAATAGCGATTGGTGTGACGCCACGAACTGGCGTTGCGGATCAGGTGATCGCGATCAACGTTCCATTGATCCCAGGCGTCGCGATCAGGGGCCGGAGAAATTTTGTACTGGGCGTTGTCGGTAGTGCCGCGGACGGTTGCCATCTCGCCCGAGCGCACTTCGGTGCTGCCCTGCGGCGTGGCAATCTGCGCTTCGCCCTGGCGCACGATCACGATGGTGTCGCCGTCGGGATGAATCTCGATGCGGAACACGCCGTCATGATGCGCCGGGTGCACCGACACGTTCGGAGTATCGATCTCAGGCTCGGCTTCGCTGTCTTTCGAAACCGTGTAGTTCGCGATGCCTTGGCTCAGCTGAATCTGAATGTTCTTTTTAGTGAGGTTCGCGATATTGGCCTTCGAGTTCGGGCCAACGCGAAGCACGTTGGCGTAGTCGAGCTGCATTTCGGTGCGGGCGTTGTCGCCGGTGGAAACCTTGTCTCCCGTCATCAGCGGCTGATTCAGCGCTGCGGCCGACCAATCTCCCGAGTCTCCACGCTGGGTCGAAACTTCTCCGTGAATCAAGCTCAGGCGCGCCACACCCTGATCAGTCCTGGCTGGACCTTCACCCGTCGGGCCTCCCGGCTGCTCCTCGGTGGGCTGCGCACCGCTCTGTTGATCATCCGGCATCGGAGTCTGGGCGGCTGGTGGTTGCTGACCAACTGGTGGTTGCTGACCAGCTTGACCAATCTCCATGGGAGCATCCGGCTGCTCGGAAGGCCCCGGGCCTGGGTCCCGCGTCTGCGCTATTGCGCCAATGGTCAGCGCTCCCGGTAGCGCCAACATCAAGATTCCTAGGTTTGTGACGAGTCTGTTTTTCATAACGACCTTGTGAAACGCGAAACCAATTGATCTCTAAAACCCGCTGCTCTAACAAATGTCTCTGCTGAAAGAGTGGCAACTGCCGTGCCAAACGCAACTGAAACTTGCAACCGCAACTCGTTTGTTTTCAGTAGAAAAGAGAAACAAGTCAACCGGCAGAATCTGAGGAATCGGCGGAATTGGCTGACCTTGGCCAACAGTGGTGGTTTTCAGCCACTTACGGGTACGTCCGGCGATCAGGGAATGCATCCGGTTTCAGGCTGATCCCGTCTCAACAATTCGGTCGAGGACAGTCGACCATTCTGATCCGGAAGCCGGATATTCACGATCTTTCAGCGCCGAGGGAACTTGATCAGGCTGTGCAAGAACTAGTTGACGCTCTTAGTCACCACTCATGAAACTGGCGTACATGCGGTGAAATGCGTGCACGCCCTTTTCCTGCTTCGCGCTGAAGCGTCCGCGCGAGTAGCTGCGGGAATGGAGGTTCCTCTGCACAGCCTCGCAGATGGTGACATCTTCGACCTGAATCTGGTCGCTGAATTCGACGGACGCCTTCGCCGCTGGCGCGTTGTGGTCCTTCCCCGGCAGGTACCATTCGAAGATTGCCAGCGTCCGCTCCACTGCGAGCGGCAGCACAATGTTGAGGGAGACGTTGTCGGGATAGCAATTCAGCATCCAGTTGGGGAAAATCCAGAAATAGTCTGTGGTGAGACCTTCGCGCGCTTCCTGGTACCGACGTGGCATCGGATCGCTGGTTTGCGCGCCGCGAATCGGCGAGAACTGCCGGACATAGCCCTCATAACCTCGCGGATGTCGACCTCGTCCATCGAAGCCGTGCACGTGAGGCTCCACCACATACCGGTTGTAGTCAAGCTCACGATTCAGCCCGGGATGCACGCTCGGAAGGTGATATCCCTCGAGATAGTTGTCGACGTAGGTCTTCCAGTTGCACTTCATGTCGTACATGCGCCGCTCGAACAACTTCATCCCGTTAAATGGAAACTTTTCTGCCTGCCTTGGCAAGTCCCCCAAACTATCCAGAAGAGGTTGGGCCTGCGGTTCAAGATTCACGAAGACAATATTGAACCACTCCTCAGTTCGCACGGGCACAAGCGCGAAGTCTTCGGGGCGGAATCCTTCGACCCCTTCGAGTTCTGTGGCGCTAATCAGCGATCCATCGAGCGAGTAGGTCCAGCCGTGATATCCGCAGCGAAACAGCTTGCGCGAGCCGCACCCTTCGGCCGGTGGTCCGGCGCGATGACGGCAGACGTTGTAGAAGCCGCGCAGCCTGCCGTCCGTGCCGCGCACGATGAGCAGCGGTTCGCCCACTACTCTTGTCGTGAAGTAGTCGCCGGCATGGGCCACCTGGCTGGCATGACCGGCAACCTGCCAGGTTCTCGAGAAGATCTTTCTTCCGCGGCGAATACCGCCGGATCTGTGTATAGCGAAGAGGGAAGCGTGCACGCACGCTCGATCGCGGCCTCGACCCGGAATGCGTCGTTCGATCCGCTCATAAGAAGTTTAGGAAAGCGCGAACATTCTATCCGAGTCGACGGCCCGTTCTGGGACGTCCGGCTTCGGGAACCCGGGCCTTCGGCATCAGGTCCGTTAGCTCGCTCGCATTCGTCTCAGCATTCAGGGCGGGTTTTGTCGCGCCCTAGTGAACCCTTTCTGTCAGTCGTGAGAACCCATTTCGTATGCTAAAGTGTTAGATTCGAAGAGCATAGTAATCCGCTCATAATAAATAATATACCTCGAGCAAGTAGTCAGCAATCTTCCTCTTGCCCCTGGCAAACACCTGCTTGGTTTTAGCGATACATGAGTTCGCAGCAGTCACTACCATGGAAGGCGGGGGAACCAAGGTGATCGAAGTTCTCATCGTGGTGGTGATCATTCTGATCATCGCCGCGAGCGCCGTCCCCTTCTGCACCGAGCAAGATGCGGTGGTTCGAGTCGATGTCAAGTGTTTCGAAAACGGGGAGCGGGGATCTGGAATCCGTTTCGTGCCTGCAGCGTGCCTCATTGCTGGATTTGAAGCGAATTCTTGCAAGTCCGTGAATTTCCGCCGTTCTAGCCTTGGAAAGGGAAACCGTCAGGCTCACTTCTTTTTCCGCTCCACGCTGAACCGGGAAAGGGTTAAAATGCCTCTGCGCCTTGCTGGGCGCGGCCATTCAACGGCTCCCGATTCGGAAATAGCCTGTCAGATCAGGAAGGCGAATTGAGACCGTTACAGTTCGCATCCAAGAAATGTAAGAGTGGCTTACAAAACTTCAAGGAATACTCCCAGGAAAAACACGGAAATGCAAAAAGAACAAGGATTTTCACTGATCGAGCTACTGATCGTTGTGGCCATCATTCTAATTATCGCCGCCATTGCCATCCCCAACCTGATGCGCGCGCGCATGGCGGCTTATGAGTCGTCGGCGGTTGAGTCGGTACGTACCGTCACAACCGGGGAAATCAGTTATCAGAGCGCCTACCCGGCAGTCGGTTATGCTCCGGCGTTGGCGAATCTGGGTGGACCGTTAGGTGCGGCGTGTGTGCCTAGCTCGACGACCGCGTGCGTGATTGACTCGGTGCTGTCGAACAATGGCAACCCCGCGGGCAGCGGGAAGAGTGGATACAATTTCACGACGGGCGCGGGCAGCCAGGCCGGCGGCCTCAACATTGGCTATACCATTCTGGGCGCGCCCATGAAACCGGGCACGACCGGCATTCGCGCCTTTTGTGCTGAGGAAGACTCTGTGATTCGCGTGGATCCTGCCGGGGTCTGTTCGAATACTGAGGCGGGAATTCTGACGTTCAATCCACTGAACCAATAAGGTCTTCGGATTCGAAGCTCGGGGAGCAGCAATCAAGATATTGTTGCTCCCAGCTTTTTTCCTTCCTTCTTCGTCTACGATCAGCCATCCAGGTTTCGCACTTTACTCGTTCAAGCCACTTCAAGCTGAGAAACTTCAGCGGGGCGGGACGAAATCAAGGTGACCAGCGTAACCCGGCAGAGGGCTTAGCCCGCGATGGCTTTGCTTATAATCGATTACAGACTCCTCGGGTTGCTCGACGCGATGCCGGCAATTGAAATCCTCGGTCTGGAAAAGACTTACATGGTGGGCTTCTGGCGGAAGCGGCCGAAACGGGCGCTCCATCCGCTCGACCTCAGCGTGGAAGAAGGAGAGATCTTCGGCTTTCTAGGGCCAAACGGAGCGGGCAAGACCACGACGCTGAAGCTGCTGATGGGGCTGGTCTTCCCTACGGCGGGAACGGCACGGATTCTGGGAAAGAATTGGACTGATCCGGAGGTCAAAGCACAGATCGGATTCCTCCCCGAGCAGCCTTATTTTTATGACTATCTCACGGCGCATGAACTGCTCGACTACTACGGGCAGCTCTCGGGCGTGCCCGGCAAAGAGCGCCCGCAGCGGATTGAGGAAGTGCTGACCCGGGTTGGGCTGAGCGACGTCAAAGGCTTGCAGTTGCGCAAGTTTTCCAAGGGAATGCTGCAGCGCGCCGGCATTGCGCAGGCCATATTGCACAATCCGAAGCTGGTGTTTTTCGATGAGCCGATGTCAGGGCTGGACCCGCTCGGACGGCGGGAAGTACGCGATCTGATCGAACAACTGAGGGGTGAGGGCAAGACAGTCTTCTTCTCGACGCACATTCTGTCCGATGCCGAGGCCCTATGCGATCGCGTGGCCATCATCCATAAGGGCGAACTGCGCGGCGTGGAAGCGGTGGAAGAGCTGACTTCGGCGGTGCAGGGGAAAGTGGAAGTGGTGTGGCAGGGGACGCAAACTCCGGCTTCCATGAAGGCCCTGGGGGCGGAGTGCCACGTCATTGGCGAAACCGTACGAGCGGTGCTGCTCGAAAGTCAGCAGGACGCGGCCATTGATGCGCTGCGGCGCGAGCGATTGCGGCTCATTGCTCTTACCCCGCTGCGCACTTCGCTGGAAGATTACTTCGTCGAGAAACTGCAGCATTCCGAAACCACCGCGGGGAATGTGAAATGAACGCCCGCATCGTATCCATCGCGTCGAATACCTTCCGCGAGGCCGTGCGCGACCGCGTTCTCTACAACCTGATCGGGTTTGCCCTGCTGCTCTCTGCAGCAGCTATCTTTGTGGGGCAGATTTCCATCGATATTGAGCGGCTGGTCGTCGTCAATCTCGGACTGGCCGCGGTTTCGCTGTTTGGGGTCGTGATTGCCATCTTCATCGGCATTGGGCTGGTCTCCAAGGAGATCGAAAAGCGGACGCTTTACACCGTTCTTTCCCGGCCGGTGCGGCGTTGGGAGTTTATTATCGGCAAGTTCTTGGGGCTTGCCGGAACGCTGGTGGTGAATACGTTTTTCATGGCCATCGGGGTGTTCGCGGCGCTGCTTTATGTGGCCCACAAGTTCACGGCAGCGGATGGGCTGATTGTGGTCGCGCTGTATTTCATTGTTCTTCAGTTTCTGATCATCTGCGCGCTGGCGCTGCTGTTCTCTTCGTTCTCGTCACCGCTGCTCTCGGCGGTGTTCGCGTTTTCGCTGTTCGTGATCGGCAGCTTCGCCGACGATCTGCGCGGGTTCGCCACCATGACGCACGGATTCGCCGGCTGGATCGCCACCGGCGTCGCTTACCTGGTTCCCAACTTTTCCGCGCTTAACGTGATCAACACAGTGGCTCATCAGCAGCCGGTGAGTTCCCGCCTCATTCTCGCAAACACCCTCTACGCGCTGTTCTATACCGCGATGGTTCTCAGCGGGGCTGTGCTCATCTTCGATCGCAGGAACCTGAAATGACTCGGCGGAATCGAGCATGGAGTGGGGCACGATGATCTCTCGGCGCACGACTCTGGTCGCCTCGGCTGTGCTCATGGTCTCGCTGGCTGCGTCTGTTTTTCTGCTGGGGCCCATGGCTCGGGTTCGCCCTCGCGAGATTGCCGAGGACAGCCTGTACATCAACTCTCCGAAATGGGTGAGGCGTGCCGGCCTGGGCTTTGATGGGTTAATGGCCAGCATTTACTGGACGCGCACGGTACAGTACTTCGGCCACCGGCACTACTCCGGCGAGCGAACTTACAACCAACTGGCTCCGCTGCTGGAGATCACAACCGCGCTCGATCCGCATTTGTATCCGGCATACCAGTTCGGGGCGAGTTTTCTGGCTCCGAAGCCTCCTAACGGCGCGGGACAGCCGGATCGGGCGATCCAGCTGTTGGAGTACGGGATCCGGAATAATCCGGACAACTGGCGGCTTTACTACGATCTCGGGTTTGTCTATTACACCGAACTCAAGGATTACCGCAAGGCTGCAGCCGTATTTGAAGCCGGATCCAAGGTGAAGGACGCGCATCCCTTCATGAAACTGCTGGCGGCGCAGATGGCGGAGCACGCGCAGGATTTTCGAACCGCCCGGCTGCTGTGGAACGCGACCTATCAGTCAACCAACGAGACCAACATCAAGCAGAATGCGCTGGAACACCTGCGCGCGATCCAGGTCGACGAGGATGTGACCAATCTGGAGCAGGCCGTAGCGCGATTCAGTCGAAATAACGGGCGCTTTCCGACGACAATGTGGGAATTGGCGAACGCCGAGCACCTGCCTGGAGTTCCGGTCGATCCGGATGGGAATCCCTATGAGCTGACGCTCGACGGGCACGTGCTGGTGCATCAGCCGGATGATTTCCCGTTCGCCAGCAAGGGGCTGCCTCCGGGGTACAAACCTGGGCCGGTGAAGTTTCATTCCAAGGGCTAAGTCATGCCCTCAACCACAGAAGAGACAGAGGAATCGAGAGCGCTTCCGTTTTCTGGGAGAATGCTCTGCGTGGATTCGCCGAGCCAAGCCTCGCCACGGATTTTCTCTGCCGCTTGCCAATACTGGGTGGGCCGCAAGGCTCAGTCTGGATTTCTGGTCGCCACGTGGGAACTGGTGGCTGCATTCTGGGGGTTTCTGCGTGATTCGACGCCGTCACGGCTGCGCTCGCGGTTTGGCGATGCGGATTACGACTGGGATTTTCGCGTGAATACGACCAGCGGGGCCGTGGGATGGCGGGATCGGCTGCTGGGAGTGTTGCATTCTCCGTATCAACCCACCGAGCCAGGGTTGTTTCACGAGATACTCGATGCGCTTGCGGAGCGGGCGAAGCTGGATTTCGCCGGGTTTACCTTCGTCGATCTCGGCTCCGGCAAGGGGCGGACCTTGCTGATGGCGTCGGATTATCCCTTCCGGCGAATCGTCGGAGTGGAACTGCTTCCTGCCCTCGACGAGATCGCGCAGCACAATCTGGCAGCCTACAAGAACGATTCGCAGAAATGTTTCGCCTTGGAATCCATCTGTGCCGATGGCACCAGTTTCCCTTTTCCCGAGGGGCCGCTCGTAATTTATCTTTTTAACCCATTTCCGGAGACAGGCCTGCGGCGGGCGATTGCCAACCTGCGGCAGAATCTCACGGCGAAACCACGCGCCGCCTATGTCCTCTATCACAATCCGCAACTCGAGCACGTTCTCACCGGCAGCGGATTCCTCAGCAAGATCGGGGGTACACACCAGTATTCCATTTTCGCGGCTTCCTGGTAATGAGCGTCAGAAGCTGAGGCCGACTCCACCAGCAAAGTAGTTCGTCCGCCAGTTGTAAAGATTGCTGGGATTGTTGGGATTCCGGATGAAACTGAAGTAGCGGTTTTCGTAAGTGCCCTTGACGTACCAGTGGCCGAAGTTGTATCCAACGCTGCCCTGAACGAAGTAGCCGTGGTCGAACTTGGGATTGGGCAACTGGAGCGCTGCCCCGGAGGGCCGCCAGCGCGGACTGTACTCGGGGAAGCCTTTGACTTCAGCGAAAAATTTCCTGTCAGGGCCGAACTTGTAGCGCAGCACCAGCGGGGTTTCGAGCAACTCCATCTTGTCGCGAGCGAAAAACTGATTGTCCACAAAGGCCACCGGGAGATCAATCTTGCGCAGTTGGCCGTCGATTCCTACCGTCAGGTTTCCAAATTGCCAGTGGATGCCGCCGTACA
>Ga0123355_10013514_pt1 | contig 12714 bp, 3 predicted proteins | sample TergutEmb28metaG_3_FD_89872 | JGI IMG/M metagenome (GOLD analysis project Ga0123355, IMG submission 89872) | Embiratermes neotenicus P1 segment gut microbial communities from Petit-Saut dam, French Guiana - Emb289 P1 | ecosystem: Host-associated > Arthropoda: Insects > Digestive system > Gut ...
GGAGTCTATTCCGGAGGTTGAGTATTTTGGATTTGATTTAGCGATAACAACTGATGGGATCAAGTTTCCAGAAATAAATAGGTTTCCTGATTACCCAAGAATTAATAAATTATCGCTAGAAACAATTGATTATTTACTTTTTAAACTAGATATTAAGAGAACTAGGTACGGTTACAATGATGAGAGGCCACCAAGACATCTAATTGGCTTGCCTAAAAACAAGTACAAAAATAGATTATAAAAAGGGGAGTACTTAATAAATATGAAAAAATTTACACGTAAAATTAAGCGGAGAATTAAAAGAACTGTGTTTGATAATCCTTTCAAAAAAAAAGTAGATAAACTTATTGAAATTGGAGAAATGGATGTTAATGTTTCTAAAGTTCCTCCTGCGTCTAATGTAGAAGAGCATATGATTCCAATGATTATGGGAAGACCAATACTTAAAGTTAAAGAACTTTGTGATCTTTTAGAAATAGAAATTCCTTTTGAATATCAAGATGTTGCTGAAAAATATGTTACTGAGACATTGCTATTTGAAAAGTTAGAAGGAAAAGATCAAATGGTTTTAGAAATTGAGTGCAAAAAAGATCTTTCCGAAGGATATTACAAAGGTTTAAAGATAGCAACAGAGAAGTTTAAAAATAGATTTCTAAATATTTCAGGTGAATTTAAAAAAACAGATTTGCAGATGATAGAAATGTTTGTAGAATGGCAATATGTTTTTAGAACAAGAGGATTTTGGTTTCAAGACTATTTTGATTACCATTTATATGATCGATCGATCAAGGAAGCAGAAACATTTATTAATGCAGATTATAGGTTTAAAATTGCCAGTGTAACTGCAACCAAGGGGTATATTGATTATTTCTCTAGCAAACCTAAGTTTAATAAAACATTTACTAAGTATGTTAATCGTGACTTTTTAAATATGAGGAAATGCACGATTGATGAATTTAAAGAATTTACTAAAAAACATCCAGTTTTTTTTGGAAAACCACATTCTGGAACAGGCGGATTTGGTGCAGGAATTTGGAATATAGGTGTTGATTTAGAAAGAATTTTTGAGGAATGTAAGACTCAAGATCTTATTCTAGAAGAAATAGTTAAACAACATAAAGAACTAGCGGAGTTTAATAGTGATTCATTGAATACAGCAAGAATTTATTCTCTACTTACGCTAAATGATACACCAGTGATAACATTAGCAACTGTTCGTATGGGCAGGAGCGGAAACACTGTTGATAACTTCCACAGTGGTGGAATTGGTGCCGCTATAGATGTTGAGACTGGTGTTGTTTACACAGAAGCAATCGATTTAAATGGCAATAAATATTTAGAGCATCCAGATAGTGGTAAACAAATTAAGGGATTTAAAATGCCAAATTGGGATAAAGCAATTGTAGCTGTTAAAGATGCTGCACTACAAATACCCCAAATACGCCATGTTGGCTGGGATATTGCATTTACACAAAATGGTGAGATTGAATTTATGGAAGGGAATACCAAAGCGAACTTTCATATTCCACAATCAGCTGATCAAATTGGTAAAAGGTCATTATATGAAAAATACATTAACGAATTATTAGAGAAAAAAATTAAAGAGGAAGCGCTCCTAGAAGCAGATTTTGAGTATGAAGAACAAGATGATCAAATGAAAATTATTAAGTATATAGGTAAAGAAAAAAATCTTAAAATTCCCGAAACTATTCAAGGAAAAGAAGTTGCTATTATTGGTGCACAAGCATTTGCTAACCTTTCTTTTTTAGAAAGTATTATTGTTCCAGAAAATATTGTAACTATAAATAGGGAAGCATTTGCTAATTGTGAAAAGTTGAAAAAAGTAGTTTTACCACCTAGATTAAAAGTCATTAATCAATCCACTTTTGAAAATTGCATAAGCTTAACTTCAGTTCGCATACCATTTTTCTTAGAAAGATTATGTACGAATGCATTTAAAGGATGCTCTAGTTTAAAAGAGATTTATCATTATAGTATGCAAGGTTTAGGATCTTCAAATGTTTGGATAGATTTTTCATCCAGAGAACTTGAATTACCGACACGTATTGAATATATAGGTAAATATGCATTTGATGGATGTGAATCGCTAACAGAGATTGTTATTCCTTGGAAGGTAGATGTTTTAAATGAAGGCATTTTTAAAAATTGCACTTCACTTTCAACTGTTTTTAATCACAATTTATTAGCAGAAATTAGAAAAGAAGCTTTTGCAGGATGTTCTAGCTTATTAGAATTAAAACTACCACTTTTAACCAAGAAAATTGCACAAGATGCAATCCCAAAAAATACAGTGATAGTTTGTGCAGAAAATTCTTATGCGGCCATATTTGCCCAAAAGAATGAAATACCTATGAGATTTGTTATGAAAGAATTGCCCAAAATTATAAGCAATTTTGTACCATCTGAAAAAGAGATTATTTCACTTAGGGATCATACTACTTTTTATACAGAAGAGGAACTATTAAAATATATCAAAAAATATGAAATGCGCCCACCTTCTTATAAGGCAAAAAGAAAATTAACAGAACCTCTGTACAAAAGCATCCCAACATCACGTTATCAACTAAAAGATGGTGCTTTTGTTAATAAGGATAAACAAGATTCAGAACGAGCTATCATTCGAATAACAGGAGATTTAATGTGTCGCCGATTACAACAAAAGGCTGCAATAGATAGTGGTGGAAATTATGATTTTAGAAATAGCTTTTATTTTGTAAAAGAGATCTTGAAAGGTGCAGATTTTTCGATTGGAAACTTAGAGACAACAATTTCGTCTTCAGCACCACTTGCTTCAGAAGTGCCGTTCATGAATAACACAGCAAATTTCAATGCTCCGGAGGAATATTTATATGCACTGAGAGATGCAGGTTTTGATGCACTAAATAATGCTCATAATCATATCTATGATACGGGTTTAAGAGGGATTTTTGAGACATTGGATATGCAAAACAAATACCAATTTATGCATTTAGGTGCTTTTGTAGGGGAGTATGATAGACGTTATTTAATGGTTGAAATAAATGGGATTAAAATAGCCTTTTTAGCCTATTTTGATGCTGCAAGACAACGTATGAAAAAAGCAAATTTTACAAAATTAGGTAGAGAGGAATTAACTAATACATTTTCTTCAGAAAAAGATGGCGATAGACAAGTGTTAACAGATGTTGCCGCAGCAAAAGCAGAAGGAGCGGAATTTATCGTTGCCTTCTGCCATTGGGGCAAAGAGTATTCTAATGCAACCTCAGAGCGTCAACGAGGATTTGCTTCAATGGTGGCAAATGCTGGTGTGGATTATATGTTCGGATCACATCCTCACTGTCTTCAGCCATTTGATGTTATTACGACGAAAGATGGTAGAGAAGTTCCCGTTTTTTATTCAGCAGGAAATTTTATTTCGGATATGAACATACAAGCTCCGATTACAAGAGATAACATAATTGGTGAACTCGTTCTCAAGAGGGATGAAACTGGAAAAGTAGTGATTGAAAGTACAGGTTATTATCCATGCAGAATTGTAAATCTCAATATAGATGACTTTAAATATGCTGTTATCCCTACAGAAATGGGATCTTTTGGTAGTAATAAACTAAGCAAAAGCTTAAAAGAAGCAGAGGAAAGAATAGAAAAGGTGCTTGGTAGTAATACCAGAAAATTAACACCACAGTTAAAAGTGGATAACTCAATGATATCAATACTAAGAAAACTGGGGATTCAAATTTCCACGTCAAAGAAATTAAATATACCAAGTAGTAAAATATTAGCAGTTCCAAGAAGTAGAATTTTTAAAGTTGAAGAGATCTGTAAAAAACTTAAAATAAAAATTCCTAATGAATATTTACAATATAGGTCGAGTTATATACATAAAACTAAAATTTTTAAAAATCTAGAATCTTCAATTGAGAAAAAATGGGAAGTAAAAATTAGAAATGATTTTGATGATGAATATTACGCTGAACTTAATAAATTTACTCGCGCTTTTAAAAAACGGTACAATACTTCATATCTTATGAAATCAAAAAGTGATAAAGATCTTTTTGAAAAGTATATTGTATGGAAATATCAATTCTTTCCTTTGGGCTTTGCTCATTATGAATATTTTGATTTTAAGTTATATGAAAAAAGTATTGAGGAAGCGCAAAAATTTGTCGATAGAGAGTATAAGTTTAAAATTTTCAATCTGACTACGCCTTCGGAATATAGAGATTATTTCAAAAATAAGTTGTTATTTAATAAAACTTTTAGTAATTTTGTCAAAAGAGACTATTTGGATATAAGTCAATCGACATTTGAAGAATTTGAGGATTTTATATCTAAACATCCAAGATTTTTTGCTAAACCAATTGCGGGACTTTTAGGTAAAGGTGCTGAGATAATTGAAATTTCTGGTAATAATCATCGCAATGTATTTGAATATTGTAAAAACAATGAAATGATTATAGAAGAACTTGTTAAGCAACACAAAGAATTAGCAAGCTTTAATCCTGATTCTGTTAATACTTTGCGGATAATAGTTTTACTAGATTTTAAGGATAGTCAGATAATTACATTTGCAGGTATAAGAGCAGGTAGAAAAGGGTTTATTGTTGATAATGTAACAGCTGGCGGAATGGTTGCCGCCATTGATATAGAAACTGGAGTGATTACTACTAATGCAATAGATAAGATTGATTATGAGTTTGAAGTTCATCCTGATACTGGGAAAAGGTTTAAAGGTACTAAAATACCACATTGGGAAGAAGTTATATCTAAGGTGAAAAAAGCTGCACTTATAATACCAGAACAAAGACATGTTGGTTGGGATATAACTATTACGGATAAAGGTGAAGTGGAATTTATTGAAGGGAATGCAACACCTAATTTGCGAGCAGCTCAATTTGCAGACCAAGTAGGGAAAAAGCATCTCTATGAAGAACACATCAATAGAATTGAGCAATAAAGTTGGAATACAATTAAAGAATGGAAAAAAAATGAATTTGAGCAGCCTAGCAGGACTAAGGAAAAAAGATTCTTGCAATAGGCAAAAGTCGAATCTTCGCCATTTCAGAAATTTGTAAATTATATTGAGATTCCAGAGCGATACCAAAAAAACAAACATCAATTAATTATAGAAACTCCCTTGTTTACTAAATTAGTTTCTACAGTAAAAGAGATGTTATAGATATTAACATAAAATCATGATGTCCGCAGGGTGATCGCTAAATTTAAAAGCTATTTTTTATTGACATTTAATTGTATTTTTGGTGGATTCTTATATAGCACATATAGCAAAATGCGTATGTGCTATTTTTTTTAATTTTAAAGCATTTAATTTATGACATATTTTACACTTAACCAAGTCAACCGACAAGTTATCACAAAATACGATATTGAAGGGGATTTGCTGGTATAATTATCAGATAGTTTCTTAGAGTAGAGTGGTGCAGCAGCGTTAAGAATGTTTAAAATTTTCAAACAGAAAACTACACATAAAACTTTCATTTGTAGTAATTCAATCAAAAAATGGCAAAGCAATTAATCAGGCAAGAATTCCCATAAATCAGCGATAATAGTATGTTAAACTAGTATTGATTTCAAGCGATTTCAGATGGATTTTAATAGTAGAAAGTTTCGAGAGTAGTAAATATCGACGCTCTAAAGTAGATCTTAAGGCTTTTAATAGACAATCCACAATTACGTAGTATTGGTTGGGATGTGGCGATCACTTATGAAGGAGAGGTTGAATTTATTTAAGGAAATAGGCGCTCGTATTTTTGCGGTGTTCAATTTGTTGATCAAGTCGTAAAATAGCACCTCTATGAAAACCATATTAATGAAATAGTAGTGTGGAGAAAAAGGAATTGTAAACTAATAGAGCTAGGAGAGAGCTTGATGAAAAAACTGAGAGGAATAGCACGAAAAATAAAAAAAGAGATTTACTATGGAGGGCGAAAACGAGTAAAAATTCAAAATGGAAAGATTAGGGCAGTAGGCAATTGTCCCATTTACTTAGTAGAAGATGTTTGTAAACTTTTGGAGATTTGTATACCAAAGAAGCTCATCAGATTTAGTGAGTGGCATGTTAGTGAAACTCAATTGTTTAACAACTTATATAACAATCAGGAGATTATTGCTCAGATAGAAATCAGGAAGCCTTTTCCTAAAGCGAGATATGAAAAGATTAAGAAACGCGCGATTGAATTCAAATCAAAGTATTATGATTTAGTAGGTATTCAGCACACAGATTTAAAATTATTAGAGATGTTCATTGAGTGGCGATATGTTTTTGCACCACTTAATATTTCTCCTGATACTTATTTTGATCAGAGGTTGTATGAGGGCATGCCAAAAGCAGTAGGGAATACCCCTTTATTTAGAGTGAATCACATTTGTGATCTATTAAAGATGGATATTCCGGAAGAATTTACTCAGTTGAAAGATAATTTTGTTAGTGAAACAATGTTATTCGATAAATTAGAGAATAAGCACGAAATTATTTCGCAAATAAAGTTTGGCAAATCTGTTTCTAAAAAAAGATACGAAAAAATCAAAAAAGGTGCAACAAAATTTAAATCTAAATATTATAAAATGTCAGGTCTGAATCATACTAATAGTGAGTTACTTGCGATGTTTATCCAATGGCAATATATTTTTGAACCAATGCGTTTTACTACGAAGGAGTACTTCTCTTACAAATTATATGATAAAACGATAAAAGCAGCCGGAAATTTTGTTACTTATCCTTACTGGATTCATTTGATTAACACTTGTGTGGTGAAAGAGTATATAAAATATAAAAAAAGTAAACCTCTCTTCAATAAAACTTATACTAAATATGTAAATCGTGATTATTTAGATATGTCTGAGGCAACTTTAGAAGAGTTTAAGGATTTTACTATCAAACATCCGAGATTTTTTGCAAAACCAGTTGCATCGCTTCATGGTCGTGGTGCAGGAATTTTTGAGGTAAATAATAATGTCTCAGAGTTATTTGAAAATTTTAAAAATAATGATTATCTCGTCGAAGAAATAGTTAAACAGCATTCAAGTATTGCTGAATTTAATCCAGATACGTTAAACACAATTAGGATAAATACATTATTAACAATTGATGATGAGGCATTAGTAACATGTGCTAGAATTAGACTTGGAAGAGTTGGACAAGTCATTGACAATGTTTATGGTAATGGTATAACGGCATTGATAGATGTGGAAACTGGTGAAATAGTAAGTCACGCTATTCGTGAAGATCTTGCTGAATTAACACATCATCCTGATTCAAAGAAAGCTATTAAAGGCTTTCAAATTCCACATTGGGATAAAGTATTAAAAGCAGTTAAAGAATCTGCACAACAGATGCCATATATTAGACATATCGGGTGGGATGTTTCAGTAACAAATAAAAATGAAGTTGAGTTTATTGAAGGAAATCATGGACCAGATTTCACTATTATGCAGTCGATTGATCAAATTGGGTTGAAGCATGTATATGAAAAGCATATAAGTGAATTAGCAGCAAGCAATTGGAAAGAAGAATTACATGAACCTAGTTTAAAAATTGATCAGCACCAACATAATTATGAGTATCGAGTGAAACTAAATGAGCATAAAAAGTGTGATATAATTATTGAATCAGCCTAGACAGTGTCGACGCAAATCAGAATGTCAGATTTTTAGTCCATTTGTTCCCAGGCAAGGCAAAATTCTGAAGGCTTATTGGGCATAAGTCGAAGGATTTTAACGCAGCATGGGGCCAAATGGGCAAAAATATGGCGTTCTGACTTTGTGTCGACACTGTCTAATTGTAACTGTTAACAACACACTAAAAGAGCACGGTGAATATACCCAGCGCATGATATTTTTAATATCAGCTGTGCTGGGTTTTTCTGTTACTCAGTCGCTGAGATCAAAGACAACTGGATTGTTCCTTACTCACAAATATTTTTAGCTCTCTGCTAAATTGAATGGGTAAAGCGCTAAACGACCACACTACCCCAAGGGGTGCAAGTTATGGAAAAAGTATTATTTGAATCAGCTTTAGTAATAGCAAAATATAGAAGAAATAGAATTTAGAAGCAGGTCAACTAGACATCTACATTGTTTTTGAACGTAGCGGTAGATTCTCGTGTTCATGTTGTTGTCGTGGTGATCACTAGTACAGCAACTTTAAAAATAGTGATTATTAATAAAAAAAATCTGTAAGCTCTATCTAAAAAGACAAAAAACCTGTATAATATTCTTTTAAGTTATAAGACGTGATACAGGAGAGATGTAAGATGAGCAAAGACAAGGCAGGCAGAAGTAAAAATAATTGAGAAATAGCCAAAGAAGTTTGTTTACATTACAATAATGTGGCTACATGGAAAAAAAGATTTTTAGAGGTACAGCCCAAATTAGAAGAAATATAAATATTTGAATCAGCTAAAGAAGAGCCAGACTACTCAATACTGGAAGTCGAGATTCGAATCGTTTTGGCGTGTCATCAGACATCACACTGATAGTGTTGCTCAGTGAGCGGAGAGTCACTAAAAACTAGTCTAACTACCCGATTTAATCTGTAGATATAGGATTTAAATAGGATCTAAAAAAGAAATTGCAATTAAAGGAAGCGAATCATCATGAGACATATTGTAAGAAGTGTTAAACGCAGAATCAAAAGGGTGCTGCGACCGCAACCGACTAAAGAAAAAGCTATTATTGAAGCAGATTTTAAATATATATTTCATGAGTCTAAATTAAAAATTGTTAAATATCTCGGAAACGAAAAAAGTCTCGTTCTTCCTGATGAAATTCAAAGTCAGCCAATAAGAATTATTGGTGCTGGAGCCTTTGCTAACCTTTCATTTTTAGAAAGTGTCATTATTCCAGAGAGTGTTGTAATTATAAATAGAGAGGCATTTTTTAATTGTGAAAATTTGAAAGAAGTAGTTTTACCACATAAATTAAAATCAATCAATAAGTCAACTTTTGAAAACTGCAAAAGCTTGATTTCAATTCGAATACCATTTTATTTACAAAAAATATGTACGAAAGCATTCAAAGGATGTGCTAGCTTAAAAGAAATCTATTATTACAACATGATGGGATTAGAACCATCGGAAATGTGCGCAGAACCCTCATCTAAAGAGCTTGATTTGCCTGCAAGAATTGAGTATATTGGTGAGTATGCATTTGAGGGGTGTGAGTCGTTAACAGAAGTTGTAATTCCTTGGAGGGTAACCATTTTAAATGATGGAATTTTTAAAGGTTGTACATCACTTTCAAATGTACATAACCATGATTTCCTAGAAGAGATTAGAGCAGAATCTTTTGCAAGTTGTTCTAGTTTAGAAGAGTTGAAATTACCATTTTCTACTAATCAAATTGCAAATAATGCAATTCCTAAGAATACAACAATTATTTGCTTTGAAAACTCTTATGCAGCAAACTTTGCTCTAGAAAATAGTAGTTCTGTTAGATTTGTTAAAAAAGAGCTACCAGAAGTTATAAGTGATTTCATACCATCTGAAAAAGATATAATATCTCTAGAAGATCATATTCCCTTTTATACAGAAGTTGATTTATCAGAATATAAAGAAAAATTTGAAATGCGTACACCATCTTATAACGTGAAAAGAGATTTGAAACATTTTAAATACAAAGAGATTCCACCATCACGTTATAAATTGAAAGATGGTATATTTATTAATAAGAGTTCTGGAGATGTAGATCGTGCTATAATAAGAATGACTGGTGATTTAATGTGCCGACGTTTACAGCAGAAAGCTGCTGAAGGTAGTAATGGAAGTTATGATTTTAGAAGTAGTTTTCATTTTGTAAAAGACCTTCTGAGAGCTGCAGATTTTTCAATTGGAAATTTGGAAACTACTATATCACCGTCTGCTCCTCTTGCAAAGGAAGTTTCATTTATGAATAATACCACATATTTCAATGCTCCTGAAGAATATTTATTTGCATTGAAAGATGCTTCTTTTGACGCGCTTAACAATGCTCAAAATCATATATATGATACAGGATTAAGAGGAATTTTCGAGACATTGGATATGCAAAATAAATATCAATTTATGCATTTGGGTGCATCTGCTAGCGAGTATGACAAACGTTATTTACTGATTGAAGTTAATGGAATTAAAGTAGCCTTTTTAGCATATTTTGATGCTGCAATACATCTTATGAAAAGAGCAAACTTTACAAAATTGGGCGGTGAAATAATGACTAGTGCATTTTCAAGAGAAAATGGAGATAGTCGAGTATTAGAAGATGTTGTTAATGCGAAAGCAGAAGGAGCAGAGTTCATAGTTGCGTTTTGCCATTGGGGTAAAGAATATACACATAAAATATCAAATTTCCAAGCAGAATTTGCCTCAATGGTTGCGAATGCAGGGGTAGATTACATATTTGGCTCTCATCCTCATTGTCTTCAACCATATGATGTTATTATAACTATTGATGGAAGAGAAGTTCCTGTTTTTTATTCAGCAGGTAATTTTATTACAGATATGAATATTAAAGCTCCAATAACAAGAGATAGTATAATCGGAGAATTAATATTAAAAAGGAACAAGGCAGGTAAAGTTGTAATTGAAAGCACGGGTTATTATCCATGTCGCATTATGGATTTAAGTACTGATAAATTTAACTATTCTGTTATTCCAACTGAGATGGATATAATTGGAGAACTTGAGCTGAACAGAAATCTCAAGCGAGCACAACGGAGGATTGTGAATGTAATTGGAGATAAAGCTAGAAGATTGAGAATGAAGAATTTTGATTTAACATTTATTTCTAAAAGAACTTTATCGAACTATGCAGATGTAAAAGTAACACATGAACGCGAATTATTCACTGTTAATGAGTTATGTGATTTTATAAATATAGAAGTTCCAAAAAAGTTTACATCACAATCTGATGAATGTGTTTCGAATACGTTATTTTTTAAAGAATTAGAAAATTATAGAGAATTAGTTTCTGATATTAAAGTTATAGATAGTTTTCTTGAAGAGGATTATACTAAATTAAAGAAAAATTCTGTGAATTTTTTAAGGAGGTATAAAAAATTTGATGTATTAGAGCAGAATGACGAAAAAATATTACAAGCTTTTATTAGATGGCGCTATACCTTTTCTATCCATGGTTTCTCTTGGGAAAATTATTTTGACTATGAATTGTATAGGAAAAAAGTTGAAGAAGTTCAAGAATTTGCATCTGAGGCATATCGCTGGCATGTTTATAATACTTGTACAATTATGGATTACAAAAAATACTGTGACGATAAGGCTTTGTTCAATATTACATTCGCTAAATACGTTAAACGAGATTTTTTAGAAATAGCGAAAGCTGACTTTGAAGATTTCGTTAGTTTTACGGATAAGTATCCAACTTTTTTTGGAAAGCCAAATGACTTTTCTGGGGGCTGGAAGGCAAGTGCGATAACTGTTGATGAAAATAAAGAAGCACTATTTAAAATGTTGCAAGATGGTGAATATATTATTGAAGAAGTTGTAAAACAGCATCCAGAAATCGCTGAATTCAATCCAGACACATTAAACACTATGAGAATTTGTACATTACGAACACTGAATGATGATATAATTATTACATATGCTGGAATCAGGTTTGGTCGTGCTGGAGGCTCAGTTGATAATATGAGCAGAGGTGGGATGTCTACTGTTATTGATATTAATACAGGAAAAATTACTTCTTCTGCACGAAACAAATATCGGGATCAATATGAAGAACATCCTGATTCAAAAAAACCTTTTAAAGGGTTTCAGATACCTAGTTGGGATAAGATCATTCAAGCGGTTACAGAATCGGCTTTAGAAATGCCATATATAAGGCATGTAGGTTGGGATCTTTCAATTACATCTAGAGGTGAAGTAGAATTTATTGAAGGCAATAGGAGTCCTAATTTTCGCATTATGCAAGTTGCTGATCAAGTTGGTAAGAAATATTTATATGAAAAACATATTGATGAATTAGAAGCTAGTGATTGGAAAAATCAATTGCTAGTGTAAAAAATCAAGATTTAGGTATATCAACAGGAATAAAATCATAAAATTTAGTACCTTATATTTTAGTGTGTGGCTGGCAACAAAAAAGAAACCATAAAAAACCAAAAAATGTGCGTTACTCCGAAGGGGTGCACATTTTTTAAATTTAGGAACGTGAAAAAATTTCTGCAGAGCCAAAACTTCCATGAAATAATGTTTTATTTCGAGTTTCATGGGAGTGCTCTAGCTCGGCAAGCTTCCACAGAGCCGAAACTTCCATGGAATAAGATTTTATTTCGGATTTCATGGGAGTGCTCCAGCTCGGCAAGCTTCCACAGAGCCATACCCCGCTTATCTTTCTTTAAACTCATTCAGTAGGCACTAAAGATTAATAGCGAAGGTATTTCGACAATTATAACAAAATGCAAGAAATGAATAAAAATGTTGCAAAATGGTTTACAAATCTGCTTAAAAATGCTTAAATATAATAATAAAGCATAAAATTGCACTGAAAAAAAGTTGGGATGGTTCAAAATCATCATAATTGCGACATGGATTAAAATGTTAGTTGGGCATAGATAATTGATGTGCTGATAGTAAAATATGAACTTTATATAATGATTTATAGTCAGAGGGATAATATGAGATTAGTAAGGTCAGTAAAAAGATTTGGGAGATCAGTGATGGTTTTCCCAATGACGCTAAAGGGATATTCAATCTCACA
>Ga0123355_10013515_pt1 | contig 12714 bp, 12 predicted proteins | sample TergutEmb28metaG_3_FD_89872 | JGI IMG/M metagenome (GOLD analysis project Ga0123355, IMG submission 89872) | Embiratermes neotenicus P1 segment gut microbial communities from Petit-Saut dam, French Guiana - Emb289 P1 | ecosystem: Host-associated > Arthropoda: Insects > Digestive system > Gut ...
CGCTAACCTCTAAACGTTGCATTTTATATATTTATTCAACAAATATAGATACTGAATATTTTAAACATGGTATATACTCTCCGTTTTTTTCTCTTCAAAATGCAGTTTGTTTCATTTTTCTAATATATTTGGTTCCTTTTTATTCAAATTTTATACACAGGTTGTGTTAAAATTTAAAAAAATAATTCCGGCGCCAAAAGTTTAATATATATGTGTTTAGGGGTAATCCGTTCCAGACTCACAGCCTAGAGCACAGTTACCATCCAACACAACCATTTAAATAGGGAAAATTTGACACAAAATGAAAAATATAAGCGTAAAAATAATATAAAATTAATATATTTAACTTTTATACACTGCTGATAACTTAAATAAATTCAAAACTGAACCTTACAGACGATAACAAAAATGAAGACTGACGCTCTAATCAGAGCGGGAAGGCCCGAGACGTCATGCGTGTGCATCTGTTACAACGGCCGATAATAATCTTCCGCGTTCGTTGTAGCATCATGATTTTATTGAAAAAAACTAATCGTTTTAGCATTCGTTCGTTGTAGCAGTGTTCGTTGTAGCATCGTTCGCTGCAGCATCGTTCGCTGTAGCATCGTTCGCTGTAGCACCGTTCGTTGTAGCACCGTTCGCTTTAGCACCTTTCGCTGTAGCATCGTTCGTTGTAGCACCGTTCGTTGTAGCACCGTTCGCTGTAGCATACCCCACTGTACGCTCTTCTGAAGCATTTGTAAATATAAACACTCATATCAATCGACACGGAACAACAACATAAAAGCCTTCAGCATTCATCAGGCTCGCCGTAAGAAAATCACACTGAGCAACCCGAAGGTTCATTTCGTATCCTTCATTTCCAAAGCCGCTGTGTGTCCTATTTATAGGAGAGGCGTGTCGCTACCCTCTGCTACCGCACTTTGTATATACTTATTCATCAAATATTCTTAGGCCGGATCCACCCTAAACTGGAAGAAGAAGGGAAAAAAACAGAAACTCAAGTGTTTTGCGAAAATCTGTTAAAATTCTGCGACATTTATGAACATTTGTTTGAAACTTGTTTGTGTTTCGTTTTTGCAACCCTACCGAGTTTGGTCGCCGGTCACTAGAGGTCTAAATGTTTGTGTGTTGTTGCCAGTTTCACTACCTGCCGGTAGGTGGCAGGGCAGTGCAGATCGTTCGCTGTTCCGAGTACATGGATTTAACAAATGGACACTGGAGTAGGGAAGAGACAAGTAAGTTAATACTTTTCGTTTACTCAATGTTGACCTCACCCAAAAAGACACTTTTTTATATATTTTTAATGCGAGGAATATAAAGCCAGTCTCAGCCATGCATGTGACCTGACTTTCTTCATTTTCCATTACACGCCACATGATGCATTAATTCACTGTATCTGTCCGCAGAATGTGAGCAGGACAGAAAACTAAAACATCTAAAAAATATTTGTCTTTTGTTGGATATGTGTGGACAGTAGTTTCACTTTTGTTTTTGTTCTTTGTTTTTGCCATTTTAGTTTTTCGAGCTTCGCTGCTCAATCTCCGCTTTCCTCCACAAAATTCTGCCCATTGCATAATGTTATTTTTTTTTTGAGGGGGGGGGGTCATAATATATTTACATGTTACCAAAACTTCGCATAAAAGTTTCAGTGTCCAGCTCTGGGACAAAAGGGTTGTTGATTTATAGCACTGTCCACTTTTGCATGTAGTAATTTGGAGAATCACACATGGTCGTAACACATTAAAGAAAATATATTTCATAAGGAAAGCTTGCATTTTTTCTGACAGTAAATGTCCTATGATCGTGTTTCACATAGCACTATCTGAATCCTTGAAAAGTGCACACTGAAATAACCTGAGCGCTTATGAACCCCCACGCCCGATCCACAGTGTGAAAACCTACTCTTATCGACATTAGCGCAGATAAATTTTTGTGACCCCGTTACTGGTTAATCGGTCCCCTGTAATTATCAAACAAGTTTCTCCCATATCTCTCAGAAAATTGCCTTCTGTCACAAGAACGGAACCCATTCCGTAACAACCCATAAGAGTTTTCGTTTTCTTTAAGCGTGGGGGCCCCTGATACACGTCCCACCCCTCGTGAGGCGCGGGGCTTGCCGGACCCAAATCTATACCATTGTGCATCAATAATCATCGCGTCGAGAAAAGGTATAAAGACGTCGCTGAAACAGAGCGCATGCGTTCCATATTAAGTGACTTATTTAGCGAGCACTGTGATTCCTATGATGATAATAGCAATGTGATAGTCGAGTGAGTAAGGAGGGAGCAATTGTGGAACGATAATAGCGGGAAGTAACCGAAGTACTTGGGGGAAAGTCTGTATATGTTCTGCCTTGCTCATGCATTTTTATCCTACTCACTGGATAGACGTAGGCCTGAGCGTCACAGGTTGGTCGCTTTATCCCTGACGGTATTGTTTTATTTCCCCTTGGATGGAAGTTCGGATCTTCGTAAAATCATCTTGTTTGTGTCTGGTAACTTCTCTATAAACTCCATCCTTTCCAATTTCACGTTCCATTGTCCCGCCGGTTATAGTCATCAAGAAGTAATATTTATGCGAAGCCACTTTGCTTATTTTGCACTTTACATCAATATTGCTACACACAGTTTTCTTACCTTTACAAGATCTGTAACAATGAAGAACTCAAATGTTTGCGTCGTGATTTACGTTATTGTCTCTAGTGTCGCTAGTGTCGCTATTGATGCTAGTGTCGCTGTTGCCGCTAGTGTCGCTACTGTCGTTGTGTTTCTAGCGTCGTTCCCTCCTCATATTTAGTTTGTCCACAATCTTGCTGTTACCATTTGCGGGAAACTGGAAATACTTGCAATACATTTGCATAAAGTTTATACGAGTTTTGGCGAAGACAAGATCAGAATTCAGTAAATCGATCACAATCTATAACAATAGTTTTCAAACATTTTTCTTCATGGTGTAACATGTGAACCACATTTGCCTTGCGATACGAATAATGGAGTACCTAAGAAGCAACCTAGCAAGTAGCCACAGATGTGTCCTGTGCATATATTGTATACTGTATATTGTATATTGAGATAGTTTACACCTCCCACATATATCACATCACAATGGAGCACGCGGTGGCGCAGTTAGTTGTGACAATGCGCAACAAGCCGGAGTGTCATGGGTTCGATTCCCGGTTGTCTCATTGGAATTTTTCTTTGAAATAATCCTGCAGGCCCCAATATGGCGATGAAGTTGACTCAGCCTGGAACAGAAATGAGTAAAATGAATATATCCTGGTGGTAAAGGTGGCAGCTACGTGGGGCTGACAACCCAACCACCTTCATTTGCCGATTATCTTGAAATCTGGGAGCCTCAACCTCCTGGAAACCAACAATTCCATAAAATATCAAGTTTTATTGATCTTTTCATAGTTCATGACCCATCAGAAGGCTCTCAGGAGCCCAGTGTGGGTCGCCAAATCAGGTTCGACATTTCCTACCCTAAAACACACAGACACAAGCACACAGGACGTAACGATTTCATTAATCTGCTTTTTAGCTTACTCAGGAAAGAAATATGTCAGTCAAGTTCATTCGTGCGAATTATTTTTCCCTGTAAGCAACATTTATCAGGTATGATGAATGCCAGTACGTACAGTGGATTTCTCATCAGTTAAATGCTCCTTAAAGCCTCCAGTCATCATGAAAATTTAGGTAAAGCCTTCTGTTTGTCTTTTGTTATAGGAAAGTTATAATCAGCAGATGTCGCGCACAAAGCCGACTGCTCGATATTACAATATTTTATGGCGTTCTTGTGAACTGTCTCAAAACAAAGAACTGTCGAGTTCTTCTTTTATTTTGTCCCACATTATAAAGATTTTAATCACCAGCAGCTACGCATGCATTTTTCTCTCCTCTTTAAGCAAAGAATTGCAATAATTATCAGAAGTAATACGACTAAGATTTCAAAAATATTATTCTCCTTGTTGTCCATCTAATAACAGATTTAATAATCCAATATGACGTAAATATTGATAATTAAATAACAAATAAATCCTGACATAAATCAAAAAGCCTAATTCCTTGTGGCGTTGATTAATATCCTACATATACATTTGTCTGCTCGTGCTTCATTCATTCATTCATCTAAAAGTTAAAGCTAATTGAATATTAAATTTGTCTGATATAAATTTAAAGTTCCAAATTTTTCTTAATTTGCAATGTCTGGTTTGCAAAAAATATTTATGCATAAAGTGCAAGTACGTACGTCTGTACTGTAACAGTGAACCGAAAGTTTGTACTGTTACGGTGTACCGAAGGTTTGAAATAAAACAGTGTACCAAACATTTGTACTGTAAAAGGGTAAAAAAAGTTTATATTGTAACAGTGTACCGAAAGTTTGTACTGTAACTGTACGGAAGGTTTGTACTGTAAAAGTGTACCGAACGTTTATACTGTACCAGTGTACTGAAAGTTTGTACTGTAACAGTGTACCGGAAGTTTGTACTGTAACATTGAACCAAACGTTTGTAATGTAACAGTGTACCGAAATCTTGAACTTTATCAGTGTACAAAAAATTTTTTACTGTACCAATGAACCGAACTTTTGTACTGTAACAGTGTACCAAACTTTCGTATTGTAACAGTGTACCAAACGTTTGTACTGTAACAGTGTACCGAAAGCTTGTACTGTAACAGTTTCCCGAAAGTTTCTACTGTAACAGTGAACCAAATATTTGTACTGTAACAGTTTACCAAACGTTTGTACTGTAACAGTGAACCATACGTTGGAATGTAACTGTGAACCAAACGATTGTACTGTAACAGTTTACCAAACGTTTGTACTGTAACAGTGAACCATACGTTGGAATGTAACTGTTAACCAAACGATTGTACTGTAACAGTTTAGCAACCGTTGGTTCTGTAAGAGTTTACGAAACGTTTGTACCGTAAAAGTGAACCGAACGTTTGTACTGTAACAGTGTTCCAAACTTCTGAACTGTAATAGTGTACCAAACGTTTGACCTGTAACTCTGAACCAAACGTTAGTTCTGTAAGGGGGTCCCAATTATTTGTACTATAACAGTGTACGAAAATTTGTACTATAACAGAGAACCGAACGTTTGAACTGTAACAGTGTACCCAACTATTGAACATTGTACCAAACGTTTGTACTGAAACAGTGTACCAAACGTTAGTACAGTAACAGTGTACCCAACTTTTGTACCATAACAGTCTACCAAACGTCTCTAATGTAACAGTGTACCAAACGTTTGTACTGTAACAGTGAGCCGAACTTTCGTACTGTAACAGTTTTCCGAACGTTTGTATTGTAACATTGTGCCGAAATTTTGTACTGTAACAGTGAAACAAACCTTTGTACCGTAAGAGAGTACCGAAATTATGTACTGAAACAGGGCACCGAAAATTTGTAATGTAACAGTGAACCGAACTTTTGTACTGTAACAGTTTACCAAATATTAGCACTGTAACAGTGTACCAAATATTTGTACTGTAACAGTGTACCAAACATTTGTACTGTAACAGTGTACTGAAAGCGAGTACTGTAATAGTGTACTGAAAATTTGTATTGAAACAGGGAACTGAAAATATATACTTTAGCTTATTACAAATTTTGTACTATTATTGTATCCCAAAAATTTGCATTTCAACAGTGTACCAAACGCTTGTATAGTAACAGTGTACAAAATATTTATATTATAACAGTGTACCAAACGTTTGTACTGTAACCATGAACCGAACCTTTGTTCTGTACCAATGTTCCAACGTTTGTACTGGAACATTGTACCAAACGTTATACGGTAACTGTGAACCAAACGTTTCTACGTTAAGAGTGTACCAAACTTTTTTACTGTAACAGTGTAACAAACTTTTGTACAGTAACAGTGAACCGAACGTTAGTAATGTAACAGTGTTATATACCTCTGTTTTGTAATATTGTTCCAAGATTTTGTACTGTAAAGTGAACCAAACTTTTGTACTGTAACAGTATACCAAGAATTTGTACTGTGACAGGGTATCAAACGTTTGTATTGTAACAGTGTACCAAACGATTCTACTGTAACTGTGTACCAAACCTTTGTACTGAAACGGTGAAACAAACGTTTGTACTGTAACAGTTTAACGAAAGCTTGTACTGTGACAGTGTACCGAAAATTTGTACTCTAAGAGTGAAGCGAACTTTTGTACTGTAACAGTGTACCAAAGTTTGTACTGCAATAGGGTACGAAACGTTTGCACCGTAACAGTGTACCGAAAGCTTGTACTGTAACAGGGTACCGAAAATTTGTTCTCTTACAATGTACCAAACATTTTTAATGTAATGTAATGTAATGTAATGAACCAAACGTTTGTATTTTAACAGTATCCCAAACGTTTCTACCGTAACAGTGTAACAAACGTTTGTACTGAAACAGTGTACCAAACGTTTGTAATGTAGCAGTGTACCAAACGTTTGTACTGTACGACTGTACCAAAATTTTGTACTGTAAGAGTGCACCAACATTTGTACTGTAACAGTGTACCAAACGCTTGACCTGCATCAGTGCACCAAACTTTTGTACTGTAACTGTGTACCAAATATTTGTACAGTAACAGTGAACTGAACCTTTTTAATGAATAGTATACCAAACTTTTTTACTGTAACAGTGTACCAAACATTTGTAATTTAACAGTGTACCAAACTTTTGTAATATAACATTGTACAAAATGTTTGTACTGTATCAGTGTACCAAAATTTTGTACTAAAACTGTGTACCAAACTTTTATTCTGTAACAGTGTACCAAACTTTTGAACTGTGTCAGTGGACCAAACATATTTACTGTAACATTGAACCGAATGTTTGTACAGAAACAGTGAACCGAACTTTTGTTATGTAACAGTGTACCAAACGTTTGAACTGTAACAGTGTACCGAATATTTGGCCTGCAACATTATACCGAATATTTGTACTGAAACAGTCTACAGAAATTTTGTACTGTAACCGTGAACCGAACGTTTGTACTGTATCAGTGTACCAAACGTTTGTACTGAAACAGTGTACCGAATATTTGAACTGCAACATTATACCGAATGTTTGTACTAAAACAGTCCACCGAAATTTTGTACTGTAACCGTGAACCGAACGTTTGTACTGTATCAGTGTACCAAACTTTCGTACTGTAACATTTTACCGAACGTTTGTATTGTAACAGTGAACCAAACTTTTGTACTGGTGTAACAAACGTTTTCACTGTAACAGTATACCGACACTTTGTACTGTAACACTGTACCGAACTTTTGTACTCTTAGAGTGTGCCGAAAGTTTATATTGCAAATGTGTACCAAACGTCTGTGCTATTGTACCAAGCCTTTGTACTGTATCGGTGAACCAAACTTTTGTATTGTAACAGTGTGCCATTTATAATGTTACAGTGTCGCAACCGGTTGTACTGTAAATGTTTATCTAACGATTCTACAGTACGTGTGTACCAAACGTAAGTACTGAAACAGTGTCCTAAATATTTGTAATGTAACAGTGTCATAAACATTAATAAACTCACAGTTTACCAAACTTTTGTACTGTAACAAAGTGCCAAACTTTTGTACTATAACAGCGTACCAAAGGTTTGAACTGTAAGACTGTACCAAACTTTTGTACTGTAATAGTGTCCCAAACGATTGTACCTTATAATTATCCTAAACTTTTGTACTGTAACAGTGTACCAAACGTTTGTACTCTAACAGTGTTCCAAAATTTGTACTCTAATCTTGTCCCAAAAGTTTGTACTGCAACAGTGTTCCCAACTTTTGTGTTGTAACAGTTTGCCGAACGCTTGTACGGAAACAGTCTACCGAAAGTTTGTACTGCAGCAGTGAACCGAACGTTTGTACTGTAACAGTGTACCTAATGATTGTACTCTAAGAGTGTAACAAAGATTTGTACTGTAACAGTTTACCAAACTTTGTACCGTAACAATTTACCGAACACTTGTACCCCAACAATCTACAAAATATTTGGTCTGTAACAGTGTACCAAACATTTGTACAATTTACCAAAATTTTCTGCTATAACAGTGTACAAAGCTTTTGTATTGTAAGAGTGTACAAAACGTTTGTATTTTAACAGTGTACCAAACATATGTTCTGTAACAGTTTACCAAATATTTTACTGTAAGACTGTACAAACATTTTGTACTCAACAGTGTATGATATATTTGTTCTGTAACAGTTTATCAAACTTTTGTACTGTACGAGTACACAAAACGTTTGTACTTTAAAGGGTACCAAACATTTGTACCGTAACAGTTTAAAAATCTTTTGTACTGTAACCGTGTACAAAAATTTTTACTCTATCGGTGTACCAAACATTTGTACTCTATGTGTTTAAGAAACTTTTGTACTGTAACAGTGTACAAAACCTTTGTACTGTAACAGTGTACCAAACGTTTGAACTTTAACAGTGTACCAAACGTTGTACTGTAACAGAGAACTAAACATTTGTACTGTAACATTGTACCGAAAATTTGTACTGGTACAGAGAACCGAAAATATGTACAGTAATATTGAACCGACTTTTGTAATGTAACAGTGTAACAAATTTTGTATTGTAACAGTGTACCGAACTTGTGTATTGTAACTGTGAACCGAACGTTTTTACAGTAACAAAGTACCGAAATTTAGTACTCTAACAGTGTACAAAAAGTTGTACTGGAAATGTGTACCAAACATTTGTACTGTAGCGGTGTACTACACGTTTGTACTGTAACTGTGTACCGAACATTTGAACTCTAACAGTGTACCGAACATTTGTACTGTAACAGTTTACTGAAAATTTGTACTGTAACAGGGAACGGAACATTTGTACTGTAACAGATTACCAAACGTTTTTACTGTAATATTGTACTAAAATTTGTACTGTAACAATGTACCAAACATTTGTACACTAACAGGGTACCAAACATTTTTTCTGTAACAGTGAACCCAACTTTTGTACTGTAACAGTGTACCAAACATATGTTCTGTAACAGTGAACCGAACATTTGTACTGTAACAGGGTACCAAATATTTGTACTGAAGCATTGTACCGAAATTTGTACTGTAAGTGTGAACCGAACCTTTGTAACGTAACAGTGTACCAAACGTTTGTATTGTAAACGTGTGCCAAAATTTTGTACTGTCACTTTGTACAGAAAATACGTATGTGCTGTAAATATTTACCGAAAGTTTGTACCGTAACAGTGAACCGAACGTTTGTACTGTAACAGTGTACCGAACGTTTGTACTGTAACAATGTACCGAACTTTCGTAATTAACAGTGTACCGAAAATTTGTACTCTAACCGTGTACCGAACTTTTGTACTGTAACAGTGTACCGAAGTTTTTTTACTGTAAGAGTGTACCAAATGTTTGTACCAATGTACCAATCATTTGTACTGTAACAGTGTACCAATCCTCTGTACTGTAACTGTGTACCAAACTTTTGACCAGTAACAGTGTACCAAACGTTTGTTCTGTAACAGCATACCGAAAATTTGTACTGTAACAATGAACCGAATATTTGTTCTGTAACAGTGCACCAAACGTTTGTACCGCAACAGTGTTCCGAAATTTTTACTGTAACATTGTACCGAAAATTTGTACTGTAACAGTGTACCGAAACTTTGTACCGTAACAGTGAACCGAAACTTTGTACTGTAACGGTGTACCAAACGTTTGTACAGTAACAGTGTACTGAACTTTTGTAATGTAACAGTGAACCGAATATTTGTACTGTAACAGTGTACCGAACGTTTGTACTGTAACAGTGTACTGAACATTTTTACTGTAAAATTGTTCCAAACCTTTGTTCTAATGTACCAGAATTTTCTATTGTAACATTGTACCAAACCTTTGTACTGTAACAGTGAACCAAACTTTTGTACTCTTACAGTGAACCAAACATTTGTACTGTAACCGTGTCCCAAACTTTTGTACTGTAACAGTGTACTGAAAACTTGTGCTGTAACAGTGTACCGAAAGCTTGTACTGTAACAGTGTACCGAACTTTTGTACTGTAACTGTTTACTGAACGTTTGTACTGTAATAGTGTACCGAACATTCAAACACCTTGATCCAGTAGTTTATTTATTTATTTATTTATTTATTTATTACCGCAAACCGAAGGAAAAAAGAAAATATTTTGCGCAAAGATGTCATGTTGTTTCTTCAGTCCACAAAAATATTTCGTCAACAAATTATATCTATTTATCCACGATTGGTAACGTCACACAATTTGTAGCCTACAATTAAATGACACGATTGTCTGTACCGCGAAAGGAAGCTGAGTATGTTTGAGAACATGGTTTTATTAGAATATTTTGACCTAGGAACGACAAGGTTTTGGGGGATTGCAGGAGCTAAATGATTTGTACTCCTCACCCAATATTGTGCGGGTAATAAAATCGAGAAGAATGAGATGGGCTGGGCATGTGTCGCGTATGGGTTAGGTGAGGGGGTGTATAGGGTCTTTCTGGGTGAAACCGGAGGTAAGGAGACCACTGGGGAGTCCTAGGTGTAGATTGGTGGATAATATCAGGATGGATCTCCAGGAGGTGGAATGTGGGTATATGGACTGGATTGGGCTGGCGCAGGATAGAGAGAGTTGGCGGACCATTGTGAGTGCGGCGATGAATCTTCGGGTTCCGTGAAATGCGTGGAATTTCTTGACTAGCTGCAAACCTGTTAGCTTCTCAAGAAGTATTCTGCACCATGGAGTAAGTAAGTAAGTGTCTATACCGCCTACGGTATTGAATGGTTTGCTGTGTTCGTAAGACAGGGGTGCACAATATCCAGACATCTGGTCGGTAAGCTGTCTAAATTCAATAAAGTGACCTGTAATACTTGTGTCGCCTGGCGCCTAGAATTTCAAGGCGGTTCCTAGATATTGGACAGTTTTATGCTTCCCTGTGTTACGCTGTTAGAAACTGTAATCGTAACGAACCCATTTTGTATCCAAAAATATAAACACTAAGATATACAGAACTATAAATTTGCCTTTTTTTGTATGAGTGTGAAACTTGGTCGCATATATTGAAGGAGGAACGTAGCCTGAGGATGTCTGAGAATAGGGTGTTGACGAGAAAATTTGGGCCTAAGAGGGACGAGGCAACAGGGGAGTTGCCTAAACTGCATCATGAGGAGATTATGATCTTTACTGTTCACCGAATATTGTTTGGGTGATCAAATCGAGAAGAATGAAATCGGCGGAGCATGTAGCGCGTATGATGGAGAGGAGAGTGGTATACAGGGTTTTGGTGGGGAAATCTGAGGGAAAGAGACCACTTGGGAGACACAGGAGTAGATGGGAAGGTAATATTAAGATGGATCTTCAGGAAGTGGGATGTGGGGGTATGGACTGGATCGAAATGGCTCAGGATAGGGACAGGTGGCGGGCAATTGTAAATGCGGAGAATATCTTGACTAGTTGAAAACGGCTAGCTTCTCAAGTAGAACTCTGCTCCATGGAGTATGAAGTATGGAGTTGCTACAATGTTCTAACAAGAACGTCATTATGTAGTGTAACAGTTCATATATCGAAGAAAATTACGTCCAAATAGTACTGAAAATTAGTGCGTAACATGGCGCAAGAATAAGAACAAAGACTTTCTAATTATATTGTGTAATTATATTAGTAGAAGAATCCTGAAAATAGGAAAGAAGAAAGCTTCGTTGTTAATAAGAACACAATGTAATATTATGTAGCAGACAGTTGGAAACATTAAACCAGTTCACAGCCTTACGCCGTTCATCAGATAACGCAAAATCTAGCCCAGGCCTCAGTCTCAAGACATGGATCAGAAAATTTTAAACAGAAATGTAGGCAACAACTTTCACGCCATATAGCAGATAATGGCAGAAAATAATCCGGTCCAAATTATCACGACATATAAAACAAAAAGTTTAAACAAAATTTCTGTGCACAATTTCACACCACTTTGCAGATAATAGCAAATACTGACCTAGACCACAGCCTCACCATGTATAGCAGGTACTGTAGATATTAATCAAGTCCACAATATCACACTATATAGCCAGGAATGACTGACACTAATCCAGTCCACAACCTCACACTATATAATCAGGAATGACTGACACTAGTCCAGTCCACAACCTCACATTATACACAGTGCAAGATGGCTGACGATGTTAGTCAGCAGATCGAAAACGTCCTGAACACAATTGTTAATCTAACGGAAAAAAGTGGGAACTTGAAGAAGGAGTTGAAGCATTCGATCCACGAATCCGTAAGTACCCTGAGGAAACTAGTATTTTCTCTCAAACGTGACTTGCTAGATAAAACTGAAGAAAGCAACAAATCGCGAAAAGAGGTTAAACAACTGAAGGACACCTTGGAGAAGATGGTGTCTACGACCTCGGTAAGACAAGTAGCGCCATCTGTTACCAGCTTTCCAGAACCAACCAGCCAAGGCACAGCAATCTCTACTCAACCTAGCGGCGGCAAGAAGAAACTGTTCTCAGATGTTTTATCCGGGAGAAACCCAGAACGGCACAGACTAACAGTGAAACCGAATGACAACAAGACGGCAGAAGAAATGCGGAGACCATGTTGAAGCAAAGGTTCATAAAAGAAGAGATCCAAGACTAATTATATACAACGTACCTGATGCTGTGACACCTGAAAACGCTGAGGACATAATACTCGCGCAGAACCCAGACCTAAACCTGCAA
>Ga0123355_10013516_pt1 | contig 12714 bp, 6 predicted proteins | sample TergutEmb28metaG_3_FD_89872 | JGI IMG/M metagenome (GOLD analysis project Ga0123355, IMG submission 89872) | Embiratermes neotenicus P1 segment gut microbial communities from Petit-Saut dam, French Guiana - Emb289 P1 | ecosystem: Host-associated > Arthropoda: Insects > Digestive system > Gut ...
ACAGGCCCAGAGGGTTCCAGGAAGTTAAGGTTCCCAGATTTCGTGACAACGGCACAGGATGGTGGTAGGTTGTCAGCCTTACGCACCGGCCGCTTTTACCCCCAGGAAATACTCCCGGTACTCATTTCTGTTAGAGGCTGAGTCGACCCCAGGGCCGTAGTACGATTGGAAGGATTTTATGTCAATGAAAAATCCAGTGACACCAGCGTAACAAACTTAACAAAAGATTCTACTGTCTACTATATATACATAAATATACATGCAGGTTACACAAATCCGAAATATGTTTCTTCAATCCCACAGTTACGCTAATTATTCTGTTACAAATTTGTAAGTCAATTAATGGTCACGCCACTATTCAATCCCAAACGTTAATCGTGAAATTTAGGAAAGTATTTAGTTTCAGAAAGTGCCTGGCTAAAACAAAGAATTTACATAATCTGTCAGATCAGCTTACCTCCTGTTATCAGCCAGAGTATGAAGCAGCCCGACATCTCAGCCGTTATTATTTTATAAAGTGTAACTGTTCTCCAGGCAACAGAATAACGTCAAGTCGTAGACCAAAATTACTTCTTGAAACAAATCTTGCGAGTATCTCATTAACCTAATTTCCTCGGGATTTTATAGTGGCGTTGTGCTGACTCAGATATTTTTCCCAACACTTACATCATTTAACTGGGGCACGCACACACCTTTCAACAAACAACTGTGAAGTAAGACGCCCAGTGTTTCCTAGTTATGTCAACTGAAGTTTCACTGCCAGCACATTCCAGTTTTTACAAAAGTTAAACAATCTCTAAATATTGCGTACATTACAATACATCTATAAAATCCCTCAGTCTGTCTGTATGTCTAATCACATGAATAAAGACCCCCCCCCCAAAAGAATTTTCGTTAATCCAGTTCAGACAATTCCAAAGTAAGTTAAATCGAACCAACATAGTAGTCAGCCCACAAGAAGAGATTCCCGGTTTTTATTAACCTAATTTCCTCGGGATTTTATAGTGGCGTTGTGCTGACTCAGATATTTTTCCCAACACTTACATCATTTATCTGGGGCACACATACCCCTTTCAACAAACAACTGTGAAGTTAGCTGCAAAGTGTTTCCTAGTTACATCAACTAAAGTTTCACTACCAGCACATTCCAGTTTTTACAAAGAGACCAAATGATTACCAGATGCTGTGTACATTACACTGTATCAGTTATTGCATTTTCCGACAGAAATTATTTTCGTCAACATTTTATTAAATTTGTAATTAACGTCTGACTTACAATTGTTAATAAGTTTTAACACTCAAAACCGACCAATGTGAACAAAGTGTAATATATCATAAACATTTATTAGTAATTTAATTTATTAATTGCAGTTTTACCAATGCCAGATGCTAAGGATACAGTGACATGAGCTCCTGATGATGGGTGGAAATACCACCCGAAACATGTACAGCGGTTTACAGATATAAATAAACTGTATATAGTTGCATCTTTTTGTACAATTATTGGCATATATTTCAACATGCACAGACCCTAGAATGTAATAAAGTCCTCCATGAGATCATCATGACATTATTCTCTTCAACCTCATTTAACAGCTAATGATATATTACAAAACAACCCAAAATTCACAGCAAAGAAAAAGTGAATTAAACACATCAAATAGAATCCTCTGTACATTACATTATACACACCTTCATTGTGCAACCCATTCAGTTTACATCTTCCTTCAAAGGCTGACATATCAAACCTTAAAGTTCATTACCAGGTTCACAAAAGCTCAACACTGAACCCTATCCACATTTTCATGCCCTACTCTCTCAATGATCCATTTAGACGCATGTTCCCACCTACATCTACTTCTCCCAGGTTATCACATCTCTTGAGTTGGATGAAAATTCTGTACGCACAGCTCACTTCTTCCATGCATGTTATGTACACCAAAAATATCACTCTCAGCACACATGTGAAACATTCTTATGAAACACGATATCAAAAATAAAGGCTTACCACATCTTCCAAAGGTTTTGCACCAAAAACTTTAAAACTGTTCTGTAGTTTCCCTGGTGTCGCCACAACAACTACAGCCTGCTGACCAACCCGAGTTGCAAATTCATCAATGGTTTGCTAAAAACAGGAATGCAAATCATACTGACTTACAATGCATTATTTTAATGACCTGAATATGTATATTTAATTTAAAGCAATCCCATTACAGGCCTGGACTGGCCCATAGAGTTCCAGGAGGTTGAGGCTCACAGATTTCAAGACAATCGGCACATGAAGGTGGTAAGGTTATCAGCCCTACCCACCGGCCGCCTTACCCCCCAGGAAATTCCTGGTACTCATTTCTGTTAGGTGCTGAGTCGACCCCAGGATCACCGTGCGGCTGGAAGGATTACGTCAATGAAAAATTTCCAATGACACCATCGGGAACTGAACCCGCGACCTTCCAGCTTGTACTGCAGTGTCTTAACCAACTGCACCGCTGTGTGCCAAAACACAGTTTGTAACACAAATAGCATGCATATAGACAAGCACTTTAATTTCCTTGAACTGATAAAAATAAACAAAGTTGTGTACAGACTGATATTCGTTTCATTTACATATATGTGACACACCTACTTTCAATCAAATGTTTCAAACTACGGTGTTTTCCAAATATGAAGTTTCCAGATACAAACCTTCCCATGTAAGAAGACATTTCTTAAGTTCTGCCAAAACTCCCACAAAAAAGTTAAAATTTCCCATATATGAAGTTCTCGCACAAAAATTTTCTTGCTTTAGAAGTTAATTTTCTTATTTATACACAAATTTGCTATCTAGTACATTTATAACAACTTACGACCATTATTCAGATCTTGATGACTGAAATGTACCATGCCCAGTAGTCAACTGTGACAACATCAGACCCCGTGTGCAAACTATCAACTGCTCATTTGTGGTTCCATGGGTTTTTGTTACTCATTTTTTTTTACTATATGCGGTATATTACAGAGATGTTGCAACAATATCTGCGGTTCTGTGTATTCTGTTGCTGCAGACAATTTGCTGCCAATTAATGAGGCACTTAAGACAGTGTAATGAGGCAGCTGAGGTGGAGGACGAAAGTGACGTAAATGAAAGATTGTACCAGTGCCAAAAACACACTTTGGACTCATACTTTTTAGGCGGTCCATTATGACTTGGGTTTTATGAACAAACATCCAAGTTGCCCCGATAATGCACATAAAAATGAGATGTAAGAAATGACTGCTTGGGATCAAAATCCAACTGTGAATCCAAAACATAAATCTATATCTCAACTTACAGTGTTGCTGATTACAACTGAGTGCACTGATTTTTGCATTTCCCTTTCCCTTTTACAGGTACACTGGAAAACTCTGTAAAGAGGAAACCCTGTATCTGATGAGCGTGTTTTTAAAAATGCTGGTAATTGCTGAGATTCATTCATTAGTATTCTGCCTTAAAGGCTGGGCTTGGCAGGAACCAGAGCCCAGTCATGTGACCGGTATGGCTCTGGCACACTGCATCCTGGGCAAGTTCTTGGGGGCAGTTTGCAATTGCTTTCCCCCACCTTTACACGTTCCCACTTTAGCCGCCAGGTGCCTCCGTCCGCAACGACGCGAAAGGTGGAACTGTTGGCAGAAAGATGTCCGGTAGTAATTTTGCCTAAATTCCGACTTCCATGTAAATTTAGGGATCTTTTACATGCCGCAAATCTACGACATGGGACCGACAGCTTTACTTCCCCTCCGAAGGAAGGCATGCTGAGGATTTTTTCGGTCTAAAAATCCGACGGCTTCGGCCGGGTTTGAACCCGCAAACTTGGGTACTAAAGGATAGCACGCTACCCGTAGACCACCGAAGCCTTGCTGAGATTATGTATTATCAAACTGGTGCAGACTAATGAATGAGCATGGAGCACCAGCAAAATGATAAACAGAATAACAAAAAGCACCGTGTTAATGCAGTTTCAGATGGGGCTTACTGCACCCCACCTTTGATGACAAGTAAGTACAGAGCATGGGTGAGTGACAAATGGGAGGTCAAAACTAAACTGCCTGGAGAAATCCTAACCAATGTGCCAAATTCTGGACATACACCCTACATGCACTACCCTAGGACTGAACCCATGCCTACCGACTGAGAAGTCACATACAGTTCTGAGGTACAGCACAACCACAGTGTTTATGATAAATGTGATTCCCCAGATTCTCTCTCTCTCTCCCCCCTCCCCCCCACACGCACACGCGCGCACACACACGCACGCACACACGCGCGGCAAAAACTCTTAGAAATCACAAAGTTTAATGGATAATATTTTCCGTTACAGAACATACAAAAACATATACAATACAGACACAAACTATGTCCTTCCAGCAATAATATGTTACACTGTTCTCACGTACTTACTCTTAATTTTCTAAGCAACCTGTTCTGCTGACGTTTCCTAATGGACGGGTTGGTCTCAAATGAGTGAGGACGTTTCCGTTTTTTGGCGGAGACGATGGCGGCAGCGGCGGCTACACCTACAGGTCCTGTATTATGTTAAGACATACAATAATGTAAAACGGCAACATAACTGACATTTACCGATGCAGCAAGCCTGTGCTCCAAGTTAACGAATGCTCATGACAGCATTACAATCTCAATGAAATACTCCACACCAAGGATCACGGTTCACACCTACATACTTCAAGCAGACGAAAACCACCACTGTACAGCTTCTGTCAAAGAACAAACATCACTACAAAATGTGAAAAACAGCATGAAATATACAAATCAGCATATTTATGAAATATGAAGTCTTCAACATATTTCCTTTCAGATTTCCAAATATATATATTCTAAAAGTACAAGACAAACACAAAGAAGTGGGTATATGTTTAACCCACACAACATATTTGGTGTTGTCTTTTCAAAATATACACATGAAATAGAAATATTTTCGAATTAACTCTTTAACGCCGAACGGCCACTAAAGTGGCCGTGCAGTGGGCCCTTTAAATAGCCGAATGGCCACTAAAGTGGCCGCGCAGTGAGCCCTTTAAATAGCCGAATGGCCACTAAAGTGGCCGCACAGTGAGCCCTTTAAATAGCCGAATGGCCACTAAAGTGGCCGCGCAGTGGGCCCTTTAAATAGCTGAACGTCCACTAAAGTGGCCGCGCAGTGAGCCCTTTAAATAGCCGAATGGCCACTAAAGTGGCCACACAGTGAGCCCTTTAAATAGCCGAATGGCCACTAAAGTGGCCGCGCAGTGGGCCCTTTAAATAGCCGAACGGCCACTAAAGTGGCCGCGCAGTGGGCCCTTTAAATAGCCGAACGGCCACTAAATTCCAGCACCAAAGGGTTAATGCTGCAAAATTATGGTAAAATTTCCTGCACACACAATGTCTACTACACACCACATATTACGAATAACTAAGAACTGTGAGGGAGGTCCTAATTAACATTTTGGCGCCAGAATTATTTTTTTTAATTTTAGCATACCCTGTACATAAAATGCGAATAAAACAGGAACCTAATCCGTTAAAGTTATGAAACAAACTGCATTTTGAAGAGGAAAAGACGGAAAGTATATACCATGTTTAAAATATTCAGTACCTGTATTTGTTGAATAAATATATAAAATGCAAAGTTTAGAGGTTAGCGGTGCGGCACAACCACTATAGGGGTCGTTAGGTGTCAAAAGGTTAAAGATCAGCAGCACAGGTCAGTTCAGACAAAACTTGACAAGTTTCCTCAAGCCTACGATATTGCATTCAAAAGCAAGTACAAATTATGAATCTTCTAACAATGAATAAATGTATGAATTGCGTCTGTTTCTTTAGTTTTAAATAAAGCTGTACACTGATATTTTTTATTATTTTGATATTCTGTAAATTAACACATAGGTTTTTTTTTTTACATTCATACCGTGCGTCTTGAAGTTATCGAAGTTTTATTATTCACCAACTGATGCACTAGTGGGCTGTCTTAAAAAACAATATTAAAATTTACATTAAAACAGCTCCAACATGTTTCGGTGTTACAGTTACACCATCATCAGGGAGCACTAATTAATGCACTCCCTGATGATGGTAGCAGTAAGAGTAACATTGAAACATGTCGGAGCTGTTTTAATGTAAATTTTAGTACTGCTATTAAAGACAACTCACTAGTGCATCAGTTGATGAATAATAAAACTTTGATAATACATAGGTATTAAATTAATTCCTGTATCCTTAAATTTTCCAAGTATAGGTGATACAAGTGTTTTTTGTAGTTTGCTTCATTAACCCAGATTATAGTTTAATCCAGATAGCCTCTCACACCAATTACACAAGATTAATGCGATTTTACCGTACAGTGTTCCCAATATCTACCAGAACACTGGCACACAAGGAACACGTTTAATACGCATGGCAAATTTCTGTGAGCCAAGCTAACCCATTTCCTGAACCTTCTTAAAATATATGATTCTAAAAACCCATTAACCTTTCGGTGCCGGAATTATTTTTTTTAATTTTAGCACACCCTCTATATAAAATGTGAATATACAGGAACCAAATATGTTAGATTTATGAAACAAACTGCATTTTGAAGAGGAAAAAACGGAGAGTATAAACCATGTTTAATTCAGTACCTGTAATTGTTGAATAAATATATAAAATGCAACGTTTAGAGGTTAGCGGTGCGGTACGACCACTATAGTTATCGTTAGGCGTCAAAGGGTTAATTGCAATAACTGCAATACACTGAAGTAAGATAGCTGGGATAGTGTAGCTGGTACAGTGACTGTTCTAAGGGCTAAGGACTATCCATGGTTCGATTCCCTGCATGTGCAAAACGTTTATACCAGCCCTGAGGTCAACATAGCCTCCTCTTCAGTGGGTACCAGCAGTTTTTCCCCGCAGGGTAAAGCAGCCGGTGTGCGAGATTGATGAGCTACCTCCAGCTAGTGCCACGTTTAAGAATGAGAAGACTTACACATCTTCTTCCCCTACATACCCTCACTGCATGGACAAGGACAACTTTACCTTTCCCAACAAAAACATGTGGACCACAACTCATGGCAAACTGGAAAAATTGTGATCAGTGTACTGACTGCCATCCAGTGAAAATGGTAGTCCAAATAATGTGTAATACCACATGAAAAATCTTTGTACATGCCCAGGCTACTATTTTTTACTTTTCACATTTCAATATTTATAGTAACGTCTACAAATACCTGAAGAATTCTGAACTCTGTAACCATGCACTCCATTTACAATACACTTGGGATCCCCACATCAGCGTGAAAGTGTAACAAAAAAAACTTGTACCACATGATCCCACCACACTGGGTATATAAGTAACGGTACAGGTAAACATACAGCTATTCCACTGCAGGCCTGGACAGGCCCTTAGTGCTCTAGGAGGTTGAGGCCCCCATAATTTCTAGAAAATCGGCACAAGAAGGCAGCATGCTTGTCAGCCCCACAAACAGGCAGCCTTTACCACCCAGGAGATACCCTGGTACTCATTTCTGTTAGGGACTAAGCAGACCCCAGGGCCATACTGCAGCCAGAGGGGTCCCATTGGAAATCGAACCTGCGACCTTCTGGCTTATATCGCAGTGCCACAAACAACTGCTCCAATATGTACCCCAGTATCTAAGTGATCATGTATAATACACAACACATCACAAAGCCATAACCTTACCATTTGTATGTTTAATCACACTGCTTAGCTTAAAAAAAAAAAACTAGTATATTTAATTCATAAGAGTGAAGAGTTGCAGCTGGTAGCAGAATATCATTCTCAGACATATGTCTTCCACACCAGCTGTGTATGTTCTTGTGAACATTCTAGCTGCAACTAAAGACTGTCATTGATCCACACAAATCACAAATGAAACTGCACTATAAAGTGTACGGCAATGCTGGCAGCAAACCACACAGGAAGCTGGATCCAAACAAGAAACATTTTTACAAGTTTTCTGATTATTATCGCAGGCGTTACTCAAATGACAGTATTCTGGATTTGTATACCACGTACAATGTTTCAGCATCCACCTGAACCAAATTCAGTAATCTTGAAGAAGGCCTCAGCAGGTTTCAACCAAAATATCATAACAAACACAGCACAACATGTGGTGTAAAAACCCTGAAATCCAACATCTGAGTGAACACTGTACAACGCAGCCATTACAGCATGCGTTTAATGTGACGTGTTCCTTCACACACATTGCAAACTTCACACAAAAATAACACAAAATACAGTGAAACATAAAATTAATTACGTTAAGTTCATCTAACCTGTCACCATAATTTGGTTGTTGGAGGCACAGTAAGTTTCCATACATGTATAAATGTAACACAATAGATAAAGCAGTCCCGTTACAGGATTTGTACTCCTCACCTGACATTGTGCAGGTCAAAAAATCGAGAAGAATGAGATTGGCTGGGCATTTGGCGAGTATGGGTAAGGAGAGGGAGGTGTATAGGTTCTTGGTGGGGAAACCGGAGGGAAGGAGACCACTGGGGAGACATAGATGGGTGGATAATATTAGGATGGATCTCCAGGAGGTGGGATATGGGTATATGGACTGGATTGGGCTGGCCCAGGAGAGAGACAGGTGGTGGACGCTTGTGAGTGCGGTAACGAACCTTCAGGTTCCGTGAAATGTGGGGAATTTCTTGACTAGCTCCAAACCAGTTAGCGTCTCAAGAAGGACTCTGCACCACTGAGTGAGTGTGTGAGTGAGTAAATAAAGTAAGTAAGTAAAGTGAGTAAAGTAAGTATAGTAAGTAAGTAAGTAAGTAAGTCCTGTTACAGGCCTGGAGTGGCCCAGAGGATTCCAGGAAGTTAAGGTTCCCAGATTTCATGACAATGGCACAGGATGGTGGTAAGGTTGTCAGCCTTACGCAACGTCCGCCTTTACTCCCAGGAAATGCTCCTGGTACTCATTTCTGTTACAGGCTGAGTCAACCCTAGGGCCATAGTGCGATCGGAAGGATTGTATGTCAATGAAAAATTCCAATGACACCAGCTGGGATCGAAATAGCGACCTTCCGATTTGTAGCACAGCACCTTAACAACAAAATATGACTCAAAAATACTTATCATTAGTTATGATGTACTGGGGTCATGAACAGAAGTCCCATGGATTGACTACAAACTTCTCCCAACAGCTGCTTGTTACATACCCCACTTTCCAGTAAGCTTCTATGAATTTCCCTCCCATCAAGTAGGTGTTCTGTTAACCGGACGGAGGCCGTAATAACCACATAACCTTTGCCGGTGGGAACCATCAAGCATCTGCAACCTTCCTTTCCACAAAACTTCCTCCCAGTGCCTCATTACAGCATACCTGAATGCACCCAGGCAGTAAGCGCATTTACTTTTTTACCAGTGATGTAAATGGACAACCAGAACAATGTCACCTTCCCAGAAATCGTCACCACTTTTTATGTGTTGGTACCAATTAAACACCACTGTTCAGCTTACTGTCTCATTGCCAACTGCTACTTTTAACATGACATACGTTTCTGTTGCAGTTTAAATGGATTGTTACAAAACTTTACACAAATGTGCCATTACATAAACAACAAAAAAATATTCAAATGCAAATATTCTTTAAATCAGAGCCTGTCTTACTCGACAACAAAAGACACTAAAATAAGACATTAGGACTACATGGCAAACAAGAACAGGATCCACAAAAACTAGTGAACCAAGGTTAATCATCACATCCTGTCAACGTGATTCTAGAGGAAGGTTACACATGCAGTCTGAGGACTTTTTGTACAGACACTGTAAAACTGAGGGGCAGGGAGGGAACAATTTCAAGCATTCTCCGATACGTGTCTATAACAAAATCTGTGGACACATCACCGGTTACAAAACTGCAAACAAAAGACCAAATAATACCCTGCATGGTTTTCATATCAGATCCAAATTTCAATAAAAATACTCTGAACAAAAAAATTTTATTTTCAAAATCATCAACACTAAAGACTGCAGAGCAATCATGATGGAAACAATGAATGCAATGATTCTGAACAAGTACAATGGCAAGTTGGCAAAACAATGTGTATTTTTTCACCTCTTTTATTTGGGGGTTCCAGCAAACTATTTTAATGACACTTCAGTTGGTGGGTGCTTTATAAAAACATCTACCACAATCCAAGGTGTTTTTATAATAAGTCATTGGACGTGTCCCAACAAATTACAAAAATAAACGACGATTACACCAACATATTCTATATAGTATCTACAGTATAATTAGTGTTACCCACAACTGGTATCACCTGTGGGGGTGGGAAGAGAAAGAAAGACAGATAGAAAGAAATAGAAGACAGCTACAAACTGCTCCCACTTCACCCTAGTATTACATTCTCACGCAGAAAGCAGTAATACTGAACACATGCCACACAAGTTGTTAGAAAGTGTATACCAGCATTATGAACAGGAAGCACTTGATCAGTAAGTCCCTACTCTTTAAAACGAGCTAAACCACTGTGACTTAATAGTAGTAGTAGTAGTAGTAGTAGTAGTACACAAATCACAAAATTTAATACTTAATTTCAAAAGAGAAATACTGAGCCTGAACAGGGAAAAACATACAATTACCTAGGGACAGAAGAAAGTGAGGGCATATAACATCCAAAATGAAAAAAAGACTGAAGAAGGAATACACCAGAAATTTAAGAACGATACTGCAATCTGAGGTGAATGCCAAGAATGAAATTACAGCAATTGTAGCATTGCTGTTTCAGTATTAAGATACAGTTTTGGTATTATTAACCCTTTGACGCCTAACGACCCCTATAGTGGTCGTACCGCACCGCTAACCTCTAAACGTTGCATTTTATATATTTATTCAGCAAATACAGGTACTGAATATTTTAAATGTGGTACATACTGTCCGTTTTTTCCTCTTCAAAATGCAGTTTGTTTCATAATTCTAACATATTTGGTTCCTGTTTTATTCACTTTTATATACGGTGTGTGCTAAAATTTAAAAAAATAATGCCAGCGCCAAAAGGTTAATTGGAGATTAGAAGAAATAAGACACACCGACAGGAAAACTAGAAAGGTACTAACAATGTATAAAATGCATCATCCAAAAGCTGTTATAGACTATATGTGAAAAAGAAGGAAGAAGCCTGTTACAAACTGCAGTGATATATAGAGCAGAGATAATCAATATTTCAGAATGTCTGAACACAAAATATGTCGAAGACCAATTTGTAAATACTGTTAAAAGTCATGAAAGGAATCAACCAAATATGAATCCAGCTATTAAAATGGCAGCAATGGTCGCAGAAGAATTAAACCTATCAAATGACAACAGTGACACTAAAAAGGAAGGAATTCAACACACAGAAGCAAGAATAGGAGAGTCCGTAAAGAAAAGATGGGAAAGCAAAGTAATGTATGGCCAATAAGTTAGAAGTATAGGTAGACGGCTTATCAGCACAGACGACACATTCCTACGGCGGTCAAAGGAAGATTTGACAGGAGAAACTGAAGCAGCACAAGATCAGGCATTACAAACCTAATATCACGCAATAAAAATTTTACAAACAGAAACAGATAGCAAATGCAGGCTCTGTAAAAAATTTGATGAGACAGGAAAATGCATCATATCAGCAATCCAAATACAGGTGGATCCCCTGTATCCACGGTTTACGGTGCCCCGAAAATTTTTTTGGAAAACTGAAGAAATAAACGGTTTCAATAAGCTTCAAAATGCGCACCAAGCAAGACTGGGCTGTACCATGGTGAAATCCAGCAGTACCAAATGCGCCCAGTACTTGACTCTTCTTCCTTTGTCCCCGTACCCACACTTCCCCGAAAACTTGCTACCATTTTGTTTCTAGCGTTCTTGATGTTCGAATTAGTCGCCATGTTATCGCAGTGTTTGTGTTCAGAAAGCAAAAAGAAGAACGGAGAAAGAAGTCGATAAATACCCACAATAGGCTACGGTATTTTTTAACAAATAAAATTTTCTTATTACAGGTTATGTACAGGTATGCCACGTACGATTTTCATTGTAAAATGCGTAACAGTAACACGTTTTTTCATCGCTTACACAGCGCTTTGATGGAAAAGCATTATTTTTATTGTTCTTTAATCCCTCAAAACTGTACATGGTACTGCACAGTAAAGGTACTGTATTTTTTCATTCCCCTATCCTCTCTTGAGGAATGGGGTAAAACATCAGAGTCCCTTACTTTCATACGTACGAGAGAGAAAGCACACGGTAAATGTACAATGTAGTGTACAGCGTACTTTATTATTACTTCAATGTTGGCAATGTCTTACTGTGCATAATATATCAATTAAACTTTACCGTATTTATGTACGTTACACAAATATCACATTATGTCACACTATATGTAGTGTTCAGTATTATCTGCCATTTCACGTAACCACGGTAGGTCTTGGAAAGTATTACCCGCGGCTATGGGGGTCTGCCTGTACTGGCAAAAGAAAAATACATAAAGATACATGATAGTGTGTGTGCTCAACTACACTTTAACCTTTTGGCTTCGGAATTATTTTTTTAAATTTTAGCACACTCTGTATATAAAATGTGAATAAAACATGAACCAAATATGTTAGAATTATGAAACAAACTGCATTTTGAAGAGGAAAAAACGGAGAGTATATACCATGTTAAAAATATTCGGTACCTGTATTTGTTGAATAAATATATAAAATGCAACATTTAGAGGTTAGC
>Ga0123355_10013517_pt1 | contig 12714 bp, 8 predicted proteins | sample TergutEmb28metaG_3_FD_89872 | JGI IMG/M metagenome (GOLD analysis project Ga0123355, IMG submission 89872) | Embiratermes neotenicus P1 segment gut microbial communities from Petit-Saut dam, French Guiana - Emb289 P1 | ecosystem: Host-associated > Arthropoda: Insects > Digestive system > Gut ...
AACACTGGATGGACTGTTCCGAGTCAAGCTGAAGACTGCTGGCTACCCACTCCATTCGCCTCTTTCCCCTTCACTTCTCCTCCCGTGCGTCGCCGTGTGCCACCAGATTCCGTTTCCACTATATCTTTATGCAGTCTGAAGCACATAGTGGCTATGGTGGTGTGGTATCTTTATGCAGTCTGAAGCACGTAGTCCTTCAGACTGCATAAAGATACCACACCGCCATAGCCACACTGAAACGGAACGCCAACACACACCGAAACAGATACAACCCATGAAATAACTACGAATTAGTCGCAAGCTCCTGAAGATGGACGTATTGACGTCCGAAACATGTTGAGCATTGAATAAAATAATAATAAAACAAGTGGCATTAAGTTGGTTTTTTCTTTTTACTCAACAGGTGTAGTACGGGTTTTTCGGTAATTTGAGGCAATTGTATCATTCACTCTGAACTGCAGAAATTATTATGTACTATAAAAATTACACCTTAATTTGGGCGGATAACTGTACACGTACTGTAATTTTTACACGTGTGGCCCGCGTACCAGCCCACAGTAACATTTCCGACCCCTTGCCAGAAAGAAAAAAATGTAGAAGACATTGCCTTAAAGTAATGTGAGACTTGAAATTAATTACAGTGAGTGATAAATATACACGGTAATAATATTATAATGTTAAGGTGAGTGATGCCCTTACCCAGTAATATTGTTATAATATTTCACACCACGCAGCTGTTAATAATGAGCACAATTTTGTAATACCTATCAGCGACATTGCACGCCTTTCAACACAATGTTAACATACTTGTTTCGAACTGTATGAGACCAACCTTGGTGTCAACTACCAATGTCTAACATAACCCATATACGCGACAATATTAATTTATCAGGTACACTTTGTGGGCCACGATACCGTAGTCGGTATAACGACTCGCTAGGGCTGGACGGTCCGGGGATCGAATCCTGGTGGGGGGACGAGATTTTCTGCACCCATCCAGACTGGCCCTGAGACCCACCTAGCCTCCGATACAGTGGGTACCGGGTCTTTCCCGGAGTAAAGCTGGCGAGATATGGATTTGATCATACACCTCCTTGTAGCGCCGAGGTTAAAGAAAGTGTAGAGCTATATTTCTACTCAGCCTTTGGGCCTTCGTGGCCTGTTTTAGGGCCAACATTTACCAGGTAAACTTTGTTAAACATTTGAAATACGTATTAAAACTATTTAAAATTTGAAATCTTTGTTCTTCTGGGATGTTAGGCAGCGTGCATTGGTAGCTAGTTCCCAACCGTTCGGAATAACCATTTAGTTCCATTTTCAAGGGTCACACAGTCCGAGACCCTTGAGGACGGGACTACTAGTTTGTCTCGAAACATCGGTAACTGTCTACTGACCAATGGTACCTAACATCTCAGAAGAGAAAATATTTTATTCGCACCGCGGCAGAGGCCTGAAATCACACATATTTAAAATTCAGTGTTTACTCTCCGACCTTCTCCATCTACACAGCGCAGTTAAATATGCACTCTTTGGATATATACCAGCCGTGTCTACAAAGTGGCTGGCACAAGTCACTGATGAGGGTGGCGTAATTTGCGTGCAATAGACATATTTTGCATGCACGCGAGACTGGCTGCGAACAGCGTTTTAATAATTGGATTAATAAGAAGTAAGTAGCCATTAAATACAGAAAAGATATTTTCTTTTTAGTGGATTAGTGGGTTCCACAACAGGCACTATAGTTCATTTTGTCTCCAACAACAAGTACAGATTGCCTTCCCTCAGTCTGTGGGAAGTATTGATATGTAGACTTTGATTTTATAAATAAGGTATGGCTCTTGCCTAAGTTGCGCCACAAATGTTATTTTTCGATATGGCGATTACTTAACAAAAGGTAAGGAAACATGACGGCATTCTGTGTATTGCAAGTTACACAAAACAATAAATAACGGTCTAAGCTTCAAACAGTGCAACAGTTTATTTTGTTTCGGTAAACATTCTTTTCCAATATGTTATTAAGCGTGAAGTTTAGTTTGTACGGATAATTTGAGAGACAGATTTGCCACGTTTCATAATTTTCTGCGTGATTACAGACATTTATAACAAAAAAACAAAAGGACCTACCTTAATGCAATTGTTCATAGCATCAGGAAAACTGAAAAAGTATTTTTTTGACAACTAGAGATGTTCGATGTGTGCACCGCGGGTGACACGGCGCACATCGATGCGATATTCAAGTTCTTGCCACACACGCGTCAACATGGGTGCATCGATATTCTTCACTGCTGCAATCATCCGTGCCTTTAGGTTAGCGAGTTCACGTGGCAATGATGGGACGAATACCCGGTCTTTGATATATCCCCCCCCCCACAAATCACAGGGTGTAATGTCAGGGGACCTCGGGGGCCATAGCATCAGTGATTGGTCATTTCCAGACGTCTTGGTAACACTGTGTTCAGGTACTGACGAACTTCACAGTGGAAGTGGGCGAGACTTTCGTCTTGCTGGAATATGAACATCGGTATGTTTTGCAGCTGTGGCATTAGCCACAGTTGCAACATGTCCAGATATGTCATGCCAGTAACGGTTTCTTCAACAAAGAAGAATGGACTGTACACTTTTTGACTGGAGATTGCACAAAACGTATTGGCTCTAAGAGAGTCACGTTGATGCTCCACATAGGTATGTGGGTTTTCAGATCCCCATATTTTGACATTGCTAATATTTAGTGCACCGCTGACGTGGAATGTCGCTTCGTCACTGAACTGCACCTTTTCCAGGAAATGATCATCGGTACTCATTAAGTCCTGTTACTGTAAACAGAAATCAAGCCGGCACCTGTGATCTTTATCCTACAATTGTTGTATCATTTGCATGCGGTATGGTTTAAACACCAAACGCTTACACAGAACCCTCCACACTGTTGTTTTCGACATTGCTAGCTCCTTAGGTGCAGTTCCCGTTGATTTCTTCGGACTATGCAGAAAACCGGCCCGAACCAGTTCAACGTTATCTTCAGCGGTTAATGGGTGACCACTTGATTTCTGCTTGCACAGACACCCACTTTCAGCAAATTGTTTATACCACGCACGAATGTTCTTGTCTGTAGGCGGGTCCTTGGCATACTTTGCACGAAACGCACGTCGCACAGTAACCACAGACTTACTCGTGTGATATTCCAACACACAAAACAACTTTTCCCCCGGAGCGGCCATTCTTTCACTAAGAAAACTCGCATCGCCTAGCGGCAGAAATGTGAACTACGATGAAAACAACTTACTGGGGGAAACATTTTTGAGTTGTTCTGTCTATCTGTACAGGTTTCGTAAATACGTGTCCTACGGTTTTCTTATAATATTTTTTTTTTATTCGCGGAGTACATTATGAAACGCCCTGTATTTGTATCTACAGGAGTAGAATCATGTTAGAAGTAACTGAAGGTTGGTGTCCATGGAGACACATTTTGAAAAACATTTCCCAATTAGGAATACATATTTGTACAGTTAGAAGGGGTTGTCACGTATTTATGCCTCTTCTGCAGAAACTAAGCGGATACAGTGAGAAGTTTCGATAACATTGTGGACTTCATAAACTTAATTTTGAGTGTTAAAACTGCATTCGTTAGCATAATATCCATTGTCAGTAAAAGTACTGTCGTGGATGATTTTTATGATGCGGGAAATGTTAAATCCTGATCCATGAAAGCAGAGGATTAGGCCTACAGCACGGATGCAAGAGGTATCCATTGCAAGAGAAATGTTAAGTTTTCTCAGAACATATGTAATGTAGTCGTAATTGTCGATAAATTACAGAACAAAGCCAAGCGCTCTGGGTGGTATAGAACGGTTGATTATCCTACAAGTGGCACATATACACGTAAGGCAAGGAAATTCAGCAGCAGCGTGTCACAAGTTTTCTCAGACAAACATGGAAGCTCTACTCCACCGTATGTCACGGTTAAACCTTCAGTCTCCTGTTCTTGGAAATCCGGGTTCAAGTCTAAATCCAGAGACTGGCTGTTCTAATTGAGCTCCCCACTCCACCCGATATTTTCTGAGTAGTTGCTTAAAATAGACAGGGACCTTTTTCTTGTACCCAGTTTCCACTTAATCATTCACAGAGCTTCTCTCATTCAAAGGATACAAGTCAGTGGCAGTATCTTGTGTATAGAGTCACGAGCTTTGGATCCCATAAGAGCTGGAATTACTTTCCTAGCTGAGACACTTTCGATGCCTGAGGAATGACTGTCTTCCTTTGAGTCTGTTACTCCGTTACTTACAGAATAAACATAGACAAAAGCGTCCTACTCGAATTAAGTGACGACAGTTTGTTGTTACCCCAGTATAATAGACCCGAATTATTAAATTAGGTGTCACTTAGCCGAGGGCCCAAAACTGACGCAATTTAATAATGAGTCCAAGCGTTTGATTCCTGGAACTCATGAACAGTGAGCGTGAATAGACTTCGCTTTGTAATAGAGAGTTGTTATTGTCTTGCGTCCATTACCTTTATGTGTGTAATTGAACAGGCGCGCTATGATGCTATGTCTGTTATATAAATAGATCTACAGACAGTTGCTACGTGAAATATGCTAATTTATAGCTTCGTGAAACAATACATTTACAGCCAGCATAAAAGTTTCCTGTGTGTACACTGTCACGCGTCGACTGAACACGCATTTCTCTTAATGTGCAGCGATACCTTTCTTCGGATCAGAACAGTTCTGAACATATCAAGCTCCACACTTCTTCTAAGCAAAACTGTTTGTTCATTTACAGTGTCACACTTCGGCTAAGCACAACAGTTCCATTTAGCTATTTCGTGACCCTGAGGCCATGATGTGGAGATTTGAGCGGCTAGGTTTGGTGACACATAAAGTAAGCTCGGAATTTTAAAGAATTTTCCTTAACTTCTGCCGCGAAGAAAGACAGGTTTTAAGCAATACGTATCTGCTTACGCTCGGAAATCTCTTTATTGGTCAGTATTCATATCCCGTGGGTAAGGAGCGATTGTGAATGGCACAAAATATTGCTGTTTGTACTAGCAGATTTTAGGGTTTAACTCCCATTCGTTCATTCATACCTCGCGACTGAGGAAAATTCGTAGTAAACTTCTCTGTTTGCTTACCCCTACGGGAGTCGTAATAAACACGAAATACGAGTATGTGATTAACTAAATGTAGACCCGTATTATCCCTGTTTATGGTATTACAGGAAATATAATTTATCTTATATTATTTGACGTCACTTTCGTAGCTCCTGAGCTACGTGAATTAACAACTTGCGCCTGAAATTTGGTGTGGTGTTGCTAGGGTTTCTTTAGGCCCCCGGGGCGAGTAGTCACAATGGCTACTTTAAAAAATCACAATTATTTCATGCATTTCCATATTTTCGGCTCAGCAATGTAAAATTTGTTGAGTGCAAAAAATTAAAATTTTCTTTTAAAGTATTTAATTTTGTGCTCAGTTTCTGCTACTTCGACTCTGTTACCCGGGGAGGTGGCAATATCCCCCCCCCCATCCACCCACCTTTCGACCCTGAAATTCTGAACTACGAGGAATCTTGTTTGCTCTCTTAACCTACTCTTTTATATGAGAGCAACATGCATATCCCATTTTCATGAACCAAAGTTTACGTTTTATAGCATCTGCATAATAAATCCGTGTCTCTGTCGCGCTGAACATAAACGTTACTGATGGCTGACTCGAATCTTACTTATACTTTAGATATTCTAAAATTCATTGGCTAATTTCTTGAACTTAGAATTATTTTGTTGCTCTAATCTTAAGGCCACACCGTATCATGATCACTGAAAGTTCTTATTGCTACGAACCTTGAAGACCCGATTGCTGACGTCCGCGTGACTTGCGGATAATGCCGGTCCTATTTGAACAGATAATAGACGCTGAAATCCTGAAGGAATCCTATAGAAATTGCGTACCATGTCACAAGAGCCTGCCACTTGATTCTCCGGAACCAGATCAATTCACAGCCTCAAATCTTTTATCCTTAACACCCATCATAATTTTATACTCCCCCTTAGACATAATGCCCCTGACACGGTCTCTTCTCTTCATGCTTCCTAAGCAGAATTGCACTGCTGTATGTGTCACTTAATGTTTTCTAGTTGTAGGAAGGATAATATTAAATGGTTCCTAGAGAAGTGGCATAGAAGGGCAGACTGTTGTGCACGCGGCACTGAAGTCTCCGGTTTCATAACATGAGTATTGTTTTGTGAGCGAAGAACTATTATCTTTGCAATAACAGATTATGTCCCCTGTGAGGCCACGTTTTCCGTCTATTTAATCCTTCCTGGTCTGATTACTGCAGTAGTGTTTGTTTACAAACGTGCAGCTTCTCCTTCCTACTGTTGACTCCTCTCACATGGCCAGATAATCTCTCAGTGTCTTGTTTAGAAACGTCCGCAGTGTATGTTATTTACTTAAGAGTGACAGACCAAGTTTCACGACCGTACAAAACAACGTTTAATCTGACAGTTGGTACACTTTAAACTCTACAGTTTTGACTGCGCGACAAACACACATTGTCTGATCTGTACGTAGTTGGTATTGTTATTACACCTACTGAGGAATCCACAATAGTGATCACCAGCGATTTCGTCTAAGAAAACTGAGAGAAGCTTGAGAATATAACTAGGATCGAAAACTCCTTCCACAGTAATCCTGTCAAATAACTTAGGCGTTTCTGTGGGGGCGACGTTGCTTCACACTCCCTTCGACTTCCCATTACTTATTCAGTTACCATTCTTGTCAGGTCTCTACAGACATTTCTCCAGATTTTCTCGCCTGTCTTCCGCTCCATTTTACCGTGAGGCATGCCACATAATGTTTCACCACGAAAAAAGTAAATTTCAACTTATAATAGGTTATTAAGGCACAGAGGGGAGAACTCTTTCTTTAACCACTGCGATATATGAGGATGGGTGGTTAACTACAAGCCTCGGCCGCTTTATCCCCAGTAATGACCCGCAGTCCATTGTATAGGAGGCTGGGTAGGCTTCAAAGTCGATGTGCAAGTTTGCGGAAAAACTCGCCCCTTCCGGGATTCGATCCCCCGACGGCCCGACCGCCCCGTAGCGACTTGCTATACGGACTGCACAATTTCTGTCCACTGTCACTCCTGTCAGTTCTCATGACTCTGGTCTTGCTTATCCAGAGAAGAGGAATATTAAGCTCTTAATTCTGGCTTCTGATGAAATACATAAGAAGAACAGCAGGATACACTTGGACAGATTAGAAAACAAATACACAAATTACAAATGAGTTAAAAATAACACAATTTTGGACACATTAATGGAATACAAGAGAAAATGGATACAATATGTAAATAGAATGCCTCGAAATAGATTACCCGGCGTAATGAAACACTACTCCCCAACAGGCAGAAGGAATCGTGGTAGACCTTTGAAGAGACTTCTGGATACGTGAGACCGGAACGGGTCAACAAATGGCCCAACTCCATGACAGATGTATGATGATGATGATGATGATGTCTTACTCGTCTCTGTACAGTCAAGTTGAGGTCGAAGCGTCAGAAAACAAATAATTGCTGTAAACCAATGAATCAGTTCTCCATGAAGAGACGCATTGAATCTCTCCGCAGCTCACGGCAATTTCTCCTGCTAATTTTTTTGTGAAACCATGTAGACGAATGTTGGATTAACTGAAAATGGACAAAGAAGCTATTGTCGTTTTGCTCTTTTATATTGGAATTGTATTTTTCTCTCTTGAATATTCAAACAGCAATTTTTTTTATATATTTATAGTGGATAGGCTCGAAAGAATTGATTCAAATATGATTTTATGCTTTATCATTAACTATGTTCTCGTGAAACCTGCGTCATATTAATTAACCAGTAACGGGCATGTGAAATCCACATATCGACTAAATTATTTGCTTAATTCATGAAGTACGTAGGGGCAAAGCGAATCGGCATGTTAGAGTTGCTTGCTGTGCTGTTCCTCTGTTATTAATGGACTGTAGTGCAGGTCAGAATACTTCGAGGAGTTTGATTTACAGTTCTGGAGATGGCGGTTTGTTGTTCTTTGTCAGACTGTGATTCGCTATTCTTTGCCAGTTATTTATTCGTTGATACTCTCATTTTTTCCGATTAAGTAGGGGCGGCACGTTACCCTGGGCTGTGTTAGAAAAGCCCTGAAATATAGAAAGAGCTCTTTCATGATCTTCTCAAAGGCCCAGCGAAGTGTTCGTAGGAATAAGGTGTTGACAAAAGCTGTTCATTGTCCGATGAGAACCACATAATAAATGAACCACCTCAGTCTATCTAACATTAATTGAAGCGTATATATTCTGGCTGGAAGTCGGGAACGTAATTCTCTTAGTGGAGACCTGAGCTGTAATCTATGTACTTCATCAAATGAAGCAGAAAATTCTATGTCGATGCACAGTAGAAAACAACAATCGTGATATAGGATCAGAAATGGAAGGTACGAGGAGAGGGTCTGTTAAATGTAAGAACTTATGAGGTAATTTGACAATTTCGTGTGTTCCCTCCACACTAAAAATAGGAAAATCATCCTTGTCTGGAATTAGTGTAAAGAATTTTCTCAAAGTCTGAACGTATCGCAAGAAGAAAGTAACGAAACCATGACATGTAATTATGTCTTCATATTTTGACTTTGAATACGAGTAGTTGAAATACATAAGGATTTGTACTGGAAAAACATAATATCTGTTGGCCAGTGCAGTTCAAACAACCCATTACACTTTTAATTACACACATCAACACATGCACATATATGTATTATTTAAGAAGTCCAAAATTTGCATTAAAACATTTGAAACGCTCCTACATGTTTCAATCACACGATCATCCTCAGGGAGCATATACTGTTCCTTGCTAAAGTTATAATTTGAAACATTCAGTGAATTACTTCCTCATATTAACTTTGGTGCTATGGCGGCATGTCGTGTTTTTGTGTGTGAGTCGTGTGCTGTTTAGAATGAGACTGATTATGGTTGTGCGTCGTATGCTGTGCAGCTACCCGGCATACGACGCAAACCATAACCAGGCTCATTCTAAACAGCGTATGACTCACACACAAAAACACGACATGCCGCCACAGCACCAAAGTTAACATGAGGAAGTAATTCACTGAATGTTTTAAATTGTAGATTTATCAAGGAACAATGTTTGCTCCCTGAGGGTGATGGTGTGATCGAAACATGTAGGAGCGTTTTAAAAGTTTTAAGGTAAATTTTAGACTTTTAAAATAATATATATGTACATGTGTTGGTGTGTGTAATTAAATAAATTACAGAATGCACGGTGCAACAATAAGAAACCCGTTACACTATTGTTTCCATTGATTGTGAACTTACCTTTCGAGTCTTCCATTAGGAAGTTACAGCTTGGACGTATACACGGAAAATTAGAACCGAATGCTTTGTATCGGCTGCTGGTTCACATTCTGATGTTAATTTAGTGGACGAAAGAAAAAAACCGTAAAACAAATTGTCAAAGCATTCTGTAAGCCTAGTGAGGATTTTGACACAGAAATTAACAAACACAAAGGCCACATGTGTGGTCATATAATGAGACCAGAATGCCGAACATAATGGTATTAACAATCTTCCGCACCGTACAAATTTCAAATACTTGGGAGCGACAGTCCTAAAAACTTATATTACTTTAGTTTCAGATTATCTTAACTTCCAAATTTCCGTCAATTGACCTAATGACTGAAGCCCTTGCTTCTGTCTGTGTAGGAGTAAAATTTTTCTCCCGCTATGTGGGAAGGTAATTGATGGGCACTGTTCGAGAGTAAGTGCTAATAAACCCACCGAAATACATTTGAAGAAACAGAAGGGCCTAAAGAAGTTCAAAACAAGAGATATAAGAAAAAGATCCTGGGGCTAAAATGTATAACAATGGAAATTTTTTCTCGATCCTAAAATTTTATGAAGGTGGTAAGAATGAAAATGGAAGTTCAGAGAAACGATAATAGGAACCCGATTCTCTCTTTGTCTTCATGTTGACTGACTCAAAATTTTTAATGTGTTTCTCATTTTATACACTCGTATAACATGTCCGGCCCATACTGTGCATCTTACACAATCCACCCTAATTATACTACAGTGAAAGGTACAAATATACTGTAATTGTAACTTCCTCTTTCCCTCTCTTACTTGGACTCTCTCAACTTCGGTCCACGTTTTCTCCTAAAGATCGTGTTTTCAGCCACCACAATTCTGGAAAACTGTTTATTAGAAGCAACTTTTTGTGCCATATGCTGTGTTTATGAAGTAAGTCACTAATTTTAACTGCGACGCTTTTCAGCATCCACTGATGTCATCTTCAAAGAGTTAATTCTCACTCTATTTTTTCTCAACACATCTGACTAGTGAATTCGTATGACACAAGAATTCTGTCACCCCATGGTTTCGGAAGCCTAAATTAATTTCTGTTAATTTTATTTTTACTTAATTTCGTGCGTTTGCCATGTTGTTTTTAGAGACTTTGGGGAGTTAAGAATGTCTGCTAGGTTGGACTCTTTCCTAAGGGAATAACGTTCATACCAAACTTTGTGAAGTCCATCAGTCGGCTTAAACGTAAAAATGGAGGAGGGACAAGGTATTTACACAAAAGCGCGCACAACCCCCCCCCCCATACACACACGAAGAGCGTAGTGCTCTCATACACTACCTTATTTTCCGAGACATAAGTTGTCATAAACAGCACTTGCTAGTGTTCACATATAAATGGAATGCTTTGATTTTTTTTATTGTTTTCTAGGATCCATATATGAATATGATGGCAAACGCGCATCCAGTTAGCTGATGCACGTAACTAAACACAACCTGCAACTCGTTCTGAAGTCGAATGTTGTGCTACATAACACATGGAGAAAGCAAACAATGCGTCACTTCCTGAATGAGTAATGTTATTCCTCTCTAACAGACACACAGACCTACCGCACTGTAATACAACATCGCCTTCAAATGCACCATGAAATTCGAGGAGGCTTTGGTTCCGTTTAGAAACTTTACGATGCAATGTATGTTTTAAGGATTCGAATATTCTTTTATTGTAAACAAAAATCACCTCACTATTATTTAAAGGAAATGCAGTGAAACCCGTTTAAATCAGAGAACCAATGTAAGTTCACTAGTTTTTTCGGTTAATAAACACAGAAAAAGTAAAAGTCGCCCCTCAACATGCCATTGGAGACACAGATGGGGGGAGTAGAAGTACAGCTCTATCGACGCTCACGCTCGGCACTAGATGGCGTTGGGCGGTCAACGCCACATCCTGGCCACTTTAGCCCAAGGAAAGTGACCTGTTGCCTTTGTACAGGAGGCTGCGTAGGGCTCGGGAACAGTCTGGAAGGGCGTGGAAAATCTAACCCCCACCGAGACTTGAAACCCGAAACTTCGAGCGCGTAGCGAGTCGCTATACCGACTAAGCTATCCCGAACGCCTGATACAGATATAAGACTTGTTATATGCATGTATATACGTATTTACACACACACACACACACACACACAAACACACACAGTATAAGCTATTTGGTACATTTGACATTCACTGATCATTCCTAAAATCATAAATTTATGCGCAATATGTATGTAGTAAGAACATATTTTCCATTTTTAGGTGCGTTCGCCAAATTGCGAAAAGCGACTCTTGGCTTCGGAATATCTGCCCGCCCGTCCGTCCGTCCGTCCGTCTGTCCTTATTGAACAACTCGGCTTCCACTGGACGGATTATCATATAATTCGATATTTGAGTATTTTTAGGAAAACTGTCGAGTAAAATCAAGTTTCACGAAAGTGGACTAGAATAACGAGTACTTTACATGAAGACCACTAGACTTTTTTGATCATATCTCGCGCAGTTCTTCTTAGAATGGGAAGTGTTTCAAATTTGTAAAGAAATTCAATACACACATTTTGTATTCAATAACATTTTTTTCCGAAAATCGTACCGTTTGTGAGATAATGTGGAAAAATTATGTAGAGCGGGGTAAGCCACAGATGACAATATGGCGATTGCGCATTGCGTGCTGCATAACTAAAGCTACATACACCTTCAAAATACGTATTAATTGTTGCTTTTCCACTGCAACCATCTTTACAAAAACGCTCCTTAATGTTACGTAGTATGTAGATTGCCTGTATTGTTGTCTCTCAGTTTTTACCGTCTTTTACTTTCTTTCTTAATTCCTTTCAATCATCATTTATATTTTATTTGCTCTTCTTTATTTACACATATACCATCATTTTCTTTCTTCTTCACTTCAATTACATGTTTCAATTCCTTCCGTCTTTTCTCCGTTATGCATTGCGTGTTTCTTAATTATATTTATTAATAAGCAAACAAATTAATATTTTCTGCGTTAAACGCCCCTAATCTAGGACAACAAGGTAGTAAATTAGGTAGAGAAGACGTCAGTGTTTCAAAGTGTCACGCTGTAGTGTCACAGGTGAAAATCGTATACACAAACCCCACACGACATTCGAAGCTGCCTCGTGTTCGCACATTTATTCAATTAAAGTGACGTAGGGTTAGAATTTGAAGATGAACTCTGATAGTTGAAGAATAAAAGACCAACTTGATGTCACTTGTTATTTTATTTCACTTCTTATGTACTCAACATGTTTCGAACATTAATATATCCATCATCGGGAGCTTTCGACTGTGCTGTTGAATTACCACATCGGTCGTTTTG
>Ga0123355_10013518_pt1 | contig 12713 bp, 7 predicted proteins | sample TergutEmb28metaG_3_FD_89872 | JGI IMG/M metagenome (GOLD analysis project Ga0123355, IMG submission 89872) | Embiratermes neotenicus P1 segment gut microbial communities from Petit-Saut dam, French Guiana - Emb289 P1 | ecosystem: Host-associated > Arthropoda: Insects > Digestive system > Gut ...
ATCGCTTTTCTCGGGCGGGCAAAGACAGGTCGTGACACTGCTTATGGCAACGTTGCAAAAACCAAGGCTGTTGCTTTTGGACGAGCACACCGCGGCGCTTGACCCGAAAATCGCAAAGCAGGTCATGTGTATCACGAAAAAACTTGTTGACGAGCAAAAAATAACAACCATAATGATTTCGCACAATATGAGCGACGCCATTGCGTATGGCGACAGGCTTATAATGCTTAACCGCGGCGAAATAATTTTAGACGTTTCGGGCGAGGAAAAACAAGCACTTTCCCCCGCGGAATTGATAACAATGTTTGAGTCATAGAATTTCAGCAGTATATGTAAAAAGTGAACCTCAGAAGAGGTTCACTTTTTTTGACTGGGCCGAGTAATATATTGATGTTATCGATCTATATAGTTATTTCGAGGCGAATATCAACAAACGCGCGTTGCGGTTGCCGCCGAGACAGGTTGATAATATTAGAACTCGCTCGGCGTCTTCTATGCCGAAGAATTCCGCCGTTTCCACATTATCAAAATCAAGCATATATATGCTATCCCACGCGTCTGTTAGCCGCGTCTTAACAATATTATAAACCAATCTTTCACCGTCTGCTGTCAAAATAATGATTTCGGGATAACTATCCATAAATTCCGGATTTATATAATTTGTAAGCGGCGCAAACATTGAGCCGTCACGCATATTATGCCCGTGAATTAAGCTTGCCGGCGCATTGAAACCGTCTGTCACGCGATAATCCATAAATATTGCGCCCGCGGGATTCGATTTGCCGCTAAACGTAGTGTGCAAATACCTTGAATTATCCGCGCCGCGCACGATAGGATAATCTATGGTGGTTCCGGGGATAGTAATCCATCCTACAAAGTCGGGATTTATTTCCATAAAAACTCTCAGCAAAGCCGCAATCTGCTCCTGTGTAAGCGGAGTTGGGTCTTCGGCATTGACTATGTCAGCGCCGAGCTCGCGCAACTGTTCATATTCCGCTTGCGCGGCAGCGTCGTCGCGCATACCGACCCACAACTCTCTCGCGGCAAAGATAACAAGCGCAAGCCCAATCGCCAATGCCGTCAAAAACACAAACCAACGCCACAATTTGCGCTTTGATTTGGTTTTCGTATAATCTTGTTTCATTTTCTAACCCCCTAACAAGATACCCCCTGCGATGGGGACTATAGTCCCGTAGCAGGGGGTTTTGCAACACTTTAGGTTTCAATGTTTTTTAGTTTTTGCCGTTACCGAAAAGTCTTTTGCGCTTGCCATATACAAACGCGCTTCCCATAAACCAAATACCGATAATCAACAAAATGATAAAGATTCCCATTTGCCGTTCGTCGCCCGTTTGCGGAGCTAACGGCGGCGGGCGGGGTTCTGTCGGATCTGTTGGGGCCGCCGGTTCAGCCGGTTCATTTGGATCCCAAGGATCAAATGGGTCGGTTGTGCCGGGAATATCCGGTGGATCGACTGTGTCCGGTGGGTCCGTTACGTCCGGAGGATATGGCGGTTCGGTAGGAGGCTCTGTGGGAGGTCCCGGCGGCTCAATCGGTGGCTCGGTTGGCGGATAGGGAGGCTCTGTCGGTGGGTATGGCGGTTCGGTTGGCGGGTACGGTGGTTCAGGCGGTGGCGGAATGAATATAGATGGTCTGCGATATCTATTTACAATCGTAAATTCTCGATGGCTCTCCGTTTCGGTTAAACTAAATGTAAGCGGCAACCGAGGAATTACCGTCATAGTGAATCCCGGCACGCGAGAGTTGTTCTCCCGAATTGTGTAGTAACCAAGAGGAAGATCTTCAAGCAAAATTCCTTCCAAAGCTTCTTCAAGATTAAGAACTCTGATATAATCTCCCGGACCGTCAACGACAAGTTCAAAGTTTTGCGGAATTTGCGCCGGTCTCAATCCGGTAAACACTTTTTGTAGCCACAGCGATCCTCTTGGCAACACAGGTGGTATCTGAGTATAAGTATTAGTGATTATCACCGATATATTTGTGTTTTCGGTTACGCTAATCGTGTTTGGAAGTTGCGGACTTACCGTCATGGTGAAACCTGTCACTTCGCTGTTGCTTTCCGTAATAGTATAGTACCCGATCGGAAGATTGTCAAGAGTAATTCCCGCTATCGCTTGCGCAATGGTGATTGTTCGGTCAAAATCGCCGGGACCTGTAACACGAAGTTGGAAGTTTTGCGGTATTTGTGCTTGCGTCAGCCCCTCGAATACTTTTCGAACTGTCAGCGACCCTCTTGGCGACGTAGGCGGTATCGGAGTATAGACGTTGTCAATTACAACCAATATTTCCGCGTCTACGCCATCTTCGGGCACGTAAACGATAATCGGCAAATCTTGAATTACCGTCATGTCAAATCCGGGCACGGTTGCGCCGCTTTCGGTAATAGAATATTCTCCCGGCTCAAGTTGTTCAATGAAAATTCCGTTTTCGCTCATAATATCCGCAAGTCCGAAACTTTCTTCAAAGCCGTTCGGTCCTGTTATAACAATTTCAAAGTTCGGCGGATATTCTGCCGGCAACAATCCGTGGAATACTTTTCTCACCCTCAATCCGGGCGTTAAAAGATACGACGGAATCGGAGTGTAATCATTGGTAAACGGCACTTCTATCGTTTCCCCCGCAGTTACCCTGATAACTCCGGGCATTGGTCTTAACAAAACATATCCGCTCGCGAATCCGCCGTTTTCGGTGATAGTATACATTCCCGCAGGAAGGTTTAGAAGCTCGGATTCAAACATGCTTGTTTGATCATTGTAAACAAAGTCTCTGAGCATTAAAGTGTTACGTGATATTTCGTCACCATTATCGTCCACTCCGATAATGGTGAAAGATATATCCGAAACGAAATCCAAAAAGTCGTCGGGCAACCCGCTGAATGTTTTCGTAATCATCAACCAACCATTCAACGAAGTGTATTCGTTAGTGAAAGTTACGGTTATTACATCACCGTCAGATATAGTCACAACGCTCGGTCCCGGATTTAGCCAAACAAACCCGGGTACGTCTGCCCCTGTTTCGGTTATAACATATGTTCCGGCAGGTAGGTCGATTAACTTATCACCGTCATATCTGAATACACCGCCTCCGACATCCGTGAATTCTGATAAATTAACGGTAATAGATATCGGGTCGTCATCTTCAGCCGGGCCGGAAATTTCGAAAGAAATATCCAAATCCATTGGGTCTACGTCACTTGGCAGGCCATCGAATATTTTTTCGATAATTATTCTGCCCGGCGGTATAACAGCTTCGTATGTATTTGTGAAAATTACCTCTTCCTGGCCTCCGGGCAACAGAGGTTGAGTCGTAAATCCGTCAGGATGATTGACTTCCATCGAATAGCCGGGAATATTACCGCCAACTTCGGTTACGGTATATATTCCGGGCGCCAAGCCTTCTACAAAATATCTGCCTTGCGCGTCGAAATCGCTGAACGGAACTTCCAGGAAGAAGTCGTTCGGTCCTGTGATTTCAAACACAATATCGGTCGGCATAGGGCTCGGGTCGCCGTAGATAAGTTTTACTAATTGCAATCTTGCCGGCGGAGGCGAAGTCATTCCTATGTATCTGTTGATAAATGTAACTTCATAATCCAAATCGGCACTTGTCAACTCAAATGTATAAGCGGGTCCGGGAGTTGAGTCGTCGTTTATAAATACAAACGGACCGTTAAAGCCCGGAACGTTGCCGCCTGTTTCTGTGATTGTATATTCGCCGGGTTCTAGCCCTGTTAGCACATATTGACCGTCTTGGAACATGCTGAAAAGAACTTGTTCTTCAAAATCATTCGGTCCGACTATCGTAAACACAATATCATTCGGAATATTGAAGCTTCCGAGCGGTATCGCAGTGCCTTCCGCGGTGTAAGCTTCGATTTCTTTTCTTATAATCAAGTTCGGCAAACGCTCGTACCAATTTGTAACTAAAAAGTGTACATCAGACATTTCCGGACCAAGCCAGAATAATTCGCCGGGATCTAATAGGTTATTAAATGGGTTAATAAAAAATCCGTCGTGGATTGAGCCCATTACGTGAAACGATACGTCCGTTAATTTGTGAACATTTCCGTCCGCGTCGGTCGAATTCTCCGCGCCGATTTCGGTTATTCTGTACCACCCGGGCTGCAACACTTGGTCGTCACGCGGGAATGATATAATGCCGTTGTCAGTGAAGAGTTGCGTCATCTCGTTAATATGAACACGGTCATTAAAGATTGGGCGATTTCCATACCGGTCAGAGAATCCCTCAACTACAAAGACTATATCGTGGAGGTCGTTCCAGTCAAGACTTCCCTCGATTAGCTTTCCAAGCGTAAATTCTAACGGCGTTGTAAGCTCATAAGTGTTTGTCAACGTGACACTGATAGTGGTTAGGTCGTCAATATCGGTGATAATCAGCGCGAAATCGGGTCCTGTTGTCGGGTCAGGTTCTCGAACTAGCTCGAAATTAGCGTTACCTGTATCTTCAGTAACGTTGTAAGACAACGTCCAATCATAAAATCCGCCGTCAAGAAGCATGTTGTAGTGAACTCTTTCCACGATTTTAAAGCTGTTATAATCTCCGCTGACGTCGAACATTAATCTGCCGTTGATAAAATTCAACGGATAGAATAACGTTACGTTAGGAACTCCCGGATTACCGTCAAGTCCCGGAAAAACACCGTCAACTCCTTTAAATATGTCAAACTGTATAGCCTCCGACATTAGTATAGGGTTCCCGTCAGAATCTGTCACAATATTACCGCTTGCATCTCTAAGAATAAACGCCGCAAACGGATCGATTCCTATAAATTCCTTGTCAAAAATTAATATTCGCTGATATTCATCACGTTGCTCAAAATTAGTGACGTAGGCGTTAGACCATACCCAGGTTTCAAGGTTAGAATCCCATATTAATTGCGGCTGATAGTAATTGATATTAAACGGCGGCACAGGTTCGTTGTCCGGACCGTAAGGTATGAACGGAGTTCCGACTCCGTTCCAAGTTCCTTCTAAAACGGTGTATTGCATAAAGTCAACATTACCGTTTTGATCAGGTATCGGATTATACAAAAGAATATTTTCCCATATAATCGTGGCAACAAGGTTTCCGTTCACGTCAATCACGCCAGCGACAGGATCAAACAATGCAGGCTCGCCTACTTCATCTCCGTTGCCGTATAATTGTATCCACTCTGGCTTAATCCAGTCTACATTTTGCCAATCGCTTTCTCCGAGAGGCAAGCTCCATTCTTTATCCACCGTCAATTCGGTAAACGGCAACATTAGCCGCCCGTTATTCCCTAAACGATATACTTGCACAAAGCGTCCGGTTCCGTCGTAGGACGGCGGATTTCTCGTCCATATATATGCGGCGGTTTCGGTAGAATTTGACGCTTTCACCCGCGCGGTGGGCGGCTCGGGAAATTGGTAAAACGGGTTTCCGTCACTCGGTTCGAAGAAAGTCATGGTAACATTAGCAGGGTCGCGCCATTGATTGGTATAGAAATAGTAAGCGTTCGCGCCCGCCACCCCATTCGCGCTCATATATGAGGCAGAAATTCCGTCGCTAAGAATACGATCAACATTCAAACCAACCGAATACATGGTTCGAATGGGTATAGCTTCAACGATTTGCACTTGATTGGTCACAGTGCCGTCTTCGGCCAAAACCGACGTAACCGTTCGCAAAGGAATAAGCGAAGCGGGAATATACCATCGTACGATTTGATCGCCCGCTTGCAAATTTCGAACCAATTGCGTTCCGTCAGAAAAAATCTCTTTAAATCCGCCGGTTTCTAACGCCGTAACAACATGGAAGGCGATAGTCATTAAATCAACCGTTTCACCGGTTACCGGATCATGAGCGGAGCCTTGCACGGTGAATAATTCAACTATAGCCGTCGCTCCGACCGGGCGCGCGGCGGGCGAACCTGCCGCTGTAAAATAACTGCCTAAAAAGTCTCTGTTTTCGTCTGTATAATACTTAACGCTATTATTAAAGTCAGTTAAGCTGTTGAAAAACAGATGTCCGGCGGCGATATTGGAATCAACCAGCTCCGCCGCTATAGTTTGCGGAAGCGAACCGTCGCCGTAGCTTATATGCTGCGTTATAGTGTTTATATAATTTGCGCGTATGGTTGCAACCGGCGCGGGGCCCGCAACATCTCGCGCGAGAGTAGCTCCGGTGACGCGATTCCCCTCGTGCCACAATCCTTCAAAGCCTCTAAATTCCATATATTCTCCCAAAACGTCGGACAATACAAGGTAACCGTCAAATTGCGGCGGCGAACCTGCCGGAATCCCGGTGCTGTAACTACCTTGTGTTATAATTGCCTGCGCTATATTGTCAAACGCCTGCTTTAAATCGTCCAAATTCATAGCGGAGAACGAAAGGTTGGCATAATCGGCGGTTCTGACAAATCCGCCCGGATTTGTAACGGTTCTTAGCGTACGTTGAGTTGAAGATCCTTTGGTCAACGCTGGAAACGTAATTGTCGTTTGCCCGCCGGCTGTAAAGTTGTTAAGTAAATCCAACATGTTATATGTAGTTCCGGATAACACTTGGCTAACCTTGCCGGCGTTAGCGATTCCGTCGCCTGCGTCGTCGCCGTACGGATCCATCGCCGCACGAACAAGCGCGGTGTTAACTCCGAGCCCGATGGTATAAAAACCAACCGATCTATCAACGCTGTCACCGTAATAATGCTGACGCACCTGCTGTTTCATATAAGAAGCGGTTAAAACGGTAACCAAACTTAACCCCATATCTGCGGTTGCGGCGTTACCGATGTCGTATCCGTAGCCCGCGACGCTGGCAGGGTTACTGAAACTATAGTCTGTCCAGCCCATGGTCGGTTCGCCGTCTGTCATAAGTATGATATTCGGTCGGCGAATCACCGTAACGGGAACGCCGTCTTCGTACATCAAATCGCCATTGCTGTCAGTTACATGATGAAGAATATCTCCGATAACTTGCTGTCTCTCTAATAAAATGCCCGCGCCATAGAATATGCCCAACTGCGTTGGCGTTCCGCCGTCAACGTTTACAGTGCGCAGTCCGTCATATAACGCCGAATTGGGAATTTGAGAACTAACCGTTATCTGATTTGTACCGACCATTGAGAAATATCTGCCGTCGCTTACGTTGTAACGATCAAGTCTTAGGATACGGTTAACTCTTGCCTGGTTCTGACCACTAACAGATTGCCCGCCATACGCAACGACAGAAATTCTGTTATCTGGATTCGCGTCCATAAGATCTTGAATGGCTAAATTCAACGCATCAACCATTACTGCTATACGAGTACGCGCGGGCGTGCCGCTTCCGGGAACAGTATTCGTATACATACTTCCCGATACGTCGATTACAAACACGGTATCCGACGGTTCCACAATTGCGTCGGTTGTAAACGACTGACTTAAAGCCGAAAAGGTTACCAAAAATTCGTCAGGGTTGGCAACAACGCTATCAATCGGCTTGCCTGCCATATCGTAGATAAACGCCCGATCTCTGTTGACAGACTTGTCGGTCCATATGCGCCCGTTATCAATAGGCATATTTAAAAATACCGCGTTTGAAGAATCGGGGTCAGATTGCATATCAAAAACTTCCGAGAACGGAATTCCACTGCTTCCGATTCCGTCTACCGAAGCCTCGTTGGCGTACATCCCCGCTACTACTGCGGCAAGTGAAACCGACGATAGCACAGTAATGACCAGGAATACGCAAAGCATTCTTTTGAATGGATTTTTGCCTGCAATTTTGAGTCTCATATAAATCCTCCCTCACTATTTTTGAACCAAAAACATATTTTTCACAAAATTATGGTGATATAATAACACATTTACTTACAAATTGCAACTGTTTTTTCCAAATTTTGCACACCTTGTTTTGTGAAAATTTCAGACCGCACATTAAAATAGAAATTTAGTATTGCATAGGCGACAATCTTCTGCTATAATTATCATAATCATATTGAAGCGTAGAGTTAACTGAACCGGAGGTTAAACATATGGAGTATATGGAGTACATTGCGTCTAACGTTGCGCCATACGGCACGTTAGGTCCTTTTTTAGGTTTGTCTGTTCTGACTTTTCAATTACATGTTCCGCTTACACACTGGATTGTAAGCCAAATGTTCGCGTTTATTTCGTTTATATTTTCGTTTTGGTCGTGGCAGGTTAAAAATAAAGTAAGAATGATGTTCCTCGTCGGTACTTTCAGCGCGTATTTGGTTCTGTCTGCGTTTTTCTTGGAAAATTATACGCTAACATTGCTTTTCGGGCTCGCGGCGATAAGGAACTATGTTTTCTGCTACCTCGACTGGCGAGTAAGCACGGGTAAATACGTTGCCAAATGGCTACCATACGCTTTCGCGGCATTTTTCGCAACGGCAACCATAACATCAACCGTTGTGTTGGTTCATATCCTTCAAGTGCGAACCTATGCCGCGTGGCTGGAATGGCTGATTTGCTTGACGCTACTCGGATTGATAATCGGCAACATCTTAAAAGGCACGAATCTTATGCGGATTAGTTTTATCGGAAATCGAATTTTCAATATAATCAACCACGCATATTTTGCCAATATAATTGCGGTTTTCATCGCCGCGTCATCAATCTTCTCTAATATTCTTTTCTATATCAGAGAGTGGATTGGGCATATCAGAGCAAAAAGTAAGGAAGCAAAACCCGAAGATTCAATTGCTCAAGCGGCAATCGGAGATATCGAGGAAACACAATAAAATATACAATTATACAATTTGAAAAATACCGCAAGTAATACTTGCGGTATTTCTATACAACATTCGAAAAACTAACATAAAATATTTAGAATTCGTTTATTTTTTATTTATAATTATGCTATACAATGTTTATATCGACGTTTTATACTAAGTTCGTGAGGACGTTCACACAAATTTATAATGGAGGTACAAAAAATGAAATTTGCAAGAAAACATTTGATGGCAATAAGCTTAATTGCCGGAGTCACATTGCTGACCGGGTCGGTTTTCGCCAATCTCGGAAGCGCGAATGGGTACAGCGAAACCAAGGAAGCGGTAAGAAGTCTTATATTCGCGGACAACTTTACGGCTGAAATGGAAGTATCGTTCAGCATTAACGGTCAGCGAGTTAACAGCGAGAGCGTATTCATGCAATATGACATGGGAAGCGACGTTTCGCAAAAAACGATAAACTCAAGCACAAACTATCTGAGAGATTTCACATCATCGTCAACCACTCACATTCAAGACGGGTTACACATTTGGTCACGCCAAAACGCTGTGACAGGAAGAGTTGACCATGACGTATGGCGACATCACGCAAGAAACGACGCTAATTGGATTGGAATAGGCGCCGACGAACATTCAATGAGAATCGCAAACCGAGCTATAACTTTTGCTGAGTTTGCCGCAGACACTGTAATGGGCGGATTGAAAAGTAACATAGTTATGGTATCGGATGAGGACGGAATCAGAACTTATGAAATGAACCTAAGCCGTCGTCAAGTTCCGGGAATTGTTCAAAGCGGAATATCACTTTTGTTCTCGATGAACGGACATATGTCTTACGCGAATCCTGCCGATGCTATGAGCGACCCGATTTATATGCTTGGCGACGACCCGGTTATCGATTTCGTAAAAATATCTACAAGCGTTGACCGAGACGGAAACCTTAGAGCAGTAAGCTTGAACACCGCCCTTGTCGGCGGACGAAACGGCGAGAGAAACACAGTTGAATTTTCGTTTGACGCAACGCTTTGGGATTTCGGAACTACGACAATCGAACGTTTCGACACATCTTTAATCCCTGATCAAATTGAAAGGTTTGAAAATAATATGGCAGAGCATATGCAAGCTCATACTCAGGCTCATGTAGAGTTTTTGGGAACGTTAGATTTAAGCGAAGAAGAGCTTGACGAACTTATACAAGAGTTTGAGCGGGATCTTGCTGAATCAATGAGAGTTGAGTATACGACTCCAACACGACTTGAAAGACAAGGCAGGCGCATCCATGAAACATCAACAACGACAGTAGTTGTGGAGGAAACTCCACTTGAAGAGTATGAGGATGGAGAGGATACTTATGCCGAAAGTATTGGAGATTAAAAACCTAACGAAGAAATATAAAAACGGACGCGGAGTCGAAAATATTACCTTTTCTATCGAAAAGGGAGATATATTCGGTATCCTGGGGCCGAACGGTAGCGGTAAAACAACCACCATGAAAGCGATAGTCGGCTTGTGTGGCGTTGATTCGGGCTCGATTGAAGTGTTCGGTCACGATAATCGAGCAGAGTTTGAAAAGGCGATGGCTGATGTAGGGTGTCTCATTGAGATGCCCTCCATCTACGACTATTTATCGGCGTATAATAATCTTAAACTTGCCGCGCGCCTATATCCAAACATAGATAACGAGCGAATTGACAAAGTTTTGTCTATCGTTCGATTGGATAAATACAAAAACGATAAAGCCGGCAAGTTTTCGCTTGGTATGAAACAGCGATTAGGAATCGCCATGGCGCTTTTATCCGAGCCGGAGTTTATCATCCTTGACGAACCCGCGAACGGCTTGGATATCGAGGGAATCGTAGAAATGCGCGAACTTATCGTGCGTCTTGCCGCCGAAAAGGGCGTTACATTTTTGATTTCAAGCCATATTTCAAGCGAACTTGAAAAAATGTGCAACAAAATTGCTGTTATCTACGACGGCGAGCTTGTTTCGGTTGATTCAATCGAATCTGCTCTTGAATTTAATCCGACCTTGGAAGATTATTTCTTAAATCAAGTTAAAGAGCGCAAGGGGGCGGTGGTACTATGAGCAAAATTTTCGAAAACTTCAAAGGCGAGCTTTTCAAGTTAGTCGCGCGAAAAAAATACTTGGTGCTTATGATTATCGGAATGTTGATTTGCGCCGTTCCGCCTTTGATCATGTCTTTAATTTCGTCGCTGGCTCGTACCAATGTAAGAATATCCGACGTCGCGATGATGAACTCGACTTTGCTGATTGATATCCTTTTGCCCATTATAATTTTTATGGCTGTTACAGATTTGTTTTGTAGCGAGTTTAGGAATAACAACATCAAAATCACGCTAATGCGCCCTATCAGCAGATTTAAGGTTTATCTTTCGAAAACGCTTGCGGTTTTCTGCCTTGTGGCGATAAATTTGGGTGCGTTTTGGGTGGCAAGTTCTCTGCTCGAATTCCTATTTAACGCGTCGGGCGCAATGCCATTTATCGCTGTTTCACTTGCGGCGTTCGCGGTTAACTTGGTTCCGCTGTTCGTTCTCATACTTATGGCGGCGCTTATAAACCAAATTACAAACGGCTCGTCGCTTGCCATGTTCTTGTGCATTGCAGTATATGCCGCCTTGCAATACGCAAGCCTTTTCATCGGCTGGGCGAACGGAATCTTCTTCGTTCAGTATATGCAGTGGGACAGAATTTTAATAGGAACCATGTTGCCTTTCGGCGCGTTGCTAAGTCGAATAACATTGGTTTTAGGCTATGGAATCACTTTTTTTGTCGGCGGATTTTACCTTTTTAACAGAAAGGAATTTTAGGCAATTGAAAAGTATCAGATTCAAGTTTATAATATCGAATATTTTGATGCTGGTAATACCGATATTTTTAATATCGGTTATTACTGTTTTTATGATACTTGTGCCATTGATGAACAATCCCGCGTATGTTAGGCTCGCGGAAAATCTTCGCGACGAGTTTAACGCGATTTTGTTTAATTATATTTTGATATGGGGAATTATTTGCATTGTAATCGTTGTGCTTACAAGCTTTGGCATAACTTTGTATCTGACAAGGAAAACTTTGGTTCCGCTGAAACAGCTGAAAATTGCGGCGGACAATATAAAAAGCGGGAATTTAGACTTTGAAATAACTATGACCGGCGATAAAGAGATGGACGAACTTTGCGAAGCTTTCGATAAGATGAAATTTCGGCTTAAGCAAAGCGTGATTGCGGCGCAGGAAAGCGAGCGAAACCGAAACCTCCTGCTCGCCAACATCGCGCACGATATTAGAACGCCTATTACGTCGGTGAACGGCTACGTTGAGGGGATTCTCTCCGGCGTCGCCGACACGCCTGAAAAAAGAGAGCATTATATAAAAGTTATATACGAAAAATCAAGCATTGTAAACGAATTGCTGGATAATATACAGCTTCAGACAAAACTTGGGCTCAATCGCGTACATTTTAATTTCAAGCACGTTAATCTGCCCGAATTTTTGCAAAACGTAATCGATGAGTTTAATTTTGAATTCGAACTGAAAAACATCACGGTTAACGTCGATATAGTTGACGCCGAGGTTTTGGCTTTGCTCGACCGAGAGCAAATGCGCCGAGTGTTTGCGAATATTATCGGAAATTCGGTAAAATATAAGAAAGAACATGACTGCGAGATAAGTATTTCAGGCAAACTCGGCGATAACGGTTTCTATGTAACGTTTTCGGATAACGGAATCGGCATAAGTTCTGACGATTTGAAGCATATCTTTGAAGCGTTTTACCGTGGCGACGAATCAAGAAACGGCGCAGTTTCGGGAAGCGGGCTGGGACTGTCCATCTCAAAACATATCGTTGAAGCGCACGGCGGAAAAATATGGGCGAAAAGCGAGGAAAACGTCGGAACAGAATTTAATATCTATATTCCAACAAAAGGAGAGAACAATGGCGTATAAAATTCTAATAATTGA
>Ga0123355_10013519_pt1 | contig 12713 bp, 12 predicted proteins | sample TergutEmb28metaG_3_FD_89872 | JGI IMG/M metagenome (GOLD analysis project Ga0123355, IMG submission 89872) | Embiratermes neotenicus P1 segment gut microbial communities from Petit-Saut dam, French Guiana - Emb289 P1 | ecosystem: Host-associated > Arthropoda: Insects > Digestive system > Gut ...
ATAAAAAAAAAAAAAATAAACTAAAAAAAATAAAAAAAAAGTAATTTAATATTCATATTAAATAGGATATCCACAAACATCCTCTTTTTTTTTTTTTTTTTTATGTACTTTAATTAAAGTGCACAAGTTACAAAAAAGACACGTCACTCACACAGAATACCATAGCATCCCATATCCACACAACAGTCCCAATTCAGTTCCTCTGTAACACCTGGACAACAATCTTAACTCCAATTCAAGCTAGCGCAAGAACAATTCTACCTAAACTACCTTCTTGAGTTGTAGTTCATTAATTTAATTCAATACCTGTTTCTAACTGGAAGTTATATATCCTTTGACATTTAACAAATAACTACATTGACTCCATTTACAAGCACAATGAGTGTGGTTTCTAATATTTCTTAATTTAAAAACAATAGAAAACATATAGTACTGATGGCCAGGATACCACTGCAGTTACAGAGATTTGAAGGGCTGTATGCCACAGGGATTGATTCCTGATCAAGGCAAGATTTTCCATGCCCATCCACACTGGCCCTGAGGCCCACCAAGCCTCCCGTACAATAGGCACTGGGTCTTTCCTGTGTGTACAGTTGACAGGGTGTGGTGCTAATCACACATCCTTTTCTAGCATCAAGGTTGCAAATGTGATGCCTGCACAGGCATGTTACGCGAGAAACTTTACTTATATACAGTACCTGTATCTTTGCTGTCTGCATTATAATACCAGTTTCAATGATGTGAATGCAATGCAGATAATGCTACAGCTATGGACAAACTGTTGATATGTTTCAATTAACGCAACATTCAAAGTACTGTGCACTTACAAAACTAAATTATCCAAAGCTCCGATCTGGCGAGACACAAGCACTGGCTTTGAAGAGTGTTTACTTGTCAAGGTCTTTTACAACATATATGCTTACAAAGTCATCAAATAATAAGAAATGCAACAAATACATATATCCATAATGAATTATTAGTCAGTATGTGCTACCAATACCTATATTTACTGAGCAGTTTAAATGATTCATGATGATGCATCCTGGCTACAGCTCCATGCATAAGTACAACATTTAAATGCTTTTAATTAAAAAAAAAAAAACCAAAGTATTAGAAGCTGCCAAAAAAAAAAAGTCAAAATTCTGCAGAAGTCTGCAAATAATATATAATACTATTACAACAATTAGCATTAATTTTACACGTACGTCTACAACAGCAGCACTAGCAAAGGCAACAGCAAAAACAACAGTAGTGATGATGATTATTATTATTATTATTATTATGACAATAACAACGATGATGACAAAAACAATACAGGTGACCCCAGTTTCATGCACCCCCTACATACACACATTACAGTGTGGTGTAAATCATTAAACATTTTATATGAAAATTTCTTTCACAAAATGTACACGCAAAATAAATGGTGAAGCAGTATGACCACAATGCACTGCTGTCCTGCACAAACGTAATGACCTAACAAATCAATAGTCTCTGGGATGACTTACTAGCACAGAATTGTCATAGATCATCTGAATAGACTTTCTCTCAGCAAGAAGGGTATGGTATGATTGCTTCAGAAGGCAATTTAATTTACACAACATAAAAATAACAGATAAATCTGTCAGTGCATACATAATACAGACAGCAGAAAATTATCCTAGAACAATAAAAAAACTTTTAATTTTTTATTTTTTATGTGGATTAAAGGTGACTCCCATGGAAGCAGATACCACTCTGTATATTTCTTTTCAAAGCAGAGAAAATTCCTCAGGATTCAAAGCCATTAATAAATGGTTAAATCACCTATGCAACTCTGGGACTTTAAATTCAAGCCCATTCCACTTTACCACTCAGGAATGTCTTGTACTAGAAGGCAAGAATTCAGAAATTCTAAAAATGTAGGCACCACCTCAAAATTCTAGGCACCAGCTCAATGACATAAAGCATGTTCCATATAGAGGACCCACAAATATCAGGTACCACCATATAAAATTTAGTTTTCCAAGCCACCTGGCATCTGGAGTTTGTACACCCCTGCTACATGTGGTGCAAATTGGCTGATTTACCTACTGTGGGACATAGCAACCACAGGACTTGAGTGTTACAAAGTATGTTCACAGACTGGTTTATCTCCAATTTTCCCAGCAATGTTGTGATGACACTGGTGTTGAAACTCCAAATGTGCTGATAAGTGACAGTGTGTACAGCCACTTTTGGGGGCAGTGTGGAGACTACCCTGTCCAACTGGTGTTCTTTCTCATTAAACAATGTCTCTCCTGCAGCCCAAGGACAATGGAATACCTCTAGCCGACTTGCTAGTGAGACTTGTGCCAGACAGACACATCATATCAGAGTGATGGAAAAAGGCTCCACATAATTAAGACCATCCACAGCACTCAGAAGACCTGGGTAATGTGTCCCAGGATTATGTGAATGGTGTTTGGCACTGAATGTACCCACGTATTTAACAGGAGATTATGGCACCAAAATGAGTCAACCAATCCCACTGAAGACTGAAGCAGGGATCACAGGAGTCACAGAAGATGACATGGAGTAATTAATGGCCTCCATTGGAAAACTCCTTACAAACAAGGAGCTGCTGAATATGGAATTCCAGGCAGCTTAGAAGGACAGGCAAAGCACTATTTATGTTCCTCTTAACATACTGATTATCACTGTCACTGAAGAGGTATGTTCTTTAGACAGTCTGTGTTTTAGGAGGAACATGATGGTGATCATGATGACACATTAGTTAGTCCTACAAAGCATGACTGACCCACTGTTGAACCGTTACAATTTCACACACCAGGAAAAGAAAATGTTAAGCAGTCACACATGGACTCCTGAAGCATGAAGATATCCAGGGTTACCTACTGACAAACAGGTGCTGACTGCAATCACCTCACTGATGAGACAGCTAGCACAGAACTTCTCCTCCTCCAACCTACATAGATCAGAGCATGGCATTGGAGCTAGATATGTCATAGCTCTTATTTTCCTTACAAGTTTGTTACCATATTTCCTGCTATTTATATCTGACGATTGGATTCTGGGGTTCGTACTTTATCTCATTACAACATATTATAGCAAAACCTTGCAAGTGCAAACACTGCTTAATGCTGAATTTCTGGAAATTCATACACTGCCTCCACAGCAGGGCTGATTTATAATCATAATAAGGCTTGGTACTGTACCATTTGGGAAGTTATTACCTTCCAATATTTGCATAACAGACTCAAAACCGAGGGCTAATAAATTGTCATGGAAACATTCCCTGTTACGTCTCAACAGATGGGTACAAATGATCCTATATTCACATGCAATTTTGAAATACTTTGAACTGTGTGATATACATCTTAATATATGTGCCCCTAACTAATGAACTAACTCCAGGGGGTAAACTCCTTCTTCATAAGATAAGTCTCTCAGCCAGACATAGCATGTCCTCAAAGGATACAAGCTAATGACCCTAGAAGTTCAGCACGCAGTGTTTAAACATACATAATAGAATTCAAGATTTTTACTTTTTATAGCTGACTAAACTGTGGACCAGTACTCTATGGTGTATATAAAATACATGGACTTGGTTCTGGAAACTGCTGTATCTCTAACATAATTCCTTTCCTTTTTTAAACCATAAGTCCAAAAAGAAATGGGTGCTAACATGAATCCAATTCTAAATTAAGCACAAAGAGTATGAGTGGTAAAAGATACTTACCACATTCCTGGCAATGGGAATTACTGCTGAAGATAACGTGCTACCAGAATCACTGGATGCAGTAACAAGTCCTGCCCCTGAGGAAAGTGATGATACTGCTTTTTCTTTGTGAAGTATTTGACTGGCAATGTCACGCTCAGTCAACAGCTGGCATTCTGCTACTGTAATCACAGTCATTAACACATTAAAAAACACAGAAAACTTTCATCAGAGGCACAAAGCACATCAACATTATTTCTTACAAACGTGAAACTGATCACATTTTATGTCTGTCAATCTAAAACTGCCATTTATGGTGTCCCAAAAACACAGGAACTCATTCTACGCCAAAATATTCTTTTTTCAAATTAGAAATTTTTCACATTATCTAAAATAACTCAAAATACAGTGGCAAGGCTGCTGCAAAAGTGTCTGAGTAATGTTGGGGTTGGCATATTGTTGTTATCAACCTCACACTTTCAAGAAGGAAACAGAGACATTAGATTACTTCATTCTCTAGTAATTTAGTAATCACTCAAAGAAGCTGTGGTTATCCTTCCATATTCACAAAGCCTCTCATGACCACAGCACCCAAACACAGTCAGACATCCTTATGATTGTCATAAAACCACATACTGCATTTGACAGAAGGATGTACCTCCTTCCACAGCATTCACTGAATGGACAGTGATGAATTACTAACAGCTAAGCAAACTATGGATGGTTGAACAGGAAACCATGGTGTTTCCAGATACAGTATTAAAATATGACCCATGGCACATTTTTTAATAGGGTCAAACAAAACATTTTACCATGTTAACCTTTCATGTATCATTAATGAAACTGAACTTCAACTTATATAATAAAGAACGCTTATACACCGCTGGATCATCCTACTTTTGGCACAGAAAAACAGAAGAGATTGTGAATATGGGGACATGGCGTAATAGGTCTGCTGCTTTCATGTAAAACTTGAGTAACTTCTACTTGGTATTGTACATGTTATTCCTGATGATGGTCCAGCCAGGTTGTGCAGAAGAAATGTAATAATTCAACTGGTTCTGCATAACATGCTGTTCAACACTGCAATGTTTTGATGATAGTGTGTAACATATGGACACAATCTTCCTCTTTTGGACTTCCTCCATCGTCTAACAGATATTTAAACACTAAAACACTACATTTTGGAAGCCGGCTCTGCTTCTGTCTTCAGACAAGAAGCACCTAATCTAAGCAAGCTATTCTCAGTCACTGAACCCAGTGACTGGGAATAGCTTGCTAAGGTGTCCAACAGATTAGGTGCTTCTTGCCTAAAGACTGAAGCACAACCAGCTTCCAAAAAGGTAGTGTTTATATATATATATATCTGTTACACGATAGACAAAGTCCTAGAGAAGAAGATTGTATCTGTATAACATGCTGTGTACTACTGTCTGTTTTTACTGTACGAATATATCCATCCATTCAGGACTGTATATATTAAAAAACTGTTTCACCCTCAATCTACACTGAAAGTGGGCCAGGATAGCATTGTCCATATAGTGACTTGCTATGGACTGGATGGTCTGGGAATCGAATGCTGCTGGGGGGGGTGACATTTTCTGCACCCTCCCACACTGGCCCTGGGACCAAACCAGCCTCCTATTCAATGGGTAAAAGGTCTCTCCCAGGGGTAAAGCTGTCAGGGAATGGCAGTGACCACCCACCCCCACCTACAGCCCAGTTTAAAGAGAGAATAAAGTTATACCTCTACTTCCCCTCTAGTCCTTCATGGTCTGTTATATGGCAAACTTTAAAACTACCTCCACTGAAAACCTGTCTGGCAAAATAAGATTCATATGAGGGACAAAATCCTGGTTTATTGTGTGATGCATATGATTGTATAGGTTGTAACAACTGTATTAATTGTGAAACATGAAGTTTTCACAATGGTGCTGACAAGAGTCAAGTCTTCTGGAATAATAAGACATGTGAACTGGTAGATATTGACATTCTGAAGGAGCTTCTGCCTCCAAAATTCCAATACCTATTTACTACTTCAGCATAAACCAGAGCACTTCATTATTGACTGTATCACTTACTTTTGTACCTATGTAATAAGAAACAACAAATTGCACACTTTTTATATTAATGTTTTAATTTAATTATCTTGTACGTACAGTTTTACGGTATTTCTTTCACGCATCCATATAAGCAGACTATTTCCTGAGGATGAACATTTGGATGCTCAAAACATGTCAAAGACACTATAATTAAATTAAAACATGAATCCACCACATATGGTACAATTTGGAATTAGCACCCACCACTATCAAATATTGGCAGTGATGCAGGAGTTCTATTATCCTGTAGTGGTGGTGTTGTAGATAATGGTGCAATTGTAGAAAACCTGGTAACAGGTACTGGTGAAGTTGCAAGAAATCTTTTATCAGATGCTGGTGTCACTGTATAAATCCTGTTACCAAGATCTCGTGGCATTAAAGAAACCTTATTACCAAGTATCTGTGGCATCACAGGAGTTGTATCATCTGTATGGGTAACCACACTAAATCTACCACGCTTTACAGTTTTAGTTACTGGCTTGTCATTTTGATCTGAATTCCAGCAACTCTGAGATGACCCTGAAGGACACAAAAAGTAGAATTTAAGACATGTTCATTATTCAATTAGACATTCATTGGCTATTAAGTTTAACATACAGTGAAACCCTCTTAATAAGGTGTATAACAAACAGAACAGTCAGCTTATAAAGCTGGAAAACTTCTTAAAATTGGAAGACTTAAAAGTTGATTTCAAAACCATATTTTGAACAAGAAACTGCATATTTAATTAAGGGTTACTTTAGTATAGCACAGGCAATGGATCTAAAGCACCAGAAAACATGTGAACTACAAGCAAACATTCCACTACCACGCATGTTGTGGGGAGTAATCATTTGTCCCTCACTTCCAATGTTCATCACATGGCTCTTTACACTGCTGTTTAAATAAGCATGAGTGACTAATTTTGCAGTGTATAGTAAAAGTGTGTGTGTGTGTGTAGGTATACCCAAAAGTTCCTGAACTCAACACTAGGAACAAGAACATCGTGTAGTACAGCTTTCTACCGCTAGGTGCCATAGTTTTGCTACTTTGTGAGTTCTGGGTCCATGCAATCTCTGACTTTCTAATGGCTGATTTGAAGTAAAAACACATTTGTCTTATGTTCTGCTTCAAAATCTGGAAGACTGCATCAGAAACACAGAGAATCCTGGTGATAATTCCACGGGGAGAACACATACTTTTGAGTGATTTTCTCAATTCACACTTATATAAACTTTGGCAAAAACTCTGATTGAAGACTGTAAGCAATCAAGCCATCCTCCCATAGTCAGCACAGATGAAAACATGGATAAGTTTGTAAGACTGTCCATTCTCAGTCAGCCGGCATACAGAGAACAACACAACACAAAGAACTGGAGCAAACCTAAACTGATACTCTTCAGGAAAATGTTGAATAATTAATAAAATGCAACATATATAATGCACAATGACCACAGTCATTGATGCACACTAATAAATAAAGACCAAATTTCAACAAGTACATTAAAAAAACCATAAAACAGGTATGTACTGGGTTCAAGACAAATCATGCCCACCCCAAAAACACACTACATCACACAACTGGATATGCAAGCCAACCAAATAAGAAAGAATCAACACAATTTCCCCAATTTTAAGAATCATATGAACAAATTTTTAACAAACAAGAGGTATATATATATATATATGAGAAGTATTAGATATATACAGCTTAATACTTTGTTAATTTAAAAAAAAATATATACATATTTGTGAGAGCTGTCAAATTTCTAAACATTTCTATGCACACATACTTATGTTTTAAATTATGTACTTTACTGCCTGATGATGGTCTATGAGACTGAAACATGTAGCATTCACTGATAAATTTAATAAAAGTTTGTTGTGTCTGACAGCAACACACACACTAATTATATGTCCAAGAAGACTGATGAAGTACCATTTCAGATATCACTTGCAGGTTAGGCCTTTAGTACAGTAGAGGGCAGCAAATTCTAGGACAGGACTTGAGTATGTGGCAGATCTCAGTGAAGTTTGTGCCTCAGCTGCTTACACATGAGCAGAAGTTGCAGCATGTGTTTGTGCACCAGGAAGTGTTAAAGTCAGAAATGACCAAAACTTCCTCTAAGGTCATAATGGGAGAAAAACCCTGTGTTTACGGTTATAATCCAGAAACTAAACAACAGTCCTCTTGGTAAAAGGGACTGTCCATTACACATCCGAAGAAAGCAAGACAAGTCAAGTCATATATCAAGAACACCTTTTCAGATGTGAAGGCATTGCTAATGAGGAATTTGTTCCTCCACGCCAAACAGTTAACCAGTGCAACTACTGGAAGGTTTTACTGTCTTCCAGACCAAGTCTGCTGAAAACAGCTGGAACAATGGTAGACCTATTACTAGTTGTTCCACTATAATGGTACAATGGCGCATACTGCTTTAACAGTGCAACAATAGTTCGCTGCTAAAAACACAGTGTGGCAAACCCCCCCGTATAAACAAAAAATAATTTCGGCAGTTTTGTGAGTTAGCTCTGTGGCATTTACTATATGCTCCTTAAGTGGGACATCTTTTTGAAATGAAAATGTGTAAGTAAGTTAAAATATACAAAAATAAATTATGCACACAGATTCTTAGACACAATTACATTAAGGTTTAAGGCAAGCAATCATATTAAACACGTTTCACTGTTTTCTTGTCACTTCATCAAGTATGCCTCTCATAATACTGTTAAATGCAAGAGCAAGGGAACTCCTCTATTACTAAAGTACATGCAGAAAGCTAGTACAGACAATGGAACACACCTTCTACAGCCGTATCCTCTTTTACAATGCTCACTTGGAATCTGGATATTTTTTTTACACTACCATCAGTCTTTTGTTTCTGCTGTACCATCTCTTCCTGTAGTTTCTTTTCATCTAATGATTCCCTCATATCTTGTGGTCTTCCTTTGAAAATGCCTTTGCTCTTTGCTAAAAGATTTGAATATGATGCTTGAGTTTGGCATTCTAGGGTAAATGTATCTGCAACTTGGGTTTCAATGTCAACAGTTTCTGCACAAGAAATAACACACTCTTGAAAATCCTCCACTGTTTCCTTGTTAAAATCCAACCTCCTGGTTTGGATCTCCAAAGTATCACACTGACCCTCCATGGTCTTAGTGTCATCTGGTGTAGTATTAACACTTATGTCAGCAGCCAGAGCCAGATTTGGTTGCAGCACAGTGGTTGGGAATATAGGAGTATTTGCTGGCTGGACAGGTGTTGGTACTGCCAACGGTACAGCAGTCAGCAACTGAGCCATGGGCTGCGTCATTACCTACACAGAAAACACCATAATTTGAATTTAAATACAGAAATACCTTCATTCAATACTGCAGGTTAAAACAGGTGGCACATTAAGTAAACACAGTGTTTAAAGGGTTACTGCATCATATTATGTTTTTGATATAACATCCCTAACAGGTGAGCTTGTACAGCAGCCTATAAGGAACAACACTGTACTGATAATTGAAATTATTTCATTACACATTTTGGAAGCTTACATCTTACTGCGATTACAAATATGTGTAATAAATTCATTCTGTACCTGTTATCGTGTAATTTCCTTTAACTGGAATTCTGCAGTAAACAAACTCAGTAACTGTACACAGCATACACTGGCAGATTAATGAAAGAAGGGACTATGGTGCATGGAAGGGAGGGTAAATGCCAACAATAACAAATACACAAAGACACAATAACAGTAAATAATAATAATAATAATAATAATAATAACCATGCAACAATATCCAGATATTAAACTCATAACAAATATGTCCAATGGACACCCTGGAACTTTATTCATTTACATTCCCTGTTATGCTAATTATTCTCTCTCTCTCTCTCTCTCACACACACACACACCACACACACACACACACACACACCCACACACACCCACCCACACACGCACACACACCCCCGCGCGCGCACCCACACGCCTGCACACATACGCGCACACGCAACACACACCACACACACCTGCGCGTGCACGCGCACCCACACGCACGCGCACGCGCCCGCGCGCACGCACACACGTAGCGAACCAGATTAAAAAAATATTCCAAACATGCTACATCATTATGCTCTGCAATCCTTTGATTTACTTTCATGTGAACATTTCACTTTCAAATTAATATTACCTGCACTGCAGCACCTGTCCCAATTTGTGCACCACTTGGTACCTGATTAAAAGCAACAGGACGGCCAGTATGTATCTTTGCCAACTCCTGAAATTAAAATGTATCACATATTTAAATTATTCGAAGAGTGGAGAAGTTAAAAGTCTGTGACACAACATTTGTGTCCCTTCTACTAAATTTTAACTTATATATCCTACAGAAACAGGACAGATGAAGAAGGCATGTTTGCAGTTGTTAGGCACCTGTTCAAGATCATGCAGGTCAATTGCTGCTGGTCGTGGCCTCAACTGACGCTGAATTTCTTCCTTTGATGCTATCTGATTAGGCGACATGACTCCACTACTGCTATTACTGCTATCAACAAGAGGCGTTACTGACATCTGAAAGGCCAACACATCCTACAATAATATAAGCTTAATGTATCATAAACAATAACACTTTATTATATACAGCAATAATTACTTCTCTAGATTTTAATACTAAAGTATATCGTTAAGATAACCCAAAATGCAATGCATCTTATAAAACGACACTGAGGTGATGTGGACTGGATTGTCCTGATTTGTGACAGCAGGATATATGGTGTTGCACCATCATGATACACTCAAGGGAAGAAAGGATATTTCCACCTGGACCCAATAAACTGCCATGTCTGCCTATCAATTCATAAATGTTTCCTCAAAAATTCAATATACAGCTGGACATACTGTGACAAATTTACATTAGAGACCTGGCCATTCTATGAGCCTCAAATCAAACCATTCCTGCAATGTGAATATCAAGTGATACCTAGCTATGGAGGTGAAAAACATTTAAATGACTCATGAAAACAATCAAGTAATAGGTTATTAATGCATTAGCTGGCTGAAAGAATAAACATCCAATGTTTTAACAGAGTCCTACCTGCTGTACTGGTCCCAGTACTGTTAACGGTTGAACTAGGATTGGCTGATCAGCAGGCAATACTGCTATGCCCTCAATACCCATAATTCCAGTCTGAGACATAACATCAGCAGCTGTTGGTATCTGAAAACTGCTGGGTGCAGCCGCATGTAATGTGCTCTGTGGTGACAATGGACCCTGCAGTAATATGAAACAGTGTCATATACCATCAATACAGTGAAATTCTAAATGCATCACCCAACAGAAAAGTATTCAAATGTTATCCACTAAGGAACCCAGGGTGCAAAAATGTACAACTACTTGATGAAAAGAGCTGGCCAAAGAAGCTTTACTTAGCAGTTAAAATGAATTATACATTGTTGCAAATGTTTCAAATATAACAGAACAAAAAATATCTTTTATACAGAGTGTCCCAGGAGGAAAGGTCAATATTCTGGGACGTCATAGTATCGGTCATTCTAAGCAAAAAATGTTTATATGAACATGTGTCCTATTCCGAACGGTTTCCGAGATAGATCTATTTGACCCGAGACGAATTGCTTGTTAACATACTTGATGTTATCGCCTGCATAAAGGAACGTCAAGACACACTCAGACGAACAACACGCCATGTCTTCACACGAGTTGCAAAGTGCACTGATGTTGACGGTTGAATTTTCGAACATTTATTATAAACTGTACCAACTCTGTAACTTGAACAATAAATACCGTTATTAGAAACAGTACGTACACGTAATTTCTCTTTCTTATCAACAATTTTGCGGTTGTACATTCAATTAACTCTATCTCGGAAACCGTTCGGAATAGGACACATGTTCATATATACATTTTTGCTTAGAATGACCGATACTATTGACCTTTCCTCCTGGGACACCCTGTATAGGAATTCACTATGCATACATGAGGTAGCAAGCAAAGTGCAGGATGATGACACCATGATGAGGTATGGAACACAATGGCATCAAAGTTATAATACTTGCCATTTTTTAGAGGAAAAGTAGCTGTTCATATTTTAATGTTATTAAGAAATGAATAATATTTTTCCAGTTTCACTAGACTATATACAATCTTTGAGGACTTATATAAAGTCACAAAAGACACAACATAAAACCAGTCATCAGTCTACTCACCAAACTGTGACCACTAGGCATTGATATAGATGCTAGTTTCTGGTGTAATGTCTGCATGTAGCTATCATACGTATGTTGAACCTGAGGGGTGGCAGGATGAGATGGGGGAGTCCCAGTCAGTACACGTTCTGACGGCTGTGACGTCAGCTGCAACAGCTTCTGCTGTAAATCTGCTATGGTTTGTGGGCCACTAAAATAATACATACATACACCATGTAAGTCTGCTTCGTAGTAAAAATACATAGAAATATATAAATATTAACCACTGTTCCCACAACCACAATAAAACAGGGAGTGTACTTAAAGATGCTAATGTCTTGAAAGGAGTCAAATATTGTAATGTAGCAACCTTCACAATTTAGGTTCCAGGACATTCTAAGGGTTATGTGACACTGGCAACAGCCAGGGCCTTGCATTTACTTACTTACTTTACTTACTTACTCCATGGTGTACAGAGTCCTTCTTGAGAAGCTAACTCAGCTAGTCAAGAAATTCCCCACATTTCACGGAACCCGAAGGTTCATTACCACACTCACAAGTGTCCGCCACCTGTCTGTACCCTGGGCCAGCCCAATCCAGTCCATATATCCACATCCCATCTCCTGGAGATCCATCCTAATATTATCCACCCATCTATGCCTAGGTGTCCCCAGTGGTCTCTTTCCCTCCGGTTTCCCCACCAAGACCCTATACACCCCCCTCTCCTCACCCATATGC
>Ga0123355_10013520_pt1 | contig 12713 bp, 10 predicted proteins | sample TergutEmb28metaG_3_FD_89872 | JGI IMG/M metagenome (GOLD analysis project Ga0123355, IMG submission 89872) | Embiratermes neotenicus P1 segment gut microbial communities from Petit-Saut dam, French Guiana - Emb289 P1 | ecosystem: Host-associated > Arthropoda: Insects > Digestive system > Gut ...
TGGATGAACCTGCCCCAGCTACCAAGCGCCGGCGGGGGGAGCAGGCGCACGCGGAGGGCATTTGGAGCGAAGCGACCTGACCGACGCGGGCGGGCTGCGCACCCGCCGGCGGGCCGTAGGCCGGGAAACAATCCTTCAACAAAGCAAAATTGATTCCCGTGCCCCCGCGCAACGTGTTTTCCGCGCCTTTTTGCCGATAAGTAATGGAGTTCTTGCAAAACTAAAGAAATCCGCCCTTTCCGCTGGCGCGCCTTGCGCGCTTTTGTCCCGATTCGGAGAAAATTTTCGCAGCCCGCGGGTTTTCTCCGAATGCAGAGAAAACTTTATTTTTCGCCGCGCTTGCACTATACTGGAAGTGTGATACAGAGGATGGAGTGCCTGGGCAGGCTGGCGAGGTGGCGGGAAAAGCGGCCCGTGAAGGTGATCGGCGGGATCAGGGGCAGCGGGAAGACGACGCTGCTCGCCATGTACACCGACTGGCTCAAGCGCACGGGCGTGGACGAGGGGCAGATCGTCCACGTCAACATGGAAGCCCCGGAGGCCGGCGCGCGCATGGACTTCCGCGGGCTGTACGACCACGTGAAAAAGCGGCTCTGCGAGAGCAGGGTTTCCTACGTTTTCATCGACGAGGTGCAGAAGTGCCCGGGCTACGAAAAGGCGATCGCGGGGCTGCTGGCGAAAAGGCGGGTGGACCTGTACGTCGCGGCCTCGAGCATCGACGCGTCACTGTTTCCGCAGCACGTCGAGATACCCGTGCTGCCGCTGTCGTTCGCCGAGTACCTGCTTTTTTCCAAGGCGAAAGTTCCCGGCAGGGACGAGGAGCTGAAGGCGTTTTCCGGCGCGGCGGGGAAAGGCGCGGCGTTGCAGAAGGCGCTTCCGACGCGGACGGGCAGGCGGCTCCCGCGGCAAAAGACGCAGATGGAAAAGTACGTTCAGCAGGAGGCTTTCAACAATTACCTCAGCTTCGGCGGCTTTCCCTTCGCCGCAGCGATGGGCGGCGACGCGGGCCTGCTCCGGCACTGCATCGACGGCATTTACAGCGCCGCGCTGATCAAGGACGTCGCGCAGCAGGCGGGGATAAACGACATCCCCCTGCTCGAAAGCGTCGCGAGGCTGATGAGCCAGTCCACGGGCCACTCGCTCAGCTCGACGAAAATCGGCGCCGCGATCGACGCGGGCGGCAGGAAAATCTCCGCGAACACGGTGGAAACCTACATGAAGGCCCTAAGCACGGCCTTTGTTTTCCTGCACGCGGGGCGCTTCGACATAAAGGCGAAGAAGCACCTGAAAACCCTGGGCAAGTACTACATCGCGGACACGGGCATACGGAACATGCTGCTGGAAGCCGGCTCCGCGGGCCTGGACGGGCAACTGGAAAACATCGTGTACCTGGAGCTTCTGCGCCGCGGCTTTCGGGTCTGCATAGGAAAGCTCGGCGGCGAGGAGGTCAACTTCGCGGTTTTCTGGCCTTCCCAGCCGAAAGCCGCCGCGGCGACCGGCGAGCCCGCGGAAGGCGGCGGCCAGGCGTATTTCCAAGTCGCGGCGTCCGTCCGCGACAAAGCCGCCCTCGCCGGCAAGCTTTCCCCCCTGCTGCGAATCCCGGACAACCACCCCAAGTTCATCCTAAGCCTGGACGAAACCCCTCTCCGCGCAAGCCACAGCGGCATAATCCAGCGGAACCTGATCGAGTGGCTGCTGGAACCAAAGCGCTGAGCGCCTGGTTTTTGGCTGGGGGATTTCTGGGAGAAGCCAAAGGGGCGGCAGCCCAGGGGCAGGGCTTCCTGGTGCCGTTTTCAGGAGCATGGTTTAGCTCGGCCTTCTTCCACAGGGCGCAATATCGCCGCCACGAAAGTCCTGGACAACTTGGGTTTTCAGTCAAATGCCAGCAGCAAACGCCTCAGGGTTGCTGCTATTTTTTATCCTGTCGGAGACCTCGAAAAACGCGCTTTGGCATCTGGGTGCTCTCTTATGGCAAGCCGCAAGCTGTTTCCAGCTTGCTGGAAAGAATTCCCAACGCTTTTCCACTCGGAATTTCGAGGGGGATAATTCGAGAGGGAAATCGGGGGCGGGAAAAGCTGCCCCACGGAGCCCACTCCCTTTGCAAAATCATTTATGCCACGTGCGCCTTTCATGCCTAGAGTATCGCCTATTTAGCTTGACAAATCAACAACCCCGCAAGCCCTTTGGGCTTCAGCCCGCAGGCGCTCTCACCCTCCCTCGGCCTCGGCCCTCCAGCGCGAGACAAAAAGCTCGTGCGCGGCTATGGTCGCGTACATGTGCGCGTCTTGCACGCGGCCCCTGCCGCCTTGGTCCGCGCCTTCAAGGATGCGCAGGTGCCGCAGGGTTCCCTCGATGTCCTCGACCGTGCAGCCGGGGTCGTTGGCTCTGCGCCGCTCAAGCCCGCGCAGCTCGGCCTCGAAAGTCTCGTTGTACTTCACGTCCCACCAATCGCTAGAAGAACCCATGCGTACCATCCTTTTTTCCTGCGGTTTTGCCCCAAAGCCTCGGCCCGGGGCAGGCGCGCGTCATGCTTGGCGCCGGACGCGCCGTAAAATCACCTTCAAGCCCGCGGGTTCGAGCAGCAGGACCAGGGCGATCGGCAGCATGAGCATCTGATCGGTGAGGTTGTCTTGCCAGAACCAGGGGGTCAGCTTTACCAGCATCGAGACGAAAATCCCCAGGACGACCATGAGCCACAGCAGCCTTAGGTAAAACTCGTGGCGCTGGCGCTTCCCGCGGTCGCCCGCGGCGGCATAGCGTATGCCCAGGGGGATAAGCGCGAGGAGCAGCGGGTTCGCGAAAAGGATGTTCGCGTTGCCGAACGTGTAGTCGTGGCCGGTAAAGTTGGCCATGAAAAACAGCATCAGCCCCGCGCCGCCGAAAGCCAGGCCGAAAACGCCGTGGCAAACGCCCAGGGACACGCGGCCGAAAGCGGCGGCCCTCGCGGACTTTCCCGCCTGGAGGAAAAACAGGAGCGCCAGGAGCAGCGAGACGGCGAGGCTGAAGGCAAGCTGCCGCGGCCACTGCGCCCGCGGGGTTTCCAGCACCGCGGGGCGGCCCTGCGACTGGAAAACCACCTCGCGGCTCGACACCAGCCGCCGCACAGCGCCGTCCGGATCGACGTACTCGAACGCGGCGATGTTCCTGCCCACCTCGGAGGGGAGAAACATGTCCTCCCAGGCGGTGATGGGCAGGTCGATGTTTTGCCCCATCCAGAAATTGAGGATCCAGTCGATGAAGGGCGAGTGCCATGTGTGGCGGCGGACGTGCTGGCGCAGGGTGAAGCGGCTGGGCTCGTTCGCGAACCGCTCCCTGAACTGGCCGCCGGTCGCCATGTCTATCAAATAAATGAGGGGGGTCGCGCAGTTGTGGTCAAAGTGGTGGTACAGGTAGTCGCGGTTTTCGGGCAGCACGTCCCATTCCGCCTGGCGGAGGATCATCTCCCGCGCATCCGGGGGGAGGTCCAGGGTGTAGACGATCACGTCGCGGTTGGTGCGCACGTAGCCGAGGATGCCGAGCTGCGCCGGCATCACGCCAGTGGAGTAAATCAACCTGCCGAGGGCGAAATTGACGAAAAAGTTTTCCTGGTCGAACGAGAAAAGCCCGTAGTCGAAAAAATGGCTCTGCCCGGTGCCGGCGTCGTCGATTACCATCGCGATGTGCCCCCACCAGAAGTAAAGCTCGTCGCCGGGGCCAAGCACGACGATCCTCACGGTGAGGTCCTCGCCGCGGCCGGTGGGCGGGTCGCGCAGCGTCGGCGCGGGGGCTTGCACGGGAAGGTCGGCCAGCACGTGGTCGGCCAGCGACTCCGCGAGGCCCCGCAGGACGAAAAATCCCGCCAGCGCGGCGATGCCCAGCAGGGCGTACAAAGCAAGCCTCCGGGAAATCTTGCGCATCGCAGCCTACCGCATCTCCATTATTATCCGGTACTTGAGGTATATCTCCTCCAGGGTGTACCTGGGGCCCGGCGCGGAGAGCTTTTTTCGAAAGTTGCAGGCGTCCCTTCGCTCGATGAAGAAATCGTAGAAGGTCCGCGGGTCTTCCTCGTCTATCCCGAAATAGGTAGGCTCGGTATCCAGGTAGCCGCGTATGTCGTCCAGGCCGACCGAGTCGATGCCCCTGAGGGCGAGGTCGCCGCGGATCTTCTGAATCTCCTCCCAGGAAAGGCCGAAGAGGAACTCCTCCAGCGCCCACCTGGTCTGGTCGTTGCTGGACTCCTCCTTCAGGAATTCGCACCAGTCCTCGTCGAGGTCCATCGTCAGCCTCAGGATCTCCGTGTTGCCGTCCATCGTCCCGAAGTTCGGGTGGGTGGAGTTGCGCGCGAGCCAAAGGGCCGAAAGCGCGGAGAGGTGGCGCAGCCCGCGCAGGTCAACCCCGCTGTCCCACAGCTCGATGAGGTCGCGGGCGAGGCAGGCCTTCGTGTTGTGGGAAAAATGCGGGTCGTCCAGGCACGAGAAGTACACGGTTTCCGCGATAAGCGTGCTGATCACCGAGAAAACGACCTCCTTGACCTTCTTGCGGAAGTCCTCCCGCTCGGCGGTCAGGCTGGAAAGCAGCGCGAACGAATGAAACTTGGCGACGAGGAAGCCGCGCATGGCGATGATCTTGGTCGGTATGCGCAGGAGGCGGGAGGACGACGAAAGCTCGAGCAGGGACTTGACGAGGCGGTCCTTGTCGAAGACCTCGCCCCTCAGAAGCTGCGCGTCCCGTATCGACGGGTAGGCGAAAACCGCGTCGCCCAGGGAGCGCAGCCGCAGGAAACTGTCGGCCACCACCCTGCCGTCTTCCGGGTGGCGCTCCATGAGCCATGCCTCGATATCGCTTACAAGCTGGTCTTCCGACTCGGTGAGGGATACTGAAACGCCGCTGCTATCCTCAGAAATAGACATCATCAACACTATACCATTGCGCGGGGCAGTATTCAACAAAAAAGCGACCCGCGGCTCGTTATTTATGGCAGCCCCAGGGACATCCACGCCAGGGGGACGAACACCGCGGGGACGAGGTTCGCGACCTTAATCTCCTTCAGCTCCAGGAAGTTGAAGCCAATCCCCGCGATTATGAGGCTGCCCACCGCGGCCATCTCCCTTATGATGTCTTCCGTAAGGAACTGGCTGACCGCCATTGCCGCGAGCGCGATGCCGCCCTGGTACAGCAGGACGGGCAGGGCCGAGAACGCGACGCCGATCCCGAGGGTCGCGGCGAAGATCAGCGAGATGGTGCCGTCGAGGATGGACTTGGTGAAAAGTATCTCGTGGTTCCCCTCCAGGCCGCTCTGCATGGAGCCGACGATCGCCATGGCCCCGGAGCAGAACAGTATGCTCGCGGAGACGAAGCCCTTCGAGAAGCTGCGCCTGCTTTGCGCCGCGGGCCCGCCGCCGGCTGGCGCATCTTTCGCTGGCAGATTAGCCGGCCCGCCCACGCCCGCGGGCGCGGGCGCATCCGCGGGCGTGGCCTTCACGAACCTGCGCTCCGCCCATTGCCCGAGCTGGTTCATCCGCCTGTCGAGGTCGATGAGCTCGCCTATGACCGCGCCCGCGATTATGCTCATCACGAGAAGCAGCGTGTTCTGGTTCGCGAGGGCGCCCCTCACCCCCACGAAGATGATGACGATGCCGATGGCTTTTTTTACGTGGTCCTCGAAGCGCTCCGGGATCCCTTTTATTAGGAAGCGGCCCGCAAACGAGCAGACGACGATGACGAGGGCGTTTACGACCGGTCCGAGCATGTCTAAATTGTACACGCGCGGCGGATGACATTCAAGCGCGGGGCGTGCTAGGATTTCGTGATGAAAAGCGCGTATGATGCATCCGTAGCCTATGCCTTTGCCAAGACGCTCGGCAGCCCTTTCCTGCGCCCCGCGTCGCTCCGCTGCGTGCTGTCGATTTTCCGCAACTTTTTTTTCCGCCAGTTCCGCGCCGCGCTGCAGCCCGGCCGCGTTCCGGTGAGCAGGGTGGACCACCCGCTCGACGGGAAGATTCCCTTCGCCCCCGCGTGGGTGAACGTTTACATCGATTTCGTTTCCTACTGGCTGCGGGCGCTGGCTTTCGTCCTGCGGAATTTCGGGCGCGGGTCTTTCGGCGCGGCGCGGGAGTTCATCGAGTCGATGGGCAGGCTGTACGCGTTCGCCGCGCAGGTGTACCGGAAAAACCTTTCCACGACGGACAGGCCCTTTTACATCGCGCGCCCGCGGTTTTTGCTCATACACCTTTCCGACCCGCACCTGATGTGCATCCCCAGCCTGCACGTGATGGTCGTCGCTTTCGCCTACGCGAAGTTCGCCGCGACGCTCCGCTCGCTGGGCGCGCTCGAAAGCTGCGCGGCCCAGGTCGAGGAGATGAGGCGCGGCGCGGTCGTCATCTGCCAGGCGATTCTGTTCGTGAAGCAGCACAGCGTGAACTGCATCGGGGCGTCGCTTTACGCGATGACGCGCTTCGACCCCGGGCTGTTCCCGCCGGAGAAAGCCGAGGAGTTTTGCTCCCGGCTTTTCGAGCCCCTCCCCCCCGCGCCGCTCCCGCGGACCAACTGCCTGCGCGCCGCCGGCCCCGCGGGCTGCCGCCCGGCTGATTGCCTCAGGTGCCCCCTCGCCGCGCCCGAGACGAGGCTCCCCGCGGGGGACGTCGCCGAGATCAGGGCGCACATCGCCGGCTCCTACCGGCGCTTCCTTGAGGAAGGGAAAAGCGCGCCGAGCTGGGAAGAGCCACTGTTGAATTTCATGCAAGAACTGCCAAAATTATAGGAAACCTTCCCTTGTTTAGCGCGAGCCGTGGTATAATTCGGCATGGCTGTCAAGGTTGTTTCGTGCCATAACGGTAACATCGCGGAAATAATCGACGGGATACGGCAACCCGACGTGAAGGCTGTGGTTTACTTTTTCTCGCAGGAGCTTGAGCATGGCGAGCCGCAGAAGGCGCTCGCGGAGGCGTTTCCCGAAGCCGCGTGCATCGGGGCCTCGATGTTCGGGGGCTGGTGCAGCGGGGGCGCGGTCCCGGCGGGCATCGTCGCGATGTCCCTTTCCGGCAACGAGGTCGCGAAGGCCTACGTCTCGTTGCAGGAAGGGGTGAGGGAAAACCCGACCGCCGCCGCGAAGGCAGCCATCGCCGAGCTGGTGCAAAAGTCGGCGGGGGAGAGCATCAACCCGGACGAGTACCTGGGGCTGATCTTCTTCGACGGCACCTGCCTCGGCGAGAAGATCATGAGGGAGTTCTCCCTGGAGCCGAGCCTGAACATGGCCTTCGTGGGCGGGGCGGCCGCGGACAACCTGAGCTTCACGCGGACCGTGGTCGGCGCGGGCGGCAGGCTTTCCAGCGACGGGCTCGCCGTGGCCATCCTCAAAATGCGGATCCCGTTTTTCTTTGACCATTACGTGCATTACCGCGCCACCGACACTTCCTTCACTTTCAGCAAGGTGGACACCGCGAACCGAATCGTGTGGGAAATCGACGGGCAGCCCGCGGCCGATTTCTACGCCCGGCAGATCGGCCTGAGCGACGCGAGCAAGCTGGACGCGAAGGCCTTCGCCCACAACCCCTTCGGGCTGAAGTTCGGGGGGAGCGTGTACGTCCGCTCGCCCGGCAGGCTCTTGGAGGGAGGCGGGCTCATGCTCGGCTGCTGGGTCGAGGCCGGCACCAAGGTCTACATGCTGGAGCGGGGCGACATCATCGACAGCACGAAGCGGGGCCTCGCGGAGGCGGCGCAGTTCCTTCCGGGCATACAGGGGGCGCTCCTTTTCAACTGCGCGCTTCGCCAGCTCGAGCTGGTGGAGATCGGCCAGGTCGATGCCCACAACGAAATCTTCCGCGAATTCCCGATGATAGGCTTCAACAGTTGCGGGGAGGAGCTGTTCACCCACCATAACCAAACCCTGACGGCGGTGTTTTTCGGCACGCCGGTGGAGGGCGGCACCGCGGATCCCTTCAAGGCGAAGCGGCTTTTCCATTACGCCGACAGCAAGCTAAAGGCCCTGGTCTTCGACATCATCAGCCACAACGAAAGCCTGAACATGAAAATACTTCGCCTAAAAAAGAAAATGGAGGCGAGCTTTCAGGCGGCCGCGGGACTGGGCATGGGCGAGGAAACCCTCGCCAGCCACGCCGCGATCCTGGCGAGCCTGGGGGCGATGGTCAAGGAGTCTAGCACGTCGAAAGAAGACATCAAGGAGCTGCTCGTCGTCTACCAGAGCAACGTGGAAAAAATCGGGGAGTACGTCTTCAGCATAGCCGACGAGATCAGGAGCCAGAACCGCCGCCTGATGGATTTGATGGAAGAGGCGGAAATGTCGAGCCGCGCCAAAAGCAACTTCCTCGCCAGCATGAGCCACGAGATACGCACGCCGATGAACGCGATCACCGGCATGGCGGAGCTTCTCCTGCGCAGGGAGCTGTCCGACGAGTCCCGCGGGTACGCGCAGGACATAAAGCAGGCCGCGGCGAACCTTCTGTCCATCATAAACGGCCTCTTGGACTTCTCGAAGATCGAGGCCGGCAAGCTGGAAATAATCCCCGCGAACTACCTTCTCGCGTCGCTGATCAACGACGTAGTGAGCATCATCAGGATGCGGCTCGTGGAAAAGCCCATCCGCTTTTTCACCAACATCGACGGCTTCATCCCCCACAGCCTTATCGGCGACGAGATGCGGATACGGCAAATACTTTTGAACCTCCTGTCGAACGCGGTGAAATACACCGAGAAAGGCATCATCGGATTTTCGATGACCCAGGAAAAACGGACGGACAAGCAGGTGTGGCTGCGGATCACCGTAACCGACACCGGGTACGGCATCAGGCCGGAAGACATCGACATGCTTTTCGGGGATTTCGTGCAGGTGGACACGAAGAGGAATCGCTCAATCGAGGGCACGGGCCTGGGGCTCGCCATCGCCAAAAAGCTCTGCGTGGCAATGGGCGGGGACATCACGGTAACGAGCGAGTACGGCAAGGGCAGCTCCTTCACCGCGCTGATTCCGCAGGGGATCGACTCGCAGGAGCCTTTCGCGGCGGTGGAGGAGCCGCACAAGAAAAAGGTGCTGCTGTACGAGCGCCGCACCACTTACACGAACTCGGTTTGCTGGTCGCTGGAAAACATGAAGGTTCCCTACGCGCTTGTGGGCGACATTGAAGCTTTCACCGACGCGCTGCTCCGCGAGGAGTGGACCTTCGTGTTTTCCGGCTACGGCCTTTACAGCAGAATCAAGGCGGCGCTGGATCGGCCCGCCGAGGATTTCCCCGGCGGCAAAAAGCCGCCTATCGCCCTCATGGTCGAGTGGGGCATCGAGGCATACATCCCCAACGTTCGCTTCGTGTCCATACCGGTGCAGTCCCTGTCCATCGCCAACGTGCTGAACGGGCAGGCGGACAGCCGCGGATATTTTGACAGTTCCGACGTGATCCAGTACGCGTTCCCGCGGGCGCGGATCCTGGTGGTGGACGACATCTCCACGAACCTGAAAGTCGCCGCGGGCCTGCTCGCCCCCTACCAGGTCGCGGTCGATACCTGCCTTTCCGGCGCGGAAGCCGTCGAGCTGATAAAGTACCAGGCCTACGACATCGTGTTCATGGATCACATGATGCCGGAAATGGACGGCATCGAGGCGACCTCGCTCATAAAGGCCTGGGAAAAACAGCGGGGCGCGCCAATCGAGCGCAGGTTGACTCCCGTCATCGCGCTTACCGCGAACGCAGTTTCCGGGATGCGGGAAATGTTTATCGAAAAAGGCTTTGACGATTTCCTCCCCAAGCCCATCGACATTTCCAAATTGAACGAGGCGCTCGAGCGGTGGATCCCCAGGGACAAAAGGGAGAAGCTCCATGTTTCCGAGCCCGCGGCGAACTCGCCCGCGGCCGAATCGCCGCCCGACGCGCCTCTCCCCGACATTCCCGGAATCGACGCGGCGAGGGGGCTTGCAAGGACGGGCAGCACCCGGGACGGCTACCGCAAGGTGCTGCTCGTGTTCCGCAAGGACGCGGAAGAAAGGCTGTTGTCCTTGCAGTCCGCTCCGAAGCCGGAAGACCTGCCCGCGTTCGTTACCCAAGTTCACGCCCTTAAGAGCGCGTCCGCAAGCATGGGCGCAGCGAAAATTTCCGAGGAGGCGGCGAAGCTCGAGGAGGCCGGCAACGCGGGGGACCTGGCGTTCATCCGGACAAACCTCGGCGCTTTCGCGGACCGCCTTGCGGAGATGGTGAGGAACATTGGCATCGCCCTGGACGCTCAGGGCGCGGCGAAAGCGCCAGAGGAAGCGCCCGCGGACATCTCCGCGCACCTTCCCGCCCTGCGCCAGCTCGCCGAGGCGCTGAGATCCCAAAACGCTTCCGAGACGGATCGCATCCTGGAAGACCTGGCCGCAAAGCCGCTGGACTCAGGGACGCGGGAGGCGCTGGAAGACATATCCAACGACGTGCTGATGGCGGAGTTCGGCAAGGCCGCGAAAACCATCGAGGAGCTGCTCGCCGAAAAAGATCGATAAGAAACCGCGGATTTCCGCAGGAGAACTGCTGTGAGCGACGACGAGAAACTGATTATTTTGGTGGACGACAACCCGACGAATCTCAAAATCGGGAAAAATTTCCTAGCGGGAAAATACCGCGTCGCGACGGCCCCCTCCGCGAAAAAAATGTTTGGCCTTCTTGAGAACAACCATCCCGCCATGATTCTCCTTGACATCGACATGCCGGAGACGAGCGGCTACGACGCGATAAAAATTCTCAAGGCAAGCCCTGAGACGCATGACATCCCCGTGATTTTCCTCACCGCCAAGACCGAGTCGGACGACGAAATCCTCGGGCTCTCCCTCGGGGCCGTCGATTACATCACCAAACCTTTTCAGCCCGCGCTTCTCCTCAAGCGCATCGAGGTGCACCTCTTGATGGAGGCCCAGCGAAAGGAGCTTCAATACTTTAACGACAATTTGCAAAAAATGGTCGATGACAAGACCCGCGGCATTCTCGCGATGCAGAACGCCCTGCTGAAAACAATGGGGGAACTAGTCGAGTACCGCGACGACGTTACCGGCAAACATATCGAGCGAACCCAGCGAGGGGTGAGAATCCTTCTGGAGGAGCTTAGGGAGAGCGGCATCTACACGGACGAGATGCAGGACTGGGACATCGACCTGCTGATCCATTCCTGCCAGCTCCACGACGTGGGGAAAATCGTCATCAGCGACAGGATACTCAAAAAACCCGACAAGCTTACTTGCGACGAATTTGACGACATGAAAATTCACGCCAGAGTCGGGAAGCAGATAATCGAGAAAGTGGAATCCCTGACGCACGAGAGCGACTTTCTCAAGCACGCAAAAATTTTCGCCGGCAGCCACCACGAAAAATGGGACGGCACTGGCTACCCGGAAGGCTTGGCAGGAAACGACATACCGCTCCTTGGGCGCATCATGGCGATCGTCGATGTCTACGACGCGCTCACGTCGCTGCGCCCCTACAAAGAGCCCTTCCCCCACGAGTCCGCGATACAGATTATCGCCGAGAACAGCGGGATCCAGTTCGACCCAGTGCTGGTGGGCGTGTTTCTCAAAGCCGCGGAACGATTCAGGGTGTGCGAGGAGCCGCTGGTCAACTGCGCGTAGCCCGCGGTTACGCCGTTTTTTAGGGCGTAGCTCTTGAGGTTTAATACCCGCCCTTGGGGCGGTTCGCTGGGGTGCGGGAGATTCATCTCCTCATAACGTTTAAGATTGGCGACGTTTTTGCAGCCCGAATAAGCGAAACCGAAGGTTTTGCAGGGCTGCAAAAATGTGGTGAAGCAAAATACCGCAGAAGGGCGTAAGCCCAAGTTGTGCCGTACTTCATTATTTAGCTGGGGCTTTTTGTAGAACATGGTAAACCAACAAGACATTTTCCACAAACATCAGCATATCCAATGGATTTGTGATATTTTGCATTTTCTAAGCATTTTTTATAGCACCTATGTCGATTAAAATTATTATGTTCATAAGCATTTACTAAACATTTTTTCTGGCATATTCCACATGAACCATTCAATTTATTTAAACATTTTTCCTTAATTTCAAAAGTTTTGTTATATTTTGTAAGTTCATAATTAATTATTATGCTACCAAACCTTCCACAACATCCATTTTTTGTTATAAGCATATTATTTATGCCAAATGTTCCTATTCCAGCAATATGCGCTATATGTCTGTGTGACCAATTACTAATTAATTTTGATTCATCAAAATTATGTGTTGCAGGTATTTTTCCTGCTTTATAACCGCATTTTACCATTAATGTTTCAATTTTGTCATTTATGCTTTTTATTAAATCATTTGTTTTAATGTATGCATTAGCCCATTCTTCTGAAGCAATTATTCCTCCGATATTACTTTCAACGATGGTTTCCTCGAAGGGAATGAAGAAACAAATAATACTTTTTGCATCTGGTAAAATATCATTCGGCATAAAATGCTCCAAGGATATTATTTGTTTTAATTGGATTAATTTGTCATTTTCTGAAGAAATTATTTCAACAATTGGTTCTTTCCACAGTTTTTTTAATGAATTTTGTAATTCATATTCAATTATTGTTGTTTTAATTGTTTCTATGATTTTTTGATACATCATTTCTATGATTTTATTATTTTTTTCTTGTTTTGTCCATATGCCAAATTTAGGCACAATTTCACATAACGTTCTAGGTAACTGACGTTTTTGCCCGCCTTATAAAGCAAACCGCAGGTTTGCGGCGGGCAAAAATGTGGCGGAAAA
>Ga0123355_10013521_pt1 | contig 12712 bp, 10 predicted proteins | sample TergutEmb28metaG_3_FD_89872 | JGI IMG/M metagenome (GOLD analysis project Ga0123355, IMG submission 89872) | Embiratermes neotenicus P1 segment gut microbial communities from Petit-Saut dam, French Guiana - Emb289 P1 | ecosystem: Host-associated > Arthropoda: Insects > Digestive system > Gut ...
ACCGTAAATGTGGCCGAAGTATTTTCTTCTTTGTTCATAAAACCGTCGATGATAATTTCAGATTAGAAAATGACACAAAGCTGTTCATAAACCCGGCTACTGAAAAAATATATATATATATATATTTTGTTCGAGAATGTGGTAAAGGCAAGCAAGACTTCAATCTAAGACGGCCTAGGAATCCTCGGGATGTGTGTATTCGTAACAGTGAATTTTAACGTGAAATATTTTTCACCGCCAAAAGTCAGGCCGCGGTTTACGTATTATTAATGCGTAGGTATAAAAGCGACAATCCCACATAACTAATATTGGTAGGAAAGGGCAAGGACCGTACAAGAGCCCAGCTGACGGGTGGTTCGAAAAGTAAACGGAAAGATGTCCAAACACACACACAAACACACAATAGTTGAACCCGTAAGGGCAAGATGTGTAGAGGTGGATGAATGGATGGATGAACGAATGAATGAATGAATGTGTAAAGAAATGAATTGGGTTGTCTGCTGAACAGATAAGGAAGAGGAACAAATTACAAAGATCAACAAGGCAGGCACACACGACCGCGAACGTGTTTACAACCCACACAGCAAGTTTTTAACCACACAATAGAAGGTATCACGAGTACCCGATCAAAACAAAGAGTGGGCCTCCATTCACAGCGTGCATGGCGCGCTAATTAATAAACCAAAGTATGTTACAATCACCGAGCACAGAAGCTCAGGGGGTAACATGATCGCTTTGTATTCGGAACATATCCACTTGGATTCCTGGTCACGAAACAGAAGCGCCTTAACCCTCTGAAGGCAGAAAAGTAATCAGTATTTAAAGATCCACTTCCTACCACGAAGAAAACACATCGCACCTTCTTTACACTTTATTCTGTTTAGGGGGATAATTGTTGACAATTCAGAAAATCATGAGAGATAAAAACTGTGTGTAGGGTTATGTGTACAAACATAATTAGATCACAACACTACATACTTTCATTTTGATTCCAGAAACCTCTGTTGTAAGCCTATATCAACAACATGGCAAGCACAGTTCACTCGGTGTCATAAGACGCCGTGAATGTGATGAGAGGCCATTCGCCATCACGTCGAAACAGACGCCGCTGGGGTTTGTTCGGGGGGTGGGGGAAGGCCTATGCGTGAAGCTCAACATTCACCTCCTTGTAAGGGCCCAGTAAAAGAATGCGTACGGCAATAACTTCGCTCTCCCATAAATCCCCATGGAGCGGCGTTTAGTCTAACTCCCAAAGGCTAAGTAAGTGACAGCATTTTTCTATCTAGAGCTCGTCGACTTCCGAACGAGCACTGCTTCGTCCGTTTGTCTTTCTGGTGCCAGTGACATGTACACGAAGAAGATACTGACAGAGGAAAACCGGCCCCCCAGTGTCACTAAACTCCCACTGACCTGAGATCGAACAGGGCCCCCGCGATGGCAGGCCGGTGATTGAGCCATGGCACGGTCCTTTGAAGGGCTGAGTGAAAGAGCATCAACTTGTCAGAAGATCCCAGACTCTGTCCGCTATTCCTTCTGGTACTGTACGTGTCGCAAGAAGACTTTAGAATGGGCAACAGTTATTTTGAAATTGGGGTCGCGAAATATTAATTTCTCATCCATGCTAAAGCGCATAATTTAGAAATATATGTAGTTGTCATTTACTCTAAAGCAAGGGGATACAACAACAATGATAAACTTAAAGCGCTGGGGCTGCACTAGAAGCATGCAGTAGCAACTTGGAATATTGAGCAACCATCTCAGCACTAGCTTGAAGACAGAGGAAAACCAAGAAAACCTCTGTCGTGATAGCCGATAGGAGGTCCTTCCGGATGGAAACCGACCGCCGGCAAGCCCCCCCCCCCCACCCCCCAAAGAGAGAGATAAAACCCCCTTACATTTTCCTAACGTGTGTATTAGTGCTGTATTGGTAACTTGAGCTACAGTTTGACAATGGCGGTTACGTGACGTAATAACGGTACGTTGACTGCAGTTACGTAATAAGAGTACACTTGTGTTTCTGTCCACTTTTCAGTCTTGGCCCCCTGTCTTTGCATTTGTCGGCACACCATGCGGGCTCTTGAATTGGTACAGCGTAGAGGTTATCTAAACACTCGGCAGTAAACACTCCGGCCTCGGTTCTACAAACCAATTAACGTTATACCAGGAAATAATCGCCGTTTGTTGTGAGACACACAGCATACAAATGCGCTCTGTGATCCTAACGTACAGAGAAAGTAAAAATCAACAGAAGTATTTTCAAATTAAGAATTTTAACTTTGAAGCTGTACAGAGTTTTACGTACTTGGGCTCCCTTATAAATATTAATAACGACAATTCTGTAGAGATTAAGAAAATAATTTTAATGGCTAATAAAGGCTTTAATGGACTGAAGAGACAATTTAGGTATCAATTTTTATACATAAAAAATAAAATAAAATTATAAAAGACCTTGATCAGACCAGTGCTGGCATATGGTTCTGAAACGTGGGTAGTTTCAAAATCTGATGACGCTATTCTAGGAGTTTTTGAAAGGAAAATTTTGAGAGCTATTTTTGGGCATACAAATGACAATGGAGAATAAAATACAACAATGAGCTATATACGTTGTACAAGGAAAGTGATATAGTTACATACATTAAAATTAATCGGTTAAAATGAGCAGAACACGTTATTTGTATGGAGGAACAGAGCCCTACAAGAAGAGTTCTCGTTGCGGTGGTAGAAGGAAGAAGACAGTGGGGCAGACCGAAACTGAGATGGGAAGATGGTGTGATAGAAGGTGCCAGGAAGTTGGGGGAGAGAAATTGGAGGAATGCTGCAAGGAATAGGGACAGCTGGCAGAAGCTTCTGAAGAAGGACTTGGCTCAAAAGGGGCTGGTGTGCCAATGACGATGATGATGATTATGATCTCAACGTACAGGTTTTTAATGTCAAACCTGGTGGAATATACAATAAACCATTGGACTTCAAAACGTTTAATTAATCAAGAATTAATATGAACAATCCAACCTCCACTCCAATTAGTGCAAAAGACACATACGGCAGAATTGTGAATAGGACTTCTTATTTCCAGGCTGCAGGAGTTAGCTGAAGGATGCTGTCCCATTGCTGACTGCGAGAAGCGCCGAATAAGATGGCTTGGTAGCTAAGAAAATTGAACAGCATGGTTGTGGAGAGTTTAAAGGTACTGTCTGTGTTCGCTCGGAGACAGAGGAACGACAGGGAACTTGTACGGAGACCACGGAAATACGCACCACGGATAAACCACTTCAGAACACAGGACTCGCCCAGACGTACGTTTAAATGAAGGGCGCAAAAAAAATAAAAAGTGTTGCACTTGGTGTAATTTGTGACGTAGTACAGGACATCCTTCAGTTTCAAAAAATCATAAGGTTTCGCGGTAGACGAATGAATGTAATTCCATGTACGCCCACATGAAAAGTACGGTCTAAACTCGCGACGATTTTCACGGAACTCATAAATGCTCAACGAAAAATTTTAGTGTTATTTAACCACGCTGTCAGTTACTGAGCTCATATAGCGTCGGTTATATGTGAATGAATACCGAGTATTGGTGGGCTGTTGCTGACGGGGAAAACCGGAATTACTCGGAAAAAAATTCTGCGGCACGGTCATTTTGTACATCACAAATCTCACAAACACTGGCCTGGAAATTACCGGGGTCTCTGCGGTGAGAGGCCGGCGGTTAACAGCCTTGTCCATGGCAGGCCATCTCAAACAGTACTATGCGCAAAAATTTATTACAGCGAATTTCACTTAGACCGGAAATAAGCATAAAAAGTACGAACCGAAATTCATACACGCCTTTAAGACAAGCATACTTTCCACTACACGTACCTTCACAAACTGAAAATCGTTAGCAAAATTAAGGACAGCCTTACTGTACCAAGCGGACCGGGTAGCTCAGTCGGTATAGCGACTGACTACGGGCTGGACGGTCCGAGGATCGAATCTCGGTGGGGGCGAGATTTTCCGCACCTGTCCAGACCAGCCCTGGGGCCCATCCAGCCTCCTGTACAATGGATACCGGGTCTTTCCCGGGGGTAAAGAGCGGCCAGGGCGTGACGCTGACCCCTCACCCCCTTCTAGTGGTCAAGAAAGAGGAGAGCTATACCTCTATTCCCCCTATGGACCGTACGGCCTGTACAGAGCCTCAGTGCCTGTAGAAGGGTGCATTTTACCTGAACGTAGCTTACTGTACCAAATTTTATCCAAAGCGGTCGAAATAATACAGTCAGGTAGCGTCTTATTGACGTCCGTAAGTAGAGTTTGGCGTTCCATAAACCGAACTTCACGAAGATTACACAAGCTTAAAACGTAATTGCTTCTGGATATTCTACATCGAGTTTCACCCACAACCGCGAAAAAAATAGGGGAAATTACTTGCAGAAATCCATTTACGCCCACCAGCAAGGCATCGCTATCACTGTCGATTTTCATGAAAATCATACTTTTCAGGCACCTTTGTGTCAAGAACACTTGCACCGTATTTCACGAAAAAACCGACGAACTTTTTGGTCACTGATAATAGGTCACGGGCAGGAGGACGTGGTCTCTACATAAAGCACTTCCACTTTTGTTGTTGTTGTTGTTTTTGCTGTTGTAAAATACGCCTAACTCACACCTTTATCTGGGTCGTTCGAGCAACGTGAGCCACGCTGTCTATACATTACACACTGCCTACCGTGTACACTGCAGTACCTAACATATAGGTGGTTGAAAGTGAAAAGGAATTTTAGGATGGAAAATTATATTCTTTAATTTTATTTTACATTTCAGTGATTATACATAGCCAAACATTGCTCTGTGGTACAGAAACTTAAGACCTTAGCAGTTAAATATAATTACATTATTAAAAATTAAGTTTGATGGGTTACTGAAAGTGATTTTGCTAAAAGTCAGTCAATGGATTTTTCCATGACACTAATGGCAGTCTCACTATACTTTTGATGTTACATTATGCTTCGTATTCACAGGTACTTCTGCAGGTTCTCTGTGAGGTATGCCCTTAGGTAATTCATCAGTTTCCTTCAAATTTCGTGGCACACCTACCGAGCCTCTATGGGTTGTCTTTCTGTAATCGGGAGTTCCCTGCAAGATGGGAGACCCTTGCACGATAGGGGATCCCTGAAATACGAAAGATTCCCGCAATAGTGCAGATCCCTGCAACAAGGGAGACCCCTGCAATGATGGTAATCTCTGTGGTAATGGAGATTCCCGTAATAAGGTAGGCCCTTGAAAGATGGGAGACCCCTGAAATAGGGAATGTCCCTGCAATAATGGAGATCCCTGTAATAATGAAGGTCCCTGTGGTAATGATCCCTGCAATAATGGAGATCCCTGTAACAATGAAGATCCCTGCAATAACGGAGATCCCTGAAATGAGGGAGATCCTTGATAGATGGGAGGTCCATGCAATACGGAAGACCCCTGCAATGGGCGAGATCCCTGTGACAAGGGAGATCCCTCCAATAACCGCGATGCCTGCAAGACGGACGAAGCCTGTTCGACGGGTGATCCCTTCAAGACGGGCGATCCTTGCAAGGCGCGCGATCCCTGCAAGACGGGAGACTCCTGTAAGACGGATACACTGTAAAAAACTAGGAGATTCCCTGAGGATAACCCAAAGAATCTTCATGAAAACAGAAAATGCAGGAAGAAATACCAGATTCAACAACAGATCGTGCGTATGGTCACGCACCAATACTTAACTACAGCAAGCATATTCATATGACAGCCATGCGCACTTGAAACAAACGACACATGAAGGCCTCCAAAAGTAATTGGCACTTGTTCAACCTCTTACGTAACCATTATTTAGGCTTCTTGTGTGAAGAAACTACCATGGAAACCCTACACAAGATTCCTGACATCAGATTTTATTGAACTCTGACAACAGCTTAATGCCAACTAACCGAGTCCATGTAGCAAAGTCCTCCTTGAAAAACAGACGATCACTCAAATGGCGAAGAAACTCTCAACCGTTCGATCTGCAACAAATATAAAGAAAAGGTCTTGACCTCCCAAACAAATTAATTTAGTCTTACAATAAAACCAACTAGATGCACTAATTTCTCAAATTTATTTTTGGAATAAAACTCTACATGTTTCGGACAGTTCCTCTGTTCATCATCAGGAGTTTTTCACTGTGCACACAGCAATGGTATATGTCATACAGATTTGCTGACAGCTTGCGAGCAGGATCAGGACATAACTGTGCCTCACTGCCGACTTACTAGCCCCATGGGAGAGTGACTGTTCACGGATGCGCAGTAAGGTCTCCTCTGACTGGCTGCAATGTTACATCAAGGCCAAGTGACCGGTTCTCGACATATTCAAAATGGCTGGATACTTTCCGGACGGACCTCGCACGCATCCATTTGCCCTTAATTTTCAAGCCGCGCACAGAGACAGCTTTACCGCTGGGGAAAACGCAGTTATTTTACTATCGAAGCTGGTGGGTGACCAATTCGTTTGAAGGGTTAACTTACGCGCTGCATGTTCCAGTCGCCTGTGGAAACATTTCTCAGCTTTCAACGCGCCTCCACTGCACAGACGTCGAGCACAAACTCACCTGAAAAAGAAATATATTTCAGTAAAAGGGTAAAATATAACAAGCTGATAAAAAAGTTGGACTCTAAAGTGATATACTTCATGGATATTAACCTTTTGACGTCTAACGACGACTATAGTGGTCGTACCGCACCGCTAACCTCTAAATGTTGCATTTTATATATTTATTCAACAAATATAGGTACTGAATATTTTAAACATGGTATATACTCTCATTTTTCCCCTCTTCAAAATGCAGTTTGTTTAATAATTCTAATGTATTTGGTTCCTGTTTTATTCACATTTTATATACAGGATGTGCTAAAATTAAAAAAAAATAATTCCGGCGCCAAAAGGTTAATTTAAAATGTGTGTACTTTCGATTAAGTTGTGAAACACGGCCCACTTTTCAGAACTAAATTTACGGATGGCATTGGGCAGTGACGATTTTTTGGTAAAAAATATCCCGAAAAATGAGGGCCGCCTGCAAATCCTAACACAATGAAGGAGTTCCAATCCTGAATTGTATAATTAATACTATGAGGCCAAGTAGTTACTACATGTACCACCAGGATTTTTTTTAACACTAGCAGATTCTACACCCTGCTCACATAGTGTATTTATGTGTTTTGTACGGATCTCAGAACAAGAAGTGGGTATTTCCCTACACAGTATTAACTGATGGGATTTTTATAAACTGGAAGGTCTGTGTTTACTGCGCGGTGCGAGCTGACTCTTTAGATATTATTCACGTTAATCTTAGTCTTTAACGGGTTTAAGTCAGTTCATATTTCGTGATATTGAAATGCAGCTACATACGCGGAAATTCATTTTTCTGGTTATCATAATTCGAAACTCAAACACATGTCGACGGCTCCACATTCGAGAGATCCTTGTTCCCATTTACCTCTTCAGACTAAATAGTCTGAGGGTCTCTGCGGTTTTGACAGGCTCCCAAGCTAAATTCCGCAGTTAGTAGCTCATAATATGTGACGTCATGGTCGCTTTGACGGCAAACCCTTTACAGTTAAACGTTCTGCACAAATCGTACCCTCAGTACCCTCTGTAGCTGTCACAGAGTCGTTACGATACAAGCAATCAATTTATTATGGACGTAACCTCATATTTCAAGTCTTGCAGCGTTACTGCCAGTGCTAAAACATTATGTCCTATCAAATCATTCTCGATTTATCTGACACAGTGGCGTACCAAGCGGGGGGTTCAACCACCCCCCCCCCCCCACGAAATTCCGAAGGCCCTCCAAAATCGTGCCAAACTCAACCCGATTGTGATAACTGTTAAAAATTGCTGAATTTAGGAAGCCAACACCCCAAGATGTTCGGAAAAAGGCAGTAAAATTCTAAAACTACCGTCGGGTCGCAATTGTTTTACATTAGCAATGACAAATAAATTGGTTGTCATCATAAATAGTCTTAAAGTACCAAAAATTAGGAAAATTTTACAAGAAATAAAATTTCTTGTACCAAATTACAGCTGCATCCAGAACCCCTGACTAGGGGGCTACCGCCCCCAGATCCCCGTTCTCTCTATCCTCAACTGAATTTGTTGAACTCCCCACCCCGAACAAAATTCCTTGGCACGCAACTGATCTGACACAAAACTGCATGCAGTATGGAGTACTTGGGAAGCTAACAGTCGCTCAAGAAACCAGTTAAGTTCTCCAGCTTTGATTTAACGGGCAAATTAATTACTGTGTTCGCAAGATCCTATTACCAATCTCTATTTGGGCCCTTCAATATCCCCCCCCCCCCCGTCTTTTATTTTCATCCTTCCACCTAAACTTTGAAGCCCCAAATGATTTCCTTCAGCTTCTACGGCAAAATTAATACCAAGCTGAACAATCCCCAGTCATACAACTACAGTTACGTTAACCGATCTACACTAACGCAAGGCTCTACTTGAGCCTAGATAGCACAGTCAATATAGTGATTATTTTATTTCTTAGACGGTCCGAGTTCGAATCCCGGTAGAGGTAAAATATTTTCTTCTTCTCCAAAAAGTCTAGACCAAATCTGGAACCATGTCAGCTTCCTAGTCAGTGGGTATGGGGGGGGTAAAGCGGCCTGAGCGTAAAGCTAACCACACACATCCCCAACTTGTCCCGAAGATAAGAATGAATGAAGCTAAATAATCTACTCTCCCTACATGCCTACACAGCGCGGACATGGACTACTACATTTACCAAAGCTGTAGACTCCAGGTGAAATGTGATGGCACACGGCGACGCCCGGGAGGGGAAGTGAAGGGGAAACTGGCGAATGGAGTGTGTAGCCAGTACTCTTCACGCTACCTCGGAACATGGTTTATCCAGCATTACTACCGCTGATGCGCACACCTCGGCTGCCAGCAGTCGACTGAACTGACGCCCCCGCCGATTTAAATGGACTCGTGCGTTTCGCCGAAAGGCAAAATCTGGTTTCTGCGCGTGTGCCATCACATTTCAGACGCAGTCTATTTGGGCTCAAGCGGTCTATTTAATTCCTGGGTTGGGGTGAGTCGAGGTCCCTTGGTACTGAGGCTCCTGGCGATCCTATTGTACGGGCGCAGGATGACAGATGAATGGAAATAGTGCGCTGGTGGAATGACGGTTGGCAGGGGTAAACCGAAACACTCGGAAGACTATCCTGTCCCAATGCAACTTTGTGGCTTTTCACCGCGAAAGCCCAAATTTTGATCCCAGCGTAATCCATGTGGGATATGCCGTGGATAAAGTTGTCTTGGGACAGTTTTCTCTCTCCGAGTACTTTAGATATCCCCTATCAACTGTTGCACTATTAATGCTCCGTATTCATGTACATTCATCCAAGTCGACATTATAATAGGTCGCCAAACAAATAACAACAAAACAGGTAATATACGTGTAACTTAACACTGAGATGGAAACATTATTGTAACGGAAAACCGTAAGTATTATACACATACGGATCCACTGGACATGTAACCAAGGCGTACGTAAGTGATTCAAATCAATTTAAAATTTATATTGAGTCTGAGGTGCGTATTTTCTGGGTGCACGGCGACTTCTCGGCAACCCTGTACAGAGCGAGTCTCTCGCTAGAGGCCCCAAACTATTGTCTATGTATACAGTCGAACAGCGCGGGTTTCTCGTTCGTAAATACTGGCAAACAGGTTCATTTAAAGAATGCCAGACGGCATTTCGAACGGAATTTGATGAAAGAGGTGCACCATCGAAGTGTTGCACCCAGAAATTGGTTAAAAAGTTGGAGACAAGGGGAAGTCGATCTAACGCCTGCCGACTTCGTTCTTTGGGGCCTACTGAAGGGAAAAGTGTACAAAAATACACCCCGCACAATCGAACAACTCAAAGACGCTATACGCCAAGAGATTCAAGCCGTCAACGTCGACACTTTGGGAAAAGTATTCCAGAATTTGAGGAAACGCATTCCAGTGTGCTTGGATGTGAAAGGAGACCAGTTTCAGCACCGATTATGAGCAGGTCCTGTTTTGCATCGTTCCCCGGTATGTGTATATAAATTTCCAAGTCATTATCTCAATAACATAATTTTTTATAGACAATAGTTTGGAGCCTCTAGCGAGAGACTCACCCTGTATATTCCGGATTTGTTGTGTATGTAGCATTAGTTACCCAGCATGCAAAGCATATGCGCATTATTATATTGTCACATCTGGCCTGCCCGGCTGTACAATATTTGTCCACATTATCTAAAAAAAAGCACGATTTTGAGGGAAAATGTTACTGAACACAAAATAATGCTTTTATTTGTTTTTAATGTTTGCCATCCCCAAGTGTTTAACACATATATAAATATACAATGAAGTATCAGTCAAACACAGCAAAACTTTATTATGTTTATTATTGTATTAGGGCAACATGTTTCGATTCTTATAGGATCATCTTCATGCCCTTCTAAGATAAAGATCCTTACTTAGCACTGTTTAAAATGCGCTGTGGGATCCCAAACGCTTATATTCTTGATAGAGACCACTGGGGAGACCTAGGAGTAGATGGGTGGATAATATTAGGATGGATCTGCAGGAGGTGGGATGTGGGTATATGGACTGGATTGGGCTGGACCAAAATAGGGACAGGTGGCGGAGGCTTGTGAGTGCGGTAATGAACCTTCGGGTTCCGTGAAATGCGGGGAATTTCTTGACTATCTGCAAACCAGTTAGCTTCTCAAGAGGGACTCTGCACCATGGAGTAAGTAAGTATATCAGGAATGTAAGCGTTTGGGATCCCACAATGCATTTTAAACACTGCCAAGTAAGGATCTGTATCTTAGAATGGCCTGAAGATGATTCCACAAGAATCGAAACATGTTGTCCTAATACAATAATAAACATAATATTGGGATCCCACAGCACATTTTAAACATTGCTAAGCAAGGATCTGTATCCTAGAAGGGCCTGAAGATGATTCCATAAGAATCGAAACATGTTGTCCTAATACAATAATAAACATAATATTGGGATCCCACAATGCATTTTAAACATTGCTAAGCAAGGATCTGTATCTTAGAAGGGCCTGAAGATGATTCCATAAGAACCGAAACATGTCCTAATACAATAATAAACATAATATTGGGATCCCACAATGCATTTTAAACATTGCTAAGCAAGGATCTGTACCTTAGAAGGGCCTGAAGATGATACCATAAGAAACGAAATATGTTGCCCTAATACAATAATAAAGATAATAAAGTTTTGTTGTGTTTGACTGATACATCATTGTATATTTATATACGCGTGTTTCTATTTTCTCTACAACTTTTATCTGAGACATTTCTCATTTCAATTCTGCGAAGTATTATCATTAACGTACATTTGGTCTTCTTGTAAAGTTCCCAAATTATTATTGTCAGATTTTAATCAGACCTGAGCTTTCTCGACAAATTTTCTAAAAAACAAAACAAAAATTCAAATAAATTGCATGGCAATTCGAACGGACGGACGGAGAGACGGACAGACCTAACGAAACCAAGTCGCTTTTCGCATTTCGGCGAATCCGCCTAAAAGGAAAGCAATCCAAATGTTTACAGCAAAGTACAAAAATGATATAGACTAAAATTACTGTACTTATAGGTAAAATCGATTTAGCACATTAAGTTTGTCGATTAAGGTAAGGTTGAACGCACAGTTATACTACTGTATTAACGCAGTATCTTCGTACTGGTAAGGCGGGTGACTGATTATAAGATTAGTTTTTTGGTTGACACAGATTTTCACATGTACTGACTTGAGCGCTCTGCTTGTAAACCAAAGGCGAACTACAAGTTGCACTTGCAGGTGAAAAAGAAACTACATTGGAAATTCTTAATTCAACAATTACACATTCACAGCCAGTCACAAGGTCTTCTCTACTCCACAGGTAAAACCAACAGACATTGTACGTATTTATCGACACATAATTCAGTATCGATATCATACATGTTCATATCGATATCAAACCATTTCACGTGCTAGGCCTTTTTAGACGTCTTCGCGTTAAGTCAAGAAAAGCGCCTATTACTTTCTTCGCATACGTCTGTCTGTCAGCACGTATCGACGCGGCTCCCACCAGACGGATTTCCGTCAAATTTGGTACGGGGAGGGGGGGGGCCTTCCATGAAAATTGCCGAATAAAGTCAAATTTGGCTGAAATCGGGCAAAATTATGGGGTACTTTATATCAAGACCTACGCATGTTTTATTGCTGCCGGCGACCTATAATCACAATAAAAGCACTGGTGACAATCACATGTACAGCAACAATGCAAATGGCCACACGCTGTTTCTGGTGCAGCCGTTACGTAACACCAATACACAGCATGCAACGTCACAACACCTATTACGCAACAAATGCTAACATCGTTCTCTGTGAGGTACATACTGAATATGTGCAATGTAGATTCAGCTAATCTTGAAAGTGTTAATTCAGGAGTGTCAACAATGGTTACGCGAACGCGCCAGTGTTACGTATTACATACACTGAGCACCTTGCTTTCAATCGTTGTTATTCCATGACGCACATTGACAGAGAGAGAGAGAGAGAGAGGGGGGGGGGGGGGCTCAACAAAACAAGGGAAAGATGCCCTAAATTTTAAAACCCCCGACTCCGTTAACACCCCCCCCCCTTCAACCACCCCCCCCCCCCTCCC
>Ga0123355_10013522_pt1 | contig 12712 bp, 14 predicted proteins | sample TergutEmb28metaG_3_FD_89872 | JGI IMG/M metagenome (GOLD analysis project Ga0123355, IMG submission 89872) | Embiratermes neotenicus P1 segment gut microbial communities from Petit-Saut dam, French Guiana - Emb289 P1 | ecosystem: Host-associated > Arthropoda: Insects > Digestive system > Gut ...
CACTTAGCTAATGAGACAGTGCCTTTTCGGAATGCTTTAAAGAGGTTTCTTCTCATAAATTCCTTCTATGATAGTGAAGAATATTTTAATTATCAGAGATATTCCATTGAAAATTGAATTGGCAATTGGTTTTAGGTGTTCTATTACTTGTATTTTATTATTTATTGCTAAGATTCTTCCAACACTGTGTAAATTATGTTAGACAGTATGTATGTGACAATGTCTATATCCACAGGATTGTATCCTAATTTGGATTTATAGAATGCGAATAAATTACATTACAATACATTCCATATCATGTATGCTGCTGCTTATACCCACCATCTTCATACACAATGCAAATTTTCTGCCCATCTGAATTCCATGCCATTCCTTTCACCACCGACTTGTTGCGATTGTTTATCATTTCCTCATACCATGAACCCTAGAACAATTCAATCGATTCATAAAAAAATACAGCTTTGGTAACATTTTATTCTCTCTCTCTCACACACACACACAGTCTTGCAACTTGCCTCCTCCCAATCAATGCAGAATCCCACCTAAACCTAATTCCATCACCCTGAAATGGAGGAAGCGTGTGTGTCCAAAACTTTGGAACAAGCATATGATCCTACACACTGTAACAACCCAGAAAACTATAATTTCATAAATCAAGTGGTAGAATAGTTCCACATACCGTACAAGGCTTCAATGTATTTAGCAGAAAAATCAAATCAGTAACAGCAAGAATTACTAGATACCAAACAACAAAAGTAAGAAGGAAGTAAACAAACTTTAGAAAATGAGTAAATTCAGGTGAGTTTTGCCCTATAAATCTTACAACTACGATATTATACCTTGTAGAGCATCCACACTATAATAAGACCATATTGGTCACTAGTTGTGAGCTTCTGATGGATCTCATTCCAAGTAATAACTTGGATTTGTCCACTGTGGCCTTCCAAAGTCTGATTCATTGATAAATTTGATGGGGCTGCCAATCCCTTCACCTTACTATCTGCCCCTGATAATAAAAAAAAAAATGACTTCAACATTACGCATACCATATGTGAAAAGCACTAAAAAGATAACACATTATGCATACCATACGTGAAAAGCACCAAAAAGATAACACATTATAATGACACAATACACTCATTTACAGTTCCTGTAACAACTCTAAACTAGCCATTTATAAACTCATATAAATGATGGTGAAAATTAAATTGCATTTTTGAGAGAATTCTGACCAGTTATTTCTAAACACACAAACCTGCGTCACCTGCTTCAGTTCTGAAATCACTTGAGAACTCAGTACATCTGCCACGTTAACATGTTAGTACACCGAACAAAGTAATTTCTTGTCACGATTATTTGTAGGACTCTCTGGAGAAGGCACATTGCGTGTACAACAGCATAATGCCTACTGAAAATTCATTCGGAAGTTTCTCCATTTATTATATATACTTTCACACCCTTAACTCATTTTCTCCTTCTCCTATAACCCATTTCATCTATTCCTCCCACTCACTATTTTACGCTGCTTCCCCCTCTCCTATGCATTGAAGCAATTTAAGTAAATATTTCACAAAAATAGAGGGTGTGGTGCAGACCACCCATCCTGACTTCGGTCCAAGGTTAACAAAAAAGCAGCGCTATATATCTACTCCACCTCTAGGTGGTCATGGCCTGTTCTAGGGTGAAGTTGCTCTTCACCTTGCTAAAAACGTATTTTCACGGAAACAACAAAAAATATCAATTTTAATCATAAGGTTCGTTATCCCCGTTGTGTTTATAATTAAACTAGATTGGAGTGTATGTATTTATCTAACACAACTATATGATGGTAGAGATATGTATGATTCATAGTCATATTTATTTGCATTCAACAAAAACTTAAATTACCTGTTTGAAGCTTCAGAACTTTCAACAATCCTTCCTCTCCACCACAAGCAAGATATCCCTGCTCTCGGTTCCATGCCAGGCAATTAAGTTTGGTGTTGTTGGGAATAGCAATCTGAGGAGATGCAATAACTACAGTACTGAAACATTCTTCTCACACATATTTTTACATTTGATGTTGTCATTTCTAGACTAGTGAAGAACAACATGAAAATACTACTATTCACTGGATCCATCATTTCTTACATATGTAAATAAAAGTGCATTCTGCAGAATTTTGGACTGTGGTACAAAACATAGTCAGTATACTATACTACACTAAATTGCTCTGCCTGTCTGGGAATAATTTACAAAATAAAAAATATAAAAACTGTAAAATAGTACCAAGTATGTGCCTTTGGCTGAATTTGAGAATTACAGTTATCATATATAACAGAAATTATTCTAAATTACCCAGGTGGTCTGATTTTATACTGAATATGACATGTAATTTACCCTCAAATAGATTACCATAAAAAACATAAACGGTCACCCTACTGTACATATAGGTTATTTTTTAAAACTATTTCTTATTTATTCAGCCAGATGGGTCTAACTTCAACGTCAGACAGGGTCTAATGGTTCTTAACTAAAAAAGGAAAATCTTCTGTGGCAGGGAATACAGTAGCTACCCATGCAGTTCTGGCTGTATTAAGTGAATAGTTCTTATAAGTTGCGTATAACCTAAGCAGTAACACTTCTTAATTTTTAATTCCGTTAATTTTTCACGCGTAAGAACAAAGAAAGCAACTGTGCCACGGTGATGCCGTCGTTGGCTCCCAGCATTATGTTTACACGACATGAAAATGAACTTTTAAGTTTAATGTACCTTTTTACTTAAGTAGATAAACATCTTGTGTCTGTATAATATTGCGATGTAATTGTTGTATGTGGATATACTTCACTACACCTGAACACACAGAACGAAAAATTTTGTGCCTTGCATTCAAGTAACCGCCTTCGACTTTCAATACCAGGAATTTCAACCATCTCGCTGACAAATATGAGCTACGAACCACGGATCATCTCTACCATGGATCTCTACAGTCTATTCAATTCGGATCAGTAACTCACGATTATTGACTGACATGTCACACTAATATGGTGCTACTATCTACTGTCGATGATGGCAATTACTACGACCGACGGCGGTAGTTCAATCAATAATGGCATACTCTAACGCCAGGTTTGTTTAATGTGTAGTAAGTTGTGTATGTTGGAGACAGTACCCTAAGGGTTGCAGTATGAAACCAAAGCAATACGTACATGAGCTGTGGCTGTTACATAACTGCAGTACTATTAATAAAAATTAATTCGTAATGAAATTATTGTGTCTACATGTTTCCCCCACAAAGCACTTTCTACTGTGGTTAACATAACCTGTAACATCCTTTTGTGAGAGTCCTGTTAGTAACTCTCCTGTTTTCTTATGGATATCTCCAGTTAACTGAACATGAAACTTTTTCAATAGAACTTTCCAATTTTGGGGGGGAAAAAAAATTGCACAGAGTAAGATCTGGTGAGCATTCATTCATTCCATTGACATGTGCAGAATGTGATGATTCCTTGCCATTCTCAGGGGCTTCTTTCATTCCTCTGTTATGTACTTTTTCCTGCCACCCTTCTCCACCAACTATTCTTCCATCCTCTTTCACCTCATCTTGCCATCTATTTCTTGGTCTACCTCTCAATCTTGTTGTTCCCAAATTCATATATAATACCCTTTTGGGAATTCTATTTCCTTCCACTCTCTGTACATGCCCAAACCAACGTAATCTATTTAACCTTATTGCCTCTATTATAGCAGGCTTCTTAACTCTTGCATAAATTTCTTCATTGGTTAATATCCTCCAATTTTCTTTTTCATTGTCATATACTGGGTCTAAAATTCTTCTATACACTTTCCTTTCAAAAATGTTCAATTGTTTTCTATCTCTCTTTGTTAGTGTCCAAGTTTCTGAAGCATATGTTAATGTTTTGTTTATTGTTGTGTTCTTTAGTGAGTATGGAGCAACCTTAATTCTAACTAGCTTGGGTATGCAGCTTGTTTGAGGACACTTTCCTGGCATATTCAAATTTGTTGTGAACATTTGTCACATTATTTCTTTGTCCATATTCAACTCCTCTGCTGCCATTCTAGTGCCTAAACAATTATGTCTTCTCAGAACAGCAACTTCCATCAGTTTCATCATTACCAGATAGCTGGGTGATTTTGTCACCTTCCAAGCCCCCTCATCCTCCTGCAAACCTATTATGCCATTCAAAAACATATCTTCGTAACACCTCACACAACAAACTATAGGTTTTCGTGGCAGGTTCCTACAATTTCACGAGAAATCTGACATTTACAAATTGCTCGGTGTTTTTATTGGGCATGAGTGTGGGAAGTCCATACAAATTTCCTGTTTTCAAGCTTTCACCGTGTTCTAAATGTAATGTGTTCCTTTTTGGGTAATTCCCCGGTGTCTCTAATAGCCAACGTTTCAGAACTCACTGTCAGTTCCATCTTCATAGGCAGATGAATGAAGTATGTCAGTGGATGGAGTGTGTGGGGTATTTATACCTAATTGAGTTGGAGCGCTCATACTTCATTCACCTGCCTGTGAAGATGGAACCGACAGTGAGTTCCAAAACGTCGGCTATTAGAACTCAGACGCCGGGGAATTACCCAAAAAGGAACACATTACATCCACACAAATTTATAAAAAATGTATTATTCAACACTGTATCATTGTAGAAGGACAGGGTTTGGCATGTGACTGAAAGAAGTGTTAGCAGTAACTGCACATATATACTTTGGTGATTAGGATCAAGGTCAGGATATGCATGTGGCCTCATTAATTCATTGCTGCAGCTTGTATTAGCACAAATGTCATTCTATCTCACGCTTCTAACTTCTGCATGTGCACACATCGTTAAATGAAAGTAAGTTATATGTACATGTATAGTACTCAACTTAAAATGTTTCACGAGATATAGTTTTTATTACTACCACCAGCCTCCATCCATCCAACAACCAATGACATTTTTGCCTGGGAGGGTCACCTTGTGATCCACCTTCCACACTTTTCACTAACCTTCCATACTAAGTTTCCTATACACATTCATTTTTTACTACTCACTTTTGTTTGTCTTTAATCAATGCCGGAATGATCCAATCTGAAACCTGCAGCCAAAGTCAATAGAAAATGAACATAAGTTGTGTTTTGACTGATGATTTATCCTTTTTCTTTATTGAGTTTATCACAAAACAGGCTGCGTTCTAACTAGAACTTGCCGTAAGTTCTGTTACAACTTTCATGTTGTCCAAAGCTGGAGACAGTGAGGCGGGACTGTTGTAACGATGGCTGTTTTTGGACTACTGTCCCTTCAGGTATTTGTGCCAAGGCAGTTTGCTCTCATCTGTCACAGCGTCAACATGGAGTGGGGTGTCAAGGAAAACCACGTGGCTGTGATTGCCCTTCCCAATTGCGGAAAATCCCATTCTCAAATTTTCACACTCTTAAAGCCATTGAGAATTTCGTGAATGTTCATCTATCCAGCAATTAACCCTTTAAATGCCAAGTTAAATCCCATCTGCCACTTGCTGGTATTATTACGAGCTCACCCTATTCTCCACATTAGCAGGATAAGGGTTAAACATTATAAGGAACTCTGGAGGGTTGAAGACAGGGCTCATTCAGGACGCCTGAAAAGAATGAGGGCTGAGGCTGCTCTCAAAATGGTACGAGAGTGGACTTGCCAAAATCTGCTCTGGAAATAGAAGATCATATCCTGACAGCTGAACATATCAACCCAATCAAATCATGCCTCATCAGGGACGATCTACACATGAGAGGGCACCTCTGCTCAAAGAGACACCTCCTTACTCCTGCTTTGAAGGAAATCTGACAGACAAGAGCAAAGCATCTGGCATGCCGAGAACGGGCATGAAAACATGCTCTTCACGGACAAGAAAATTTTCACCATTGAGAAGCAGTGTAACAACCTATACAAAATTTATGCTCAAACGTCCCTTGAGGTGCGTTCTGAGGGTGCAGGAGGCCATCACCCTTCCTACATCATGGTTTGGTGGGTGGGGGGTGGGGTGTCCCATCAGGGGGTGACATCTCTCCATTTTTGCGAGAAAGGTGTGAAAACTGGTGCCCAAGTGTATCAAGAGGATGTGCTAGGAGATGTGAAACCTCTTAACCCAACTGCCTTCAATGGTCAGAAATAGGTCTTCCAGCAGGACTCATCTGCTGCCCACAAGGCCATGAAGACTCAGGAGTGGCTGAAGAAGAATGTTCTAGCCTTTATCAGCGCCAAGGATCAGCCCTCAGGTAGCCCAGACCTCAACCCCCTTGACTATAAACTATGGGCTGTTTTGGAGGGCATGGCTTACCAAAAGTATCACAACAACCTGGACAGCCTGAAGAGATCCCTCATGAAAGCAGTGGCAGAGATCCCCCAGGAGACGGTGCGCGCCGCGATAGCAGAGTGGCCGGAGCGTCTCAAGGCTTGTGTCAAGGCATAGGGCGGCCATTTTGAGTGACATTATTATAAATGAAAACCTAAGACTATGACAAATAAATTACTTGGCCCAAAAAGTGTATGTTTTGTTTAATTTTCCTTCTAAGTCACATTGTACCTGTACCAGAATTTACAGCAAGAACTGGTATTAAGTTCAGGAGCATTTTTCATTTAACAAGTTTATTATCCACAGAATCCCAGCAAGCAATCTCATCATTTACAGCTATATGAAATTATTAACCCAATACAGTATTTAATTTCACAATTTTAAAATCAGTGTTGTGGCAATATTGATTAGTTACAAAAAATATTCAGGAAATACTCTTCCACTTTGTGGATAAATAACAAATATATTCATATATAATTTTATTCCCATTAAAATATGCAAATGTTTACAGAATTATGTGAACTACATAACTTCCTCCACCAAGGGAAGTGACATGCAAGAGTACAGCCTACAAGACTCAAGATACAAATCGAAAAAAAAAGCATTTCTGGTTCTACAGCTACCTGAAAGCACAACTGCACTACTACTGTAAACACAGTCACACAGATTGGATCAGATCATGAAATGTAACAATTCCTATGTGAAAAGCAAATCTAATTACAACACGGTACTATGGTTCAAATTTGATAAAGTAATTGTGTTCCTGATCAGAAGCAGGGCCAGTTTAAAGGTATCGCAATCTGTGTAGCTGTATGAGCTCCCACCATATGGAAGCTCCAGTAAGGCTGGTTGTACTTTGTGCCAAACATTTTCTATGTATGCTCTGTTTGCACTGTCAGTTCAGGACTATGTGTAGACAGTGACCACAGATTCATCTGACTTTTGCATTGGCCCCAAAAATGTCTCAAAAGGGCCATGAACAGAAGTATGCTGCATAAAAGATGGTAGTGTATGTACAGGAAGTCAACAAGTATGAACTGGTTACATCCCGAAGTTTATTCAGAGCCTTTTGTTCAGAAACGAACTGCTGACATTTGTAACCACATAAGATAATTCTAAATTGAAATATTGATGCATATGACTCCCTGCAGATGGCCAATAAATCTGGCCAGAACAAGCTGGAGATCTAACAACAAATAAAAAGGAGTATTGTGCAACAAGTTGGTTTTGATTCTTTGTGAATATTATACAGTTTCACGGAAAATGTATAATATAAAATTCAGGTATAAAATATTTACTTTCACATGTTACTAACTATACAGTGACAGCATGAAGCTTTAATTAGACATCATAACTTCTTCCCAAAATTTATTTTAAATTCTTCTTGTACATTTCCTGTACTGATTACAAATTTTTAACTGAAAGTTTTTTGGTACACCATGTGAAATAACCATCACCAGCCTTTCAAAACAAAATATCAACAACCAGGTACCATGTCCAGTGAAGTATGACCGTCAGTTACGGTGGGTTAGAAGTAAATCGTTTCAGAGGAAAATGACTATTACAAGTGCAATTATTATATTACACAAATGCCACCCAAAGTATGCACAGCATCCCAGGACTTGATCACATCTGTTAGCAGACTCATGTTTGCAACCAGTAGCAGTGTATGTATACATTTCTATGCCATCCACATACTGAAGTTGTTTCTTCTTAAACAAATATAACTTTATCCTTAAGCTTGCGAGTACAGTTTTCAAGGAATATTTTGTCGATGCAATTGAAGACATTGGCTGCTGATTCAGCAGCATTGATATGATAGTGTATACCTGAAACAAAACGTGCTGATAAGTTCAATCAGTATGTACAATATATGTAATAAATCTCACTACCAAGAATGTATCTTTTAATACACAGAGTTATTAAAATATAAGCGCAGACAGTGCACACAGCTTAGAGACTAGGGTATGGGCTAAACAAACCAGCAATCATGGTTCAATTTCTCCAAAACATCCAGGCTGGCTGGGTGGTCATGTGACGCCTCCTACACAGTGCAGCAAGAAAGAAATAAGATATATCAAATATAAATAGGCAGCACAAGTATCATCTCCATGACAGGCTGCCAAAGACACATGGAAATATGACTGTGACAGTGAAGAAAGTTCTGATCAGATGGTATGGCAATGTTATTTTGTATGGACATGCTTTGTGCATCATGTTTCCTCTCACCGTCAGAAACCTCAAAATGGAAAAACCTGTCACCACCGAATTTTGTGTAAAGCTGGGGAATAACCTTACTGATAGACATGACATGTTACAAATACCTTATTGGGATACAATTCTGCACCAGGCACAACTATTTCAAGTGTTTAGGCATATTCAAGACAGCAGAGAGGATGCGAAAGATGACCTGAGCAGTGAACAACGAAAAATGACGTCCAACTGTGACTGGTCTGAAGAAGTGTGCACTTTACTGGCAAGAAAGTGCTGACTGACATATAGAATGATAACATGTACTACAAAGAGATACTGAAAGTTGAGTAAAGAGAGACCAACTTGATGTCACTTGTTTTATTTCCTTATTTAATGCTCAACATGTTTCGAATGTTAATACATCCATCCTCAGGAGCTTGCAGCTTATGCGTCGAGTTACTACATGGGTTGCCTTGATCTGGTTCGATGTGTGTTGGAGTTACGTTGTGGTATGGCTGTGGTGGTGTGGTATCCGTATGCAGGTTGAAGCACTACTGTCTAGACAATAGTGCTTCAACCTGCATACGGATACCACACCACCACAGCCATACCACAACGTAACACCAACACACATCGAACCAGAGGAATACAACCCATGAAATAACTCAACAAATAAGTTGCAAGCTCCTGAGGATGGATGTATTAACATCCGAAACATGTTGAGCATTAAATAAAGAAATAATAAATCAAGTGACATCAAGTTGGTCTCTCTTTACTCAACTATCAAGATGATGCACGATCCAATAAACATAAGATACTGCAAAGTTAATTAGTGATAATCAAGCAAGCCAGGCCAGATTTGGAACATTAACAGCTCCTGCATGACAATGTACCCGTTCACACAGTTGTCAACGTAAGGATTTTCCTAACCAAAAATGTGGATGCAGTGCTCGGCCACCCACACCACCCCTACCATGTACATGGACTGGACCTGACAGACTTGTCTGCTCCTAAATTTGACATTCAAATGAATGTGACATCAGGACTAAATATTGTCTCTGAAGATGAGTTTCCCAAGTGCTTCCAAAGTTTATATAGACAGTGTAATAAGTGTAGATTGTCACTCTGAAGTTATTTGGAGGGAACTTCCCATATGCCTTCACTGTGTGCACATAAGCAAGTTTGTTCATCAAAATTAATTCAAAATATGGGAACAATAAGAGAATGGTAACAGCAGAACAAAGACTGCTAACAATACACCTAAATGGAAGTCTCTGGTAAGTTTATGTCAAAAATATATTACAAAAATGGTTTATAAATTTTTATTTTCGATGTAAATAAAAGTTGTAATTGACGTGTGCCTCCTCAAAGTCATTAATCCCTTTAACCCCTCAATGATGCTAGAAATCAAAATCAAACTACTGCCCATAACCGAGAGGTTGTAAATTTATACTACACATAAAGGCATTTACAACCATATGGCACACCAAGACCAGCACCCTGTCAGGAACAGAAGGCCTGTGCAGTGCAAGACGACCGGCACTGGAGAGTTAAGATTCAGTAATGGACATGTTATGTGACAACAATGTTTATACATCATACATACAACATAAACAGCAGAAGGAATCATATAATTAAATGAGATGGGATTTAAGGTTTTCGTATCTGTAGAATATTGGCTTACTGTTTATACACTTACAGTATCATGACCCAGAAAACCACAGTCAAAAACAATGAAATTATCTTGGGGCTTTTTGAAAAAGTGAACAGAATTAGCGAGCATTCTTCTCAAAATAAGTAAGCCCCACCCCGTGATTCAAAATTGTGGATGAGCTCCCTGAAGAGGAGTTCACCCCCAGGCTCGTCGACATGTTCTGGACTAAGGGGGCTGCTGCTGTGGTGTGCCAGGATGAAGAAATCAGGGATTGGCTGGCTGGTCATATACCAACCCTGAGGGCACGGGAGAACTCCAGGCTCAAGATGGTGGGCCTGGATGCTCTCCTCACATACAAGAGAGTGGCGGCCTGGCTCCCGGGTCCTGTTGAGGATACGCTGCGTTATTTGCAATGACTCCGCAGATTGAACTGGGGCTTAGAAACAGAAAAGTGGAGGGTCTATGAGCGTAGAGAGGAGCCCCATGGGGTTCGTCTCGTGCTCAGTGTGGACTCTAAGCCTATTGCAGCGCTGGAGAGGCTAGGGTGGCAGCCATTCAGCAGTGTGGGTCGTGCTACTTTCTCCCTTCTCGGCTCCAAACCAGAGGAGAGGAAGTAAAGGTAATACAAGGAAGAGGAAGAGGAGGCTGAAGATGGACATGGTGAGTATCATATCTTTTGTTGAAGCTAACCTGCAACACAGCATTGCTGTGTCTAGGGTTATCTCTAGGACAGTGTGTGTTAAAGGAATAGATGTGGCACTGATACAGGAACCATGGTATCGCGAGGACTGTATCAGGGGCCTAAATATTCCAGGATACACCCTGTTCTCTGCGAGTGGGACGGATAGACCTCGTGCTTGTATCCTTATGAGGAACAAGATGGCTTGGCTGCTACCAGGATTCTCTTGTAGGGACTACACTATAATGATGAGGGGGCACAGCAGAGTTTAGTTGTCTGTTCTGCATACCTGCCCTACGATTCCAAGGATCCTCCTCTGTCAAAGGAAATAGAGGAACCTGTGCGATATTGTGAAAATGAGAACCTCAGTCTGGTGATGGGGCGTGACTCCAATGCACATCATAGTGCATGGGGTAGCACAAAATGCAACAGAAGAAGGGAGGCCCTAATGGAGTTTCTAAATTCTACAAATTTGGATATTATGAATCGGGGATATGAGCCCACCTTCTGCAGTGGTGGCAGGTTTGAGGTGACTGATATTACACTAAGGTCACTTAGACTCCTAGAAAGCATTTTAGACTGGGAGGTTTCACAAGAGCCATCCCTGTCAGATCACAGACATATTTTGTTCACCTTAAGGGGCTCCGAACTGGTTCACCTAATTAGGAACCCTAGGGGCACCAATTGGGGCTCCTTTAAAGGGGACCTGAGGAATTGACTGGAAAGCGGCCCCATATTGGATACGAAAGATGAAGCTGGACTGGGGTTTGCGAGTGATTGGGTTCAGCAGGCCCTGGTCTCAGCCTATGAGGATAATTGTCCTCTTAAGCCTTTTAAGACAGGTAGGCAATCTCTGTGGTCGACCACTGAGCTGGAAACTCTCAGAAGAGGTGTACGGTGGCTCTTTAATAAGTGCCGATCGGATAAGGATGTTTGGGCACTCTATAGGGAGGCTCAGCGAAATTATAGGAAGGAGGTAAGGAAGGCTTCCAAAACGGCTTGGAGGACCTTCTGTAGCTCCATTAATGATATGCCTAGTTCAGCTAGGCTACATAGGGTCCTATCTAGGGACCCAAAAATTAAGCTGGGATCTTTGGTGGCTCCATTGGGCAGGTGTACGCAGTCTGAAGGGGAAACCTTAGAGCTCCTGCTAACCACACATTTTCCCAATTCAGTGATTACACAGGAGTCAGCGGTCCCAGCGGCTGCCCTCCTGACTGGAGGTTGGCTACAGAAGGGTAGAACGGGCAATAGATTCTTTCGCCCCATACAAAAGTCCAGGAGTGGATGGCATATACACGGCCTTGTAACAACAGGCATGGGAGGTTGTCATTCCACACCTGGTCAGAATATTTCGTGCCTGCCTGTCGACGGGCTATGTTCCTGCCGTATGGCGACAGGTTAAGGTAGTGTTTATACCTAAGCCCGGTAGGAGTTCCTACAGTGGGCCAAAGGATTATAGACCCATCAGTCTCACACCATTTCTTCTGAAAACGTTGGAGAGGCTGGTGGTTAGATATCTAAGAGATGTGACACTGGCACTTGTGCCCTTGCATTCAAATCAACATGCTTACCAGGCTGGCAAATTGGTGGAAACAGCTCTTCATCAGCTCATGGAGTGGGTTGAGAAGGTGCATGACCAACAAGAAATAGCCTTGGGAGTTTTCTTAGATATAGAAGGGGCATTTAACCCTTCAGCGTGGGGGTATTTAAAACCCAGTCAATACTGTGAAGTGGGAAGGTTTTTGTACGGGGTATTTAAATTTTGAGCTAAACTGTGCAGGAGTCTATTCAAAATAATGTAGTTTTGTTAATAGTGGTTGGATTTTGATGAAACTTGAAACAAAATATTTAGGAATGTCTA
>Ga0123355_10013523_pt1 | contig 12712 bp, 10 predicted proteins | sample TergutEmb28metaG_3_FD_89872 | JGI IMG/M metagenome (GOLD analysis project Ga0123355, IMG submission 89872) | Embiratermes neotenicus P1 segment gut microbial communities from Petit-Saut dam, French Guiana - Emb289 P1 | ecosystem: Host-associated > Arthropoda: Insects > Digestive system > Gut ...
CATACGGCCTTTACCTTTTCAAGTCTCGCGCGACACCTTTGCGGCAAGGGCAATGTCAAAGGGATTCGACTTGAAATCACTTGGGGAGATACTTGGTCACTCATCGTTACAAATGACAATTAAAAAGTACGGCAAGTTGTTGGAGCTGGATGAATACAGGTGCAAAGATATGGAGGCACTCGCGGAGAATTTTCATGGTCAGGATGGGAGACTGTATTGATGATTGCATCACGAACTGAGTGCATACCTGGGTATAGGTTCCTGACGTTAAAAAACCAAAGACTTAAAAGAATTATTGGTGTTCGACATTTCTTTTTACTTAGGAGCATTGCGTCCTTCTCAATGTCGAATCCAAGCTAAATTATGGCAATGAGAGGCTAGAGCGAATGGTTAATGCGTGGACTAAAAAACATTATATGGTTATGGCAATATTTTTGTCTGTGATTTTGTTTGTTCCATTTCTACTTTATTTGCCTATCGAAGTGGCAGAGCATCGCCCAGGAAACTTTCCCCTATTAGCAGTAAATGCAGGTTTTCTTGCAATTACTGTGGCAATGGTGTTCGTCTCATTTATTATCTTGTTAGCAAAGAAGGTTTATATCAGACGACAGGTAGAAACACTCGGTCGTTTTCGTCATCTGTTAGTTCTAATGGTAAAAAGAGATTTTGTCACACGATATCGACGAAGTGTGCTTGGGGTTTTGTGGTCTTTGTTAAACCCAATTCTTTCAATGCTCATTATAACTATGGTATTTTCATATGTTTTCCGATTCGAAATTCCAAATCATAGTTTTGCAGTTTATTTTTTGAGCGGACAGTTTATATTTGGTTTTTTTAGTGAATCTACGACGTTGGCTATGAACTCTATAACCGTAAATGGTGGCATCATAAAAAAAGTTTATGTTCCTCGATACATATTTCCTGTTTCTAGTATTTTATCGTCACTCGTGAACATGTTCTTCTCTTTTATAGCGTTCATTATTGTTTTCTTGATTATGGGTGAAAGAATCAGTTGGACATTTTTTCTTATTCCCATTCCGGTGATACTCATATTTGTGTTTTCACTGGGAGTTGGAATGATTCTTTCGTCGCTATGTGTATTTTTTCGGGATATTACTTATATATATGGCATTGGAATCACACTATTGATGTTTATGACACCAATATTTTATCCTGTAAGTATTTTGCCTGATCGAGTGTACTATTTGATTCACTTAAACCCTATGTTTCACTATGTAACATATTTTCGTGAATTAACATTAACTGGTTCCTTGCCTGGACTGTGGTCGAATATTATATGCTCTGGTTTTGCATTAGCGGCACTAAGTATTGGAGTGCTTGTTACTATATCTCAACAGGACAAATACATTCTACATATATAGGTGGTGTTATGGAAAATATTGCAATTTCGGTAAAAGACGTTTCCATGATGTTCAACCTAAACAGGGATAAAGTCGTGGGCATAAAAGAGTATATTGTAAAAGCACTACAACGAAAGCTATTTTTCAATGAATTCTGGGCACTAAAAAACATCAGCTTTGATGTGTACGCTGGAGAGGTTTTCGGAATAATTGGATTTAACGGTGCAGGGAAATCTACTCTATTAAAGCTTATCTCAGGCATTTTTAAACCTACTATCGGAACCGTAGAAGTAAATGGCGAAGTTGCACCATTGCTTGAGTTAGGAACAGGTTTTGATCCGGAATTTTCAGCTAGAGATAATATCTATATGCATGGTGCCATGTTTGGCCGTTCCCCAGAATATATGAAAGGAATATATTCAGGCATTATGGACTTTGCTGAGCTTTGGGAATTTGAAGATGTGCCAATAAAAAATTTCTCGTCTGGTATGATTTCACGTCTAGGGTTTGCTGTGGCTACAGATGTTTCCCCCGATATTCTGATCATTGACGAAGTATTAAGTGCTGGAGATTTTAGATTTCTTGAAAAGAGTCAAGAGCGTATTAATAGTATGATTTCTAGCGGTGCAACTGTTTTATTGGTATCACACGACATAGACACAATAATGAACTCTTGTACACGTGCAATGCTTTTAAAAAATGGTGAAATGATCTGCATAGGTAAAGTTAGCGAGGTTTGTGAAGTTTACCATCAGGGGGTATCACGATGATTTCTATACTTATGGCGACATATAATGGCGAATCATACCTGGCACAACAAATAGATTCGTTACTAAAGCAGACATATAAAAATTTTATCCTTTACATAAATGATGACTGCTCAACTGATAAATCTTTACAAGTAGCACAGCAATATTCTGAAAAGCATCCGGACAAAATCCAAGTAACTCAAAACGAAAATAATACTGGACATGCAAAACACAATTTCATCAAAATGATGGCAACATACAAAGATGAATATATAATGCTTAGTGATCAAGATGATGTATGGTTACCCAATAAAATAGAAATCACACTAACTAAAATGAAGGAACTTGAAAATAAACATTCTACGGCAACACCAATACTTGTGCATACTGATTTGACAGTTGTTGACCAGGATTTGAAAGTAATAAATCCTTCATATCGTCAAGCAACTTCAAGGAAGTATGGAAGAACAGGAGAAAATCAGGTATTAACATTGAATAATGCTTCAGGGTGTACGCTTATGTATAATCGAGCAATGGCGAAATTGTTAGTACATAAACCAAAGTTCTGTGAAGTACATGACTGGTGGTTGCAAATTGTAGCTGCTTATCTGGGTAAAATCGGGCACGTGGATGAACCTACTGTTTTGTATAGACAGCATGGAAACAACTCAATAGGGGCGAAGGATACACGTACACTTACTTACAAAATACGGCAACTGTTAAACAGTTCTCACATAAAAAGTAGGATAAACTCGACATACCCACAAGCAACAAGTTTGCTTGAACTTTACAGAGATAAACTGACCTACCAACAGATCGAATTATTGGAGAACTTTATAGCAATCCCTAACATGAACAAGTTATCCAGATGGCACATTGTTTGGAAGCGTAATTTGTTCATGGACGGTTTCAGTCGCAACATCGCGTATTTCATGTTTGTGTAGCATCATGAAAGGAATCGATATGAGTCTAAGAGGAATTATATTAGCTGGTGGTGCAGGTACACGATTGTTCCCTTCCACTCTTTCAATTTCTAAACAATTATTACCTATCTATGACAAACCTATGATTTATTACCCCATTTCAACTTTGATGTTGGCTGGAATAAAGGAAATTCTTGTAATTTCGACCAAGCGTGACATTGGTCTGTTTGAGGCTTTGCTAGACGATGGAAGTCAGTTTGGTATTTCATTTTCTTATGCTGTACAAGACCAACCTCGTGGCCTTGCAGATGCATTTATAGTAGGCGAATCGTTTATTGATAATGATAGAGTGTGTTTAGTTCTCGGCGACAATTTATTTTATGGCTACGGCTTTACTGGAATTCTAAATATTGCAGCTGAAAGAACTAATGGTGCCACAATTTTTGGATACCACGTGAGTAATCCAGAGGAATTTGGCGTGGTGGAGTTTGATTTAAATGGCAACGTTATTTCCATTGAAGAAAAGCCGCGAAAACCAAACTCTAACTACGCTGTACCCGGCTTATATTTTTACGACAATCGTGTGGTTGATATCGCAAAGAATGTAAAACCATCTGCTCGTGGCGAAATAGAAATAACTGCTGTAAACAACGCGTACTTAGAAAAAGGTCAACTAAAAGTAGAGTTGTTTGGGCGAGGCATGGCGTGGCTGGATACCGGTTCTCATAGCGCACAACTTAATGCGTCTGTTTTCGTGGAAACTATTCAGCAAAGGCAGGGATTGTATGTTTCCTGTTTGGAGGAGATTGCCTATAGACGTGGATACATAACAATAAATGTGTTGTTATCGCAAGCGGAGAGGATGAAGAACACAGAATATGGTCAGTATTTACTCCGCATTGCCAGTGAGGGCTAACTTAATGAATATACTGAAAACAGATTTGCCAGGTGTTGTTATTATTGAACCAACTGTCTTTGGAGACGACCGAGGCTGGTTTATGGAGTCTTGGAGTGATGCCAGGATGAAGGCCATAGGTTTAACATACAATTTTGTGCAAGACAATCATTCCTTTTCTTTACAAAAGGGCGTGTTGCGTGGGATTCATTTTCAACAAATGCCATACTCACAAGCTAAATTAGTTCGAGTTGTAAGAGGTGCCGTGCTGGATGTAGCAGTAGATTTAAGGAAAGGTTCTCCAACATACAAAAAGTGGGTAGGAATAAAACTGTCTGAGGAAAACAAAAGACAATTGCTTATTCCATGTGGTTTTGGCCACGGTTTTTTAACGCTTACTGATAACGTAGAATTTCTCTATAAAACAAACGTCCCATATAACACCATTGCAGACAGAAATATTCGCTGGAATGATCCGAAAATAGCAATCGAATGGGGAATAGCGAACCCAATATTATCAGAGAAAGACATAGTAGCACCTTTACTGAAAGAAAGTGATTGTAATTTCGTTTGGGAGAAAGTCTAGTGAAATTACTAATAACAGGCGGTGCCGGTTTTATTGGTGGGAATTTTGTTTACCATATTTTGAGTAAGTATCCAGCCTATCAAATTATTTGCATAGATGCTCTTACCTATGCAGGTAATATGGAAACCTTAGCAGAAGCCATGAAGAACCCAAACTTCATATTTATAAAGGAAGATATAGCTAACCGTGAAGAGATTTACTTGATTTTTGAAAAATATAGTCCGGATGCTGTTGTCAACTTTGCGGCAGAAAGTCATGTGGATCGCTCTATCAAAAAACCGGACATTTTTCTGCGCACAAATGTGATAGGTACAGGCGTGCTTATGGATGCTTGCCGTATGTACAGTACAAGTCGGTTTCATCAAGTATCTACAGATGAAGTGTACGGTGATTTGCCACTTGATAGGCCAGATTTATTTTTTACCGAAGAAACGCCAATTCACGCATCTAGTCCATATTCAGCGTCAAAGGCTTCTGCGGATTTATTAGTACTTGCTTATCACCGCACATACGATCTGCCCGTCACCATTTCCAGGTGTAGTAACAATTATGGACCGTACCACTTTCCAGAAAAACTGATACCACTGATGATAGCTAACGCACTTAATGATAAGCCGCTTCCGGTTTATGGTAAAGGTGAAAATATTCGGGATTGGTTGTACGTCAAAGATCATTGCGAAGCCATTGACCTTATATTGCATAGTGGGAAACTCGGAGAAGTATATAACATTGGCGGTCATAATGAACGTACCAATTTGGAAGTAGTTAAAACTATCGTTTGGGAGTTAGGTAAGCCTGAAAGCCTAATCACCTACGTATCTGATCGCCCCGGTCACGATTTGCGGTATGCCATTGATCCGTCAAAGATAAACCGCGAACTTGGCTGGCTATCAGCAACTTCGTTTGACCAAGGCATAAAGCAAGTTATTAAATGGTACTTGGAGAACAGTAGCTGGTGGAAAAACATCCTCGCTAGAGAACATCATAATGCAATGAAAAGTAGTTATCTACGATTTGACAAGTTTGAAAAGAACTGACTTTTCTTTGTGCTTATAAAGCACGAAATGGTGCGCTTTGAGGAATTGGGGGAGGTATTAACATTGAATATTGCGTATTTTTCTCCAATTCCATTTGATTTTTTAATGCAGCGCCCTCAATACTTAGCGATTGAGTTGTCGAAAAAACATAATGTTTGCTTTATTGAACCTACGCTAAGTACAATACGATGGGTATCGGGGAGAAATAGATCTCCAATATATAGTAACCGAGTATACAACGATACGCTAAATATTATCAGTTTAAATGGCTTGTTTGCAGCACCTTGGATTATAAACCCATATGATTTCACAGGAATTGGCACTGCTTGGGAGAGAATCCAATTCAAGAGATTTATGCCCCATGTTGATATCGCATGGGTAGGACATTGTGGTTGGTATCCACTTGTACAGCGACTAAAGTACCGTCATTTAGTATACGACAAAATGGATGACAATGCTTTGATTGCCCGATGTAAACTTCGAGCAAATCAGCTCGTGAAGAGTGATAAAAAACTACTTCATAAAGCAGATTGCATTTTTGCAACTTCAAAATACTTATTTGAAGATGCATTAAACATAAATCGAAATACTTTCAGAATACCCAATGCTGTAAATAGTAATTTTGCAGATTTCTATGTAACTAACAAAGAGGGTACCAAAAAAAAAGTTTTTGGTTACATAGGAATGATTGATGATTGGTTTGATATAGATGCAATTCTAACAATAGCAAGGGCCTCAGAAAGTCATGAAGTTATATTGGTAGGACCTAGCAACATCCCCAAAATTGAACACGAGCAAATTAAGTATGTAGGGCGTGTTCCCAAGGAGAAATTATCAGAGTTAATTAAGTGCTTTAATGTATGTCTTTACCCATTTAAAAATAATCAATTAACGAAAACAATTAACCCAGTAAAGATTTATGAGTATCTTGCCATGAATAAACCTATATTAGCGATTAAAAGTCTCGAAATAACGACTTTCGGTGATTTGATTAATTGCTATGTCAACCTCGAAGATTTATCGCGACTTAGCTTAACGAATCAACCACTTCCATTCAAAACCGAAGAAGATATGCAGAACTTTGTCAGCGAGAATAGCTGGGAAAGACGTGGCGAACAAGTTAGTAGAATTTTGGAGGATTTACAAACTCAGATATACAAAATTTTTTTATGACCTATGGCTTTAGCTTAGCCGGCTTAAATGCCTAAAATATTTGGGTAACCGACTTGTCAGTGACAAAAACAACATCAAAACGAAAATAACATCCTCGAGATATTCTAGAAAAGTAGTATATTTCATTTTGTTGGGGATTGTCTACAATGTTAAGTCGGCTTACGTGATTCTCTAACAAATCTGACAGGTATTTATGAGCCTTTTTGAGTATTTGAAGTGGCCAAAGTCTCCCATTGAATCTGAAGCAAAATTCAGCCAGGTACCAATCCTTGCGCTTCTTGTCAAGGCCATGGAACGTGCCCTTCACAATGACTTGGGTTTTCTTAGATAAGAACATAGAACTTTATGAAGAAATTTGCTGTATAAGTGAGGATGGTAAAATGATGACAAGGTTTGAAAACATCATTGGTAATTTTAAAGTTATGCGTCTAAAGCACATTTTATCTATTTTGGCTCTTTTTGTTGTTGTTTTATCTAGCGCACTTTTTAGAATCGAATTGCCGGGTGTTTTCGCTGACTCTTCCAATCCAGACTATTATTTTAATGCTGTTTTCCGTAATATGTATTCAAATCCTCGCTGGGGTATTCCTCAAGTTGGCATACCTTTAATATCACAGGTATATCGTGGAGTGTTTCATTTTTTGGTTGGTATACCCCTTTATGCTGTGCTTGGTACAAATCTATATACGTTGAGACTGTTGAACGCGGGGTACTGTTTTGTTGCGCTGATTTTTTTGTATGGCATTATTTATAAGTCTACAATGAACTACAAGTTGTCATTTTTGATCACGCTTTTGTTATCTACAAATGTACTCCTAATTGCTTCGACAGTAACAATGGTATATGCTTTTTTGCCAGGCTCTGCACTTTTGTTGGCTTCGATATATGTTTTGCTGAAGAATGATCCGCCTTTGCGGAGAAATCTTATGTTGTCAGGTTTTCTACTAGGTATGTCTTTTTACACATATTTTATTTTTTTGTTTTTTTTGCCTGGCTTCGTTTTTGCAATCTATTTAAAAATGAAAGTTAGTAAGCCCAAATACGCCCTGCTCCTGTGGTTCTACTCGTTTTGTCTTGGTGCTGTTCTTTATGTTATTGGATATGCTTCCCTCTTCATCGCTCTTTTACCAATTGAATATAGTTTACAAATATTTTACTTGTGGTTTTTTGTTTTCGTTTTGGCGGTATCACTCTTGCCTCCTTATTTTGTAGCTTGGTTTAGTGTTAAAATAGGTATAAAAATCAAATGTATTTATGGAATATTTGTTACATTGTGTTTACTGGCTTTTGTTTTTGCCAAATTTGTTGGTGATTTCCTTATCAATGCTCAATTTTCGAATTATATTAATGTACTCAGAACACAAATAAACAATTTAGATGTACTAGGTTATGAAATTAGTGCCGTAGAACGATTGATGAAACCAATTATCTTTACAGTGAATATGTTTTCGAATAACATTAATGAGCATCTTATTCTTCAACAGACCACAAGTGCATTTGCGAATATATATTTTTACATCATTATAGTCACTGTTGTTATTGCATTAACCCTGTCACACTTAGCAAACCGAAAAAAATCTGAGAATTATATAGATCGACACTTACGCATTATCGTATCATTGGTAGCTTCTTTTTATGTTTGCTCATTGGTCTTTGTATCAAGAATGCATTATTCTCATTTTATTCCACTTATCTTTTTAGGGATGATTCTTATGGGGCTCTCCATCCATTCAATTCAATCCAGTATACAACAGAGTGAGAGTAAAAGTTTGAGACTCAATGCTCTAAATTATGTGCTAACAGTAACAATGAGCTTACTGTTAATGTTAAATATTCATAACCAAGTTAGTTTTTATAGTATGCTGAGTACAACTGGGGGGAGAGGAAAATTTACAGAAGAGATAAATACACTTGCCATTACTGCCTTACATTTCAGAAATCAGAACATAGAAGAAATTTATATTTTTCCTGAATGGGGATTTATGCAAAACTTCTCATTTTTAACTTCTGGTGAAGTTCGGATTGAGGATGCTAACGGCTTTACTGGAGAAACACTTCTTTATGCACTCTTAAACAACAAACGAGTTATTGTTGGGTTTTGGGATGAAACAAATGCTGAAGTTTATCTCGATGTTCTGAAAAGTGTGTATACTCATTGCCATATAGAGCTAAACACATGGTATAAAAGAGACAACAGTGTTGGTTTTTATACACTAACTGCTCATCCTATGGGTATACATAATTGGAGACAATGGCCACATGATGTTTTAGTTACTCACAAAGGGTTTTCGCCTCAATGGCCTGCCATATGGCTCGAGCTACCTTATGAGAGTAGTGAAGCTCTCTTTGTTTATATCAAAACAACTCAAAGACTGGTCGATCCGATAAGATCTGGATCTGTTATATCCTTTTCACTTTGGGAAGATGAGCTTACACATAACTTTGCCTTTTACGTGGTTGATCTTACTAACCAAACGCTTCAACATATAGATACTTTAGAAGTTGAAAGGACTCACAATGAGTATCAGGGAGCGCAACCTTCTAGCTAACTCGTATTGCTGTTGTAAGTTTATGTTAAATAATAATAATTAACCATGTAAAGATTTATGTGTATCTATCCATGAATCAACCCATATTAGCGATTAAAATCACGAAATACGACTTTCGGTAACGGTAATTTGATTAGTTCTACGACAACCACGAATAATTATCGCGCCTTGGATTAACGAATCAAATACTTCCACATTAAAGCCGAAGAAGATATGCAGAATTTTGTTAACGAGAACAACAGGGAAAGGCGTGGCGAACATATTAGTAGTATTTTGGAGTATTTATAATGTCAGGCTTACTGAAATGGCAAAAACAAAAGACAGAACTGACGTTCAAGCCTCTATCGATGCATATATCTCTTATGGTTTTTAATCTCGAATGCTTATATGGGTTTTATGTCTATTATACAGATAGTAAATATTTGGAGGCATTGTAATGTCGGAAGCATTGAAACAACAAAACTACAAATTGTTTTTAACTGAAATGACGGAGCAAAAGGTTGAACTGTCTTCAAAGCCGCTGTCTATTCAGGTTGCACTTACAAACATGTGTAATTTGAGTTGCTCGTTTTGCCCTGGCAGAGGGCTTAACTGTGATACAACAAAACCGCCATATCATATGCCTTTTGAGACGATCAACAAATTAAATCCGTTTTTTAGCTCTTTGAAGCATTTTTCACCTACATCTTCAAATGGTGAGCCGTTTTTATATAAAAGTTTCCCTGAATTTATAGATTTAGCAGACTCAACGAATTTAAGTTCTGTCATGCAACTAGTAAGTAATGGTACACAGATTCATCGTCATGGTTTTAATATCCTGAGCCGAATTAACAACATTACAATATCATTTGATGCGGCAGAAAAGGATTTATTCGAATTGTTAAGGCGTGGAAGTAAATTTGAGCAGGTAATAGAAAACATTACAAAGTTACGCAAAGAGCAACCAGAAATCACAATGCAGGCACATACGGTGGTAAACAGGTTGAATCTTGAGAAGTTAGTAGATATATATGAATTCGTGAAAGATAAAGGGTTTAACGCATTATCCTTAAATAACATTATTGGTAGTAAAGATAATCCTGCGATTCAATTGCTAAGATTAAGATTATCCGACAGGGAATTTTTTTTGCGACAAATTGATGAAATAAACAAATTAAATGACGGCGAAAATTTTTCTGTTATAGATTGTTTGGACTATACAAACTATTTTGAGGACGGAGAGCCTCTTGATATAGGGAAGATAACTACTCAATTAAAAAATCTATGCTCTAATAATGTTGTTTTGAATAATGCTAAAAAGTGCAGTGTCCAGGATTTATATCGAGTAAAAACAGAAAACAGATCTGGCAAAATTGAAAGTCTGAGGTTGCCTTATTGCACTCAGCCTTTTTATCACATGAACATTCAAGAAGATGGTGTATTATGGGCATGTTGTGCCGATACGCCACTCGAACTGGGTGCGCACTTTGACGAAAAAAGTCCTGTTGAAATATGGAATAGTGATATTTACACCAATTTGCGCGAAGCAATGTGGAATTGCGATATGTTGCCGGATTGTTGCATAAAATGCAATTCATTTGTGCGTTACGCGTACATAGACGAGTATTACGAAAACCTATGTGCAACTAATAGTTTGCGGGGGGGACTAATTGTGCCTAAAAATTTTAATCCTCCCGTGAGCATGGTAAAGAACCCGGAATTGCAAAAAATTATTCAGAGAACAGAGAGGATAAACAACTTTACACAAGAGGAAGTTAACACTTTAGGTTGGAGGAACAATTATTTCTCTGGTGGTAAGAGGGAAGCATTTGAAGGCGATAAGCAGACGGTGTTCTTTGCACGGTTGGCTTTGGAAAACATCCCCATTGAAATCGTAAATTATGTAAATGAAGCGCAATTATCTATTTGTGATATTAGGTGTGCGCATGGCGGTGCGTTGCCGTTGTTAGCAAGATGTTTCCCTCATTCAAAATTTTACGGTATTGATTTTTCCGAAGCAGCGATCAAAAAGGCTGCTGAGAGGTTTCCCGACTTTACATTTAATCACGGTAGCCTCGATTCCATGACCGAAAGCTATGATGTCATTTACTGCTCTAATATATTGGAACATTTTGCTGACCCATGGAATCAGCTTAAGTTGTTAATGAACAAATGCAATCGATACGCAATCATATTAGTGCCGTTTGAGGGGTGCAGCCATGAAACATATAGATTTACGTTTGACGACAATTTTTTTGCACAAAAAAGCGCTTCGTTTACTCTAAAGCATTTTAGTGTTGTTAACGAAACGTTTGGGGATATGGCTGTAGTAGTTTATGAGAAAGAACCCACAAACAAGATGGTAATTGAAAATACGTCACAGGCAAATCCTTCTACATGGGACAAGGTTGCACAAGAGTATTCCATAATCATAGATGATGGCGAATATGAGTTGGCAAATGAGATTGTTGCAATTCTGAAGAACAACGGCATTCAACCGGGGAGTAAGGTTTTGGAATTAGGTTGTGGAAGCGGTCATCTTTCCGCTTGCCTTGCAATGGTTGGTTACAATACGGCTCTATTGGATTTCAGCACCGAATCTTTAGAAAAGGCGCAGAAAACATATAAAGAGTACGGGTTGGCAGGCGAGTTTATACAAGGCGATATAATGAACTTGGACAGCTTGCGGGAAAATGATTACGACTTAGTTTGGAATAGTGGCGTGATGGAGCATTTTTCAGACATTGATTTTTCGGTTGCAATTGAAAATTTAGCAGAGATTGCGTATAAAAGTGTGTTTATTTTGGTACCGAATCCACTGTCTATTTCCTATCTGCTAATGCGTTATGTTCGTCAATCAAAGAATGACTGGCCTTATGGAATGGAATATTTACGCAAGGATTATGATAGGGCATTGAGAGCAGTTGGCTTCGATGTTGTGACTCATCATCTTGCAAAAGCAGCAACCTGTCATAATTTTTGGGTGGCTATGAATGACTCTGCTTATTGGGATGCGTATGCAGATTTGCTTTATCGTGATTTGTTGCCAGCAAACGAAAATTATTTAATCGGCTATTTTAGCACACGCTCCCATGAATGCAGTGAAAGCGCGCTACATTCATCTAGTGCTGATATTAAAACGCATGTCTTTGACCTAAATGCCGAGCGATTTGGATTGCATAAGGAACGCGACAAACTTTCTTTTGAGCTTAAACAGGCGCAACAGGAAAACACACTTACAGCCGAACAGCTTAAGCAGGCACAACAGGAAAATACACTTACCACGGAACAGCTTAAACAGGCACAACAGGAAAACACCCTTACCACTGAACAGCTTAAACAAGCACAACAGGAAAACACCCTTGCCACTGAACAGCTTAAACAGGCACAACAGGAAAACACCCTTACCACTGAACAGCTTAAACAGGCACAACAGGAAAACACCCTTACCACTGAACAG
>Ga0123355_10013524_pt1 | contig 12712 bp, 8 predicted proteins | sample TergutEmb28metaG_3_FD_89872 | JGI IMG/M metagenome (GOLD analysis project Ga0123355, IMG submission 89872) | Embiratermes neotenicus P1 segment gut microbial communities from Petit-Saut dam, French Guiana - Emb289 P1 | ecosystem: Host-associated > Arthropoda: Insects > Digestive system > Gut ...
ACAACCAAAAACAACAAAAAAAAAAAAAAAAAAAAAAAAAAAAAAGTTGCAGATAACTGAGGCAACAGACACATATACGCAAATTTCATACTTATTATTTTTACAGCAGAACAAAATATTTTGTAGCTCTACAACACCACAGAAAAAACCCAGTGTTGTATTTACATGGCAACACTGAATGTTTTTATACTGATAACTGCAGCTATTTCAACAATAAAAAAGAAATGTATTGTTGCAGTTCCATGGAAAAAATGGTAATGAAAATGCACCACAATGCAATGTACAGTGTCAATCTTGTTCAGCTTCATATACAAGAATTTTATTAAAGGATTCCACAAAAATATTTAGAATGCAAAGGAGTCCTATAGCCAACTGAAATTGAGAAACAATGCCCTAAAGTAAGTGATGCTGATGTCACTCCTGCCTCACAAATTTGTTGTTACTGCTGACTAGGATATTCAAAGTTACAGTGGCCTACAAAGGCATAACACCCATACCATGAAATGGTTCAAAAGTTGAAAGGGGTGGACATACATGCAGACTACACTGTTATCTCATACACCTTTTAAAGAAGAAGAATGGTCTAAAAAGATAAAAGTTGACTTTTTCTGCACATAATGTATTCCAGAATACTAACTACTCTCATCATACCTTAGAATCTGGAGGGTGAGCTTAAAGTATGGGTAACATAGGTTAGTTAAGTTACAAAAATATAGACGGAACTTGACTGCCACATAGATGGGGAATAATATTAAAATGGATCTTCTAGAAATATGTTCAGGGGGCTTACAGTGGATTGATCTAGCTCAGGTTAGGGACAGGTGGTGGGCTCCCATGAACATAGTAATGGGCCTTCAGGTTCTACACAATGCAGGGAATTTCTTGCCTAGGTGAGAAACTGTAAGCTCCTCAAGAAGGCCTCTGTTCCATGTAGTTAGTTAGTTGGTTAGTTAGCCTGTCTGTCTGCTTGGTAGCTTGTTTGCTTCCTTGCCAGTCAGTTAGTTCTCAGAATATGTATAATGTCCCAGCTATAACTTGCTGAACCGCATACTTGTTGATGTGTAACTTAACATCTGGTCTGCACACTTCACATTTGAAGTGTCACATGTTCCAGTCTCAACACATAGACCAGTACCTCACATCACAACATGACTGCGTTCTTCCATATCCCCTTCCAGTTCATTTGTCACCTTATCATTAAAACTATATCAGTGGTTCTACTGTTTACTGCAGTTCACAACCTTCTGTTCCCAAACCCATTTCAAAATTTGTTAGTGTAGGTAGGTTTTTTTAAACCTGAGATATAACTGTAAAGTGCAAGAGCTACAATGAAACATCTACTTTAATCTCAAAGTAAAATTATCAAAAATTTAATATGTCTTGTTATCCCAAGCTAAGAACCAATGTGATAAAAATTGTTAAAGTTTGTCACTTTTCACACATAAAATATATACCTATACAAGAAAACAAGTACAGGTAAAGCAATCCTATTACAGGCCTGGACAGGCCCTGAGACCCCAGGAGGTTGAGGCTCTCAAATTTCAAGACAATTGGCACACAAAGGTGGTAGGGTTGTCAGCCCTATGCACTGGCCACATTTACCCCCCAGAAAATATTCCTGGTGCTCATTCCTGTTAGAGGCTGAGTCAACCCCAGGACCACAGTGCAGCTGGAAGGACTGTGTCAATGAAAAATTCCAATGACACCATCAGGAATTGAACCCGCAACCTTCTGGCCTGTAGCGCAGTAAAACAAAACAAGTAGGTTATTTATACTGCCAGCAAAAATATGAAAAATTTGGCATGCCTCACATCCCAAATCAAGAACCATTGTATTGTACATTCTCACAGACAAACAGTGTTGTTAAATAATAAATGGAAAAAGATATTTTGAATGTGTGGTAAGAAGTGCAAAGTGGCTATGCCTTTACATTTGTATGACAGTATGATGCAGCTTATAAGCATGCAAAACATTTGTTAACCTAACGAATAGTATAAATTATATGATTCCCCTATTGTACAAATGAATCTACATTCAAAACACATCTTCTCCCACTTCTCTCCCCAAGGTCAACAGGTGAATGCCAAGCTTGCTCTTGGCTTAGCTGGTCAGCTAACCCACACACTTAACAAGGGAAGAAACAAAGACAAGGTGGGTAGGGCTCAACTTTTCTCTTAATGAACTGATCAGACTAGACTGTGAAGTTATGTACTGGCATTACCTTATAACAAGAAGAGTTACTCCTTAAAGCCACACCCTGAATCATGCTTCCCTTATCCTCCATAGTACGTCTAAGATTAAAAGTTACAGTACAGTGTTTTCTGTGATATGCAGTGAATATACGCTTTACAGTTCCTACTAACTGCCATGAATATGTGACCTGACAACCAAAGCACAGCACATAAATTAACAAAGCAGCCCCCCTCTCCGCCTCTCACTAAATAAAACAATTAATTTGATTTACTACATGTAATCCCAGTGCAAGTTACACTTATATGTAATTACTTTTATACACACTTTGTATATGGTATCACCAGCTGCAATCTCTAAACTCAAGGAAAGTAATACACATGATAATCACAAACCTTTCAAGAAACTGAAAACATTTATTAAGAAAAATAAAAACAACGGTGAGCTAAAAATTACCAAAAATTAAACAACAGGCAAAAAGAAAAACCTGCCCCCCCCCCCCCCCCAACTTTTGATTTTCTATTTCTTGCAAGACTTTGTTCAGTTGGGCTAGATACAGTTAATGACGAAGGAGGGAAAATGGGCCCCTTCAGCCATTGTACTTACCAGCCAACTGCTCATTCAGGAATCATATGACATTACTGTCAAAATGGGATGACAGACCATTGTTTAAAAGTTATACTAAATATTTTATTGGAAGAGTAAGGAATTATACTGGATGAGTTCATGATATGCTGCAAAAGTCCTGCAAGAAATGCAATAATTCTATTATGTGTGGGAATCCACAAATGCAACATGGGATATAGAACCTGGTTGAATTCTTTAATCCTGTGTCCTGATTTTCAGTTTATCATTGTCAGTCTTTCACAATAAATGTCCCAATTGCTTAAATCTCTTAAACCACTCTGTATAATATATAGGGGATTTATAGAAATTACACAAAATCCTAGCAATATGTCTGATAATACCAAACAAGTTTCACAAACCAGGTTAAGGGTTCTTGGGAATAGGGCACCAAGGAAGATATTTGGGCTTCAGAGGGAAAAAATAACAGGAGACTGGAGACAACTGCAGAATGAGAGGTTTAATGATTTATACTCTTCATCAAATATTATTCATGTGATCAAATCAGGGAAGACAAAATGGACATGGAATCTGTCTGGGGCATAAGTGGATACAGGTTATTGGAAGGGACAGCTGAAGACAAAAGACCACTTGGAAGATATAGGTGTAGATGGGAGGATGATATTACAATGAATTACAAAGAAATAGGATGGTAGGGGGTGTAAACTGGATTCATTTGGCTCAGGGCAGGGAGAGTGTGGGCTCTTATGAACATGGTTAATGATCCTTTGGGTCCCATACAAATAGTAAATTTCTTGACTAACTGAGGGACTAGCAGCTACCAAAGGGCTCCAGTCCATGCAGTTACTTGGCTTGACAAAACAATGACATTACTTCCCATTACTAAGAGGATATGAAAGTTTAGAGGTCAGTTGCAGAATACATATTATGTGACCACCCAACATATGAACAAAAAAGAAAACTAACAGTAAAGAATTTAAATGAAATTATTGTACATTACAGATGCAAGAGGATGCAACATTTAAAAAATGAGCAATACATGCATACCAAACACACTCTGATCAACAGAAGACATGAAGGTTTACCAAAGAAAAGATGGAGACCAACACTCATGAAAACAGAACAAGCCTGCAATGGTTTATACCCTGTTCCTGATTATAATCGCCCAATTATGTTCAACCATTGGCACATCTGGTTAGTTACCAGTATAATCTTTCTAGAAGAAGAATTCTTTCACAGTTACCTTCATCAAGAGTTGTAAAATCTTTAGATATGAAACAAACTGAAAAGCATTTTAGTAACACACACATCTATAAAGCCTCTTCACAAGCAGAATTTAATATAAAGAATGAAAATAGGAAGAACTTGTACAAAAATCTGATAAACAAAAGTAGAAAATTATACAGATGAAAGAGGAAGACACATTCAGCAACATGAATAATGAACAAATTCTACATTAGTCTTCCAGGCTGTGATGTGCTCTCTTTCTCTCATCCTTAAGTTGGAGGCAGCAGTGTCCTCTGAAATGCTGGTACTTATCTACCTAACTACATACTCTCATGTCCAAAAAGAAGGCTTTAATTCTAACATTCATCAATCTGAAAAACGTACACCTCAAAGTGTGGTTTTTAAAATTAGATCACACAAACAATGGTTATGCATATACCTAACTGCTTAACCCATTCAGAAAAGGTAAGACTGCTCTAGTGAGGTACTGATTAACACAAACCCAGCAAATTATGGCTTAGTTCCAGTTTAACAGCCCGTATTGTGTGTCAAAAGAGGTACACAAATATCTGGGTGATGAATGGCCAAATGTCACCTCCATAGTCATATCTGTTACTGGAAATGTACCTAACTCCATGAAGCGTGTCCTTCTTGAGAAGCTAACAGGTCAACTAGTCCAGAAACGTCCACGTATTTTACAGAACCCAAAAGTTCGTTACTTTGTTCAAAATAGCCTACCACCGGTCCCTAAACTCACCCAGAAAATTCCAGTCTACACACTACCATTCTATTTCTTTAACATTAATTTTAATATTATCCTTCCATTTACACCTATGTCTTCCAGGTGGTCTCTTTCAAACCAGGACCTTTCAGGTACTTCTTTTCTTCTTATGCATGCAACAAGTCCCAGCCATCTCATTAGACTTGACATGATCACATGAATAATATTTGGTGAGGAGTACAATTCATTAAGTTCCTCACTATGCATTTTCTGCAGCCTTCCATTACTTCCTCCCGCTGATGTCCAAATATCCTCCTCCACACCCTGAATTTGAACACTTTCAGCTGTGTTCATCCCTTAATGTGACAGGCCCAGTTTCATGCCAATATAAAACAGGAGGCAAAAATACAACAAACATTTCTGTCAGCTTCAGAAGCCTGAACATTTTAAGGCAAATTTTAAAAAATATAATCAAAGGCATAAACTAATTTACATCATTGACCTTCAAATAACAAAACTTCATGCCCTTAGAACCCTACAAATATTACCACCTTGGAGTAGCTGTTTGGCATTTCACTCTTGTCACTAGGACACATGAAATTAGTAAAGAATGCTATGTTACATACATGCACAGACAGAACCATGACCCTATTACATATTCCTACAGTACCCAGGCTTTGTTCTGTGGTGGATTACTCAAGTCATGTAAACCAAACACTTGCAATGATCATCCACCACACCACCAAAATCTATTTCCTTTTCAACTGTCATAATATCAATTTTCCTCTATTGTTGGCCTTTTACTCGTAAACTGTCACTCTCAATGGCTGTTGCCTACCAAAATTCTGGAAGAATTTGTCTCCTCCCTTTCAACTAAATACTGGTATCATACAAAGATTTCACTACTGTAGAAGAAAGAAATAACTCACAAAATTCCTTGTCATGTAATTCCTTCATACCCATTTCCATTATGGCAAGAGACATTTCTAAATCATATGATGTATTAAGCTAAATAACAGCTTGATACAGCTTAATACCCACTACTTTGGAATGTACACATCAAGATACTGATGACGTCTGGAAGTGTTACTTGACTGCTAGCTTTCTAATGTTACATACAAACAAGGATTCTTGGACAGGACTCAGATGTATCAGCTGCCATGGCAAGAAAACAGGTTACAACACTCACCCCAGAGTATGTCTTCATTCTTGATACAGCATACTTCAGCAGGTTACACAGCTGGTCCAAGCTCAGCAACTTCATCGCTCTTGATCTGGGAAAGGAACAAATTATTATACATAATTATTACCAATATTATAGTAATAGTAATTACATCCTTACATACCTTTTGAATGTCATTAAGCAATTAAAAGGTACACAAGGATTGGAAAGGTATTATACCTACAAATTATGTACCTCTGCAGCTGAAGTCACAATCACTCCAAGGTTTTTATTACTCCATACAGAATTATATATGTTGCCCAGAAAATGGTTTTAGTCAATCGAACTAAAAGTAAGAACATTACAAGACTTTTTCATATACTGGCCTTCCTGGTATGAAAGTATGTCATTTTGTAGGTCAGTATCATTGCTTCGGAAGGACATGCTGCCTCCATTACAGAGTCTGACATTGTTATGCCCCAGAATTCCACAACATAATCCTACACTCCCACTAAAAATTTCAAATTTGTTAATTTTTTTTCCACTGAAATGTTATTTGCTGACAAAGACAATCATTACATAAAATAAGAAGCAAACAATATAACAGCAGGAAAGAATACTGTTGGCTGGTAAAAGGAAAATCTACTATGCATTCGCATAAAAAAAGGTCAGCAAAGATGTAACATATGACTCTGTATCTGGGGAGTAACCAGGTTCATTACCTCAGCTAGAGTCCTGGCTACTCTACCTGGATTTTAGTGACTTTCCTCGGTATCATGAAATTTGTCATGGCCATTGCCCATCTTTGAAATTCACATTATAAGCATCTTCTCATATCATTTTACATAAAACAATGTTCTGCTATTGCTAAAATAGTTTAAAAGACTTAGTGTTTTGGGAGGAGCAGTCTGACTTAAACATGTCTGATCGCAACTGCTTCCTTACAAATGCCAGCCAAACTAGTGGTATACCACCATCTCTTCCAACAAAGTCAAACTTCCAAGATCCAGCTAACTGCTTAATTCTTTTTAGTCATTATGTTACATAAAGACCTTGCATTATGCCCCATGCTAATTAGTGTGTCAAGCACATAACAGATCAAAAAAGGTAAACAAAAAGTTGAAGTCTGGGTCTCTTATCCAGCTTTAAATTTAAAAACTGTTGTGGCTGAGCTGTTTAATACTCGAAATGTTCCCACTAACAGTACTTCCTCTAATCTTAAAGCAAACAGCACACTGTAAATCAATTTATCCCCTACTGAAACTTAACTATTCCTTGGTCATGTGTTCACATGATTTTTTCCATATCAATCTGCATTTAACTTATCATGTTCACCTCCTGTACCATCAACATATAAAATTGAATACAGAATATTACATTTCAGGCACTGATATCTAGACATGGCATTGTGCATCTTGTTTACTAAAGTAAAATATGCTGCAGATGTAGTACCTGCATTTTAACAAAGCAACAGATGAAAATGAAACTGAGACACATATTGTAGGAGTGTAAAAGCAGGTTACAGCAAGTTATTAACATATCAATGTGAAATATTAAAAACAAAATTCTGTGACCCTTCCAGTAGGAATAACATGAATCTCTAAATTAACATACAACAAGAATGTTTTTCCTGACATAAAAACAAAGTAACAGCTATAACAGCTACAATAAAGCTATGTCATATTCCAAGCAGACTAGCAGTTTTGGGCAATTAAAATATATCATTTAATACAAAAATATAATAAGAACACATAATAAAGTACATATTTCTGCAGCCCAAATGAAGAGTACCAATGAGACTCTTTTTTTAAGAGTTCAAAAAGAATCTCTTCCTTTTAATCAAATGCTTTCAATCCCAAACAGTCAGTTAAACTGGAATTATTTCCACAGAAATCTCTGTCCCAAGATACAAAAAATGGAATATACTGCATAAAAACACATTTTCCATTGGCAACAATTTGTGTAGGTGTGACCCTCCCTTCCTCTCTATGAGCAGATGGAGGGGAGGAACAGTGAGTGACTGAGTGAGTGGGTGAGTGTGTGTGTGTGTGAGACAGAGAGAGAGAGAGAGAGATAGGTTGCAGCAGCAGTTGATGGGGTGGGAGGCAGAGAAGAGATGCTATGTGTAGTAATGGTGAGCTGCAGGGCAGCACATAGCTAAACTATTGATCCTGCCTCAGCAGCCAACACATGCAACATGGATTGATACAGCCAACATCATGGTAGCAAGGACCAACCCCAATCTCTGCTGGCTGCACTTGTACCATAAAGCAGAGCATCCAGCTTCTCTTACAGCTGTGGAGAATCACAATAGCTTACCAGCATACATCACACACCCCTGCTTGATGACACTGTTTTTAAATCAATACAGTGAACAAATATTTCTCAAACTCCACTACATACTTTTATAACATTCATGGACACAAGTCACTACTAGTACTTCAATTATCATACATTAGCCCCATAAAAATCTAATGTCAAATGAAAACTGTAAACAGATGCATTTGCAACATAAATGAAATATAGTTAAGACCAGTTCTTATGCATTATTTTACTCCAAGAAGAGTACCTGAAGCCTCCAAATCAATTACAAGACTTATTACAACATAAAATATTACAATGGGTATTGTTTCATGCTGACTTATATCAGAAAGTTTGTAATTAGCATAATAAAATATCTAGCCATAAGCCATGGTACCTATGACAAGACTGACTGCACACAGAGTCTTAACAAGAAAGAGATTCACTTGACAAGAAACTTAGCACTCAAATGGTCCTATTAGACATAAATAAATAGCATTCTAAACATCTGGTAAATACTGAGGTTGAACATTTTGCTTCTAGGGTCAGAAAATCAGGCAAATACTCTGTAATATGGACACAGCTGGCAAACACACTGAAAAGTTTGTCCCTAATATTAGAAGAGTCAGCAAATTCTAAAGTTCAGTACAGATATCAGAACAGCTGATAACCACTTAGGTTAGTTAAATGTGGTGACTATAGCAATGGAACAATTGGCACACACTTCGGTTGGGAACTTCATCCATATTTTTAGAATGACTGGCATGCAAATATGTAAGTATAACTCTGTGTCTCTAATACCAGACAGCTGGAAAATGCTTAGATTGAATACTGTATGCAATATTCGAACAGCTGGTGAATGCTTATGCTGAACATCGCTTCATAATATTGGTACAGCTGAGGAACAAAATGCATGAGAACTTTCATATCTGTTTAACTAAGTGCATGAAAATGATACAGCAGAAAAAGATGTTACTGAAAGCCTGCCAGAAAAGCAAAGGTAAACTTGACTGATATGATATAAATAAAACATGTAAAACTATTAAAAATTATGCAACCTTTGTTTAATTAATAAATTTGCAATATGTAAAATTGTGACTGCAAAAATTTTTTCTTCACCTTTTGGTTTGATGGCATTAGCTTATGAACCACATGAGCTAGGAACACAAAATTTGGTTACAAAATAGATCATAAATATACACACACATTGCACTGTTCATAAGTCAACAATTACAAACATGCTGACAATGTGGGATTTGAAGTTAAACCTGATGACAAAAAGTATCTGTACTTCGGCTTATATTAAACTAATATTTCCACTCCGCCCATGCCACACAAAGCAGCCTTTCCATTAATTAAATTAACAACTAACTTCATATAACTATCCTCAATTTTGTACCCTGCATCTGACATGTAATTTCAGCTATCAAAGTTCAGCCACACTGTGCGACGAAGTATTTCACTGTCCTGCATCATTCATACGAGAGATGGCAACTGCAATGTGGACTGCGATGTTGCAAGAACAATAAACAATGTGGCCAAATCCCAGAAGCCAAAATTATATACTCAGTTAATTTTGTAAATGGTTTAAAGAAACACTGTACATACAAAATACATATTTACGAATTATGTGGGAAAATGTGAAAACCTAATAACAATTTACCACATACCATAAACACAGACCTTCCTACTTAACAAATCACATCAACTCTTAAGGGCTTACTAAACAGCCAAATTATGAAAACCAGTGAGAATTCTTTGTTTATATTGTCTCATACCACATACTAGCCTACATCACGTGAATTACGCAACTCCACAATTCCAAACATTGGTTAACCTTTAAACAACCTACATTCACATATGTGAACACAGGTAAAAAACACCTCTACAGATTAATTTTATACATTTAGGCAGCAAGAAAATTTACTGCATTTTTAAGACATATAGCATAATCTCTGTTTTATTTCCCAAAAAACACCATTTATTTCTTAATCTTCTTCTGTTCAAACAACACATTTTCCATAAACCTCGTGCTAACATTTAAATACCAACCCGGTTGTTTGAAGGTTAACAATTTTATATCAACTTATGAAATATATATCGTGCAATGAAATGTTAGGAACACTAATGAAGTGAAATGGAAAGTCATATATATTCCTGACAATGGTTTCACATAGGTATTGTAACTTATATTCATTAGGACTTTTTCCATTGTCACAACACACAAAACCACACTGTTTCAGAAACAGGCAGTTTCCAAATCAATGTGTGGTGTATGTATGTGGTCACAATTGAAAAAGTCCAAATAAATATAAGTGATAAAATGTGAAATGGAAGGCTGAGAGGAGAATGGACAAAGGTCAAATTGCAGCATTCTCTTGGGACTGGAGGAAAATCACTAAATCTTCTGTAGTGATAGTCTGTTTCCAGCCTAGACTCACATCAATCACATCCATAACACAATTCACACTGACACATTCAAAACCTACAAATAGATGACTGAATAATTCCCAGCGTATTTCAAAATATGTCCCAGCAAGAGAAGGGAGGGACTATAGGATATCACAAACTGAATTAACCCTTTGACACCTAATGACCCCTACAGTGGTCGTACCGCACCGCTAACCTCTAAATGTTGCATTTTATATATTTATTCAACAAATATAGGTACTGAATATTTTATACACGGTATACACTCTCCGTTTTTTTCTCTTCAAAATGCAGTTTGTTTCATAATTCTAACATAGTTGGTTCCTGTTTTATTCACATTTTATATACAGAGTGTGCTAAAATTTTAAAAAAATAATTCCGGCACCAAAAGGTTAAAACATGCAGTCTTTCCAACAAATTTCAGATGAGTTTGCACAAAACTCATTGTTCAGGGAATTTATTTTTATTTATTTATTCACTTATTTATTTATAACTTATTTAATAAAGATGTAAGCCAGGGGTGCACAAATCCTGGGTGCCAGGTCACTGTGGTGACTAGTTTGTATGGTGGTACCTAACAAATGTGGATCCTCAGTATTTAACTTGTTGCATGTCACCCTTGTGGTGCCCAGATTTTTGGAAAATGTTTACACCCCTGATGTAAGCAATTCAGGCTTTGTACCACTGAATGATATGACAGTGAATAATGAATCAATAAGGATGTAGAAATAAATGTGGACCAATTTGAGGGAACAAGGAAACCTTCTATCACCAGACTGCTCACCACAGAAGACAACACTGCTGCAGAGTGACTGATAAAGCCACACCCCTGCAGTGCTCAATCCTGTGATTAAATAATAATATTTACTATCTCAGCATCTGGCTGGAGGGACTAAGGATAACTACAAAAAATTCAGTGTCACAGCCAAGACTCAAACCACAAACCACCTGAATACACATCAGAAGTGTCACCACTTCAGCCAATATACATGGTAATTCCTGAGTTAAAAATTAGAGTATGATTACTATGCAGGTGCAAATTAATTTATGTGTGTAACTATACGGATGATGGTATGTCAACTGTCCTACGTTTCAACTTAACATATTCATGGTCTCAATACTCAAAATAAAAGCTCTGCATAGGTTTTCAAGACATTTACTTGGCAAGTTTCCAACATGTCACTTGGAAGTAAAATTAAAAAGCAAGAACCCACAACATTCCTATTGTGCAAGACACACATGGCTAAACTTTCTAAAGTATGTTGCAGAAAGCTGAGTAACAGAGAAAGGTCTGAGTTAGCATGTTTCTTGCCTGGCTGACTGGCAGAGTGCTAAGCTCAAACTGTTGCAAAGTATAACATGACCAACAGTAGTGCCAGAATATTCTATGATGGTCACTTTCTTTTTTAACACATCCAAAGCCAATAGGCACACTAAAGACGAAACAAAAGAATACTTTATCATAGGACAATGCAGTAGTTCAAAACCTCCCCACCTGCAACATCCCAAAAATATTAGGATAAAAAATATAATCATGAAATAAAACGTTTAAATCTGTATAAACATGCTGTTTTTTAAACACATATCATTAAGATATAAACATTACAGCACCTTACCCTTTCTTACAATATTCTACAAAGCTACACATCAATTTCTGCATCCTTGCATGAAGTTGCATTGTACTAGCCTACATGCACCAAAATACTGTAATAACTTATGGTTGGCCCTCTGAATATAACTATCCCTTCGAAGCCTCGAATTAATTTCAATAATAAAAATTCAGTTCCTACCTCAACAAAAACTATCCATTCCAAAGGTCAACTTTATGAAAACAACAGCTGTTTATTCTGAGACTCATACAAAATATACAAACACATTCTGTGGGCAAGATGCAGTCTTTGAATGTCACAGTATGTGGCACATACAATTAAATCATTGTGCTTTTATAGGTTTATTCTTTGTTGAGTGGTTTATGTCATTCCTCAAAAATTTCTTGTCAGTCATGTCACAAATTATAAGACAATGAAATTATTTATGGTTTCAATTTCCTCCAAGTGTGTTAATTCTGTAGTTTTATTCTCAAGTAGACATATATA
>Ga0123355_10013525_pt1 | contig 12711 bp, 13 predicted proteins | sample TergutEmb28metaG_3_FD_89872 | JGI IMG/M metagenome (GOLD analysis project Ga0123355, IMG submission 89872) | Embiratermes neotenicus P1 segment gut microbial communities from Petit-Saut dam, French Guiana - Emb289 P1 | ecosystem: Host-associated > Arthropoda: Insects > Digestive system > Gut ...
CTACACCTCAACCTACGCCCGAGCCTACACCTGATCCTACGCCCGAGCCTACACCTGAACCTACGCCCGAGCCTACACCTGAACCTACTCTCGAACCTACACCTTCACCCTTGCCAATACCATCACCCGAACCTTCGCCATCACCAACGCCAACCCCAGAGCCTTCACCAGAACCAACTCCAACCCCAGAGCCTTCACCAGAACCAACGCCAACCCCAGAGCCTTCACCAGAACCAACTCCAACCCCAGAGCCTTCACCAGAACCAACTCCAACCCCCGAACCATCACCCACACCCCCACAACCGTTCAGCCTCAACACTAACGGAATTTACACATTTATAGAATCACAAAACGGAAATGTGATGCTAAATCACAATACTTTAAGTCATATGTTTTATTATTCTGGCGATACTTTGGGTTTTTTACAGTTAGGCGATAGTTTTGAAGTTTCATCAGGGGCAATAATAGAAAAACACCTGCAAGGGCAAATCGCCTATAGTTTTACAAATTGGCCTCACACTACACGAGTAGCTATTAATTTTAGTGGTTCACAGTCTTTAAACTTCCTTTTTAGCCATATGGAAATACGTGTAAGCAATGGGCAAGTGGCCGTTGGCCCTGGCAATCGGTTTACTATATACTATGGCAATGTAGGTGCAGGGGGGTCTCTTAGTCGAAATATTTATATAGAAGGCGGTACAGTAGATTTACAGGATTTGTTTTCGCTTAGCCCTATGACGGGATATATACGGGTTAATGGCGGCTATGTTATAATATCCGGAATTGCACGCCCGGCTCCCCTAGGGGAGTACAGAGGCAGTTTTTCTGGATGGGAGAGAGTAAATTAATTGGTTAAGCCATTAAAAATAGGCCAAGTACAATTGGTTAACAATGTAATTTTAGCACCTATGGCAGGTATCACAGATAAAAGCTTTCGCCAATTATGCAGAGAGCTTGGAGCGGGGCTAACTTACTCTGAAATGGTAAGCGGAAAGAGCATACAGTATGACAACTTTAAAGAACTGCTGGATACATCTGAAGATGAAGCGCCCTGGACTGTACAGCTTTTTGGACGCGAGCCAGGTATACTAGCCGATGCTGTCCGCCGCATAGACTATCTGAAAAATGTAAGTATAATTGACATAAATATGGGATGCCCTGCACCAAAAATCGTAAAAAATGGCGAAGGCAGCGCTTTAATGAAAGAACCTTTGTTAATAGGAAAAATAGTGGCAGCAGTATCAGCTGCCACTCCTAAACCTGTTACAGTAAAAATTCGCAAAGGCTTTACAGGCGAAAGTGCAAACGCTGTGGAAATAGCCAAAATAGCACAAGAGTCCGGGGCTGCCGCGGTAACAGTCCATGGCCGCACCCGGGATCAATTTTATAGTGGCAAAGCCGACTGGGATGCAATTGCAGCAGTAAAGGCAGCGCTAAAAATTCCTGTAATAGCAAATGGTGATGTAACATCGCCTGAAAGTGCGAAAAACATACTAGATTATACAGCCTGCGATGGGCTTATGATTGCCAGAGCCACGATGGGGGCACCCTGGATATTCGATCAAATCGTAAATGGCGCAGAAGAGCCAGACTGGCCAAAAAAGTTTGAAATTGCCCTGCGCCACAGCCGTATGATAATAGAACATAAAGGCGAACGCCTAGGAGCACTAGAAATGCGCAAACATCTAGCTTGGTATATTAAAGGGTTACCTTCTGCTACAAAGTTGCGATTGCAGATAAATAAAGTTAAAAATTTTGACGATATTCAAACAATCGTTTATACTGCAATGGTACTAATTCCAGGTTAAATACGCAGAAAACGAGATGAAAATATGTGTCATTTGGCATTTTTTCAGCGGCGCAATGTGCCGGTGGCACATGCTTTGCGCGGGAGCGAAGAGCGAACTTGTTTGATGCGATTTTTAACTAGAATTAGTATGAATACAAAAGAGGAGGAGATTTAACATGATATATCGTGATTTCGGAAAAACCGGTAAAAAGATCTCGGCATTGGGTTTTGGTTGCATGAGACTACCCGAACTTAAAATAGCCGAAACAAGTGAAGAAGAAAAACGCGCAAGAGAGGGGCTATCTTGGTACGAGTCTCAAAAAGATGATACCTTTATTGTAGATGAAGAAAAGGCTATACCTATGCTTAAAGCCGCATACGATGCAGGGGTTAACTATTTTGATACCGCCCAGTTTTATTGCCATTTTAAAAGTCAAGCTACCCTAGGCAAAGCTATAAAACTTATGGATCGCGAAAAAGTAATGGTATCAACAAAAATCCCTATGGATGAAGTCCATGGAACAGCAGATTTCTACCGTATGTTAGAGTTGCAGCTAGGCTTGCTGGATACGGACTATATCGACTTTTACCATCTACACGGCATTAGTAAGGAAAGATTTGACGAAAAAATCTTAAAATTTGGTTTGAAAAAAGAAGTGCAAAAAGCACTGGATGAAGGGCTAATAAAGCACATATCCTTCTCATACCATGGCGAGCCTAAGGATATTCCTTATATTGTGGAAACTTTTGAAATGTTCTCATCCGCATTGTTACAATATAATCTGCTGGATCGCTCTCACGAAAAGAATATAGATTACCTTGCAGATAAGGGAATCGGTGTAGTAGTAATGGGCCCTATTGGTGGAGGACGCCTTTCTGTACCATCAGAGTTATCTGAAAAGCTGTTGGGTCAAAATATATCTACGCCTGAACTGGCCTTGCGTTTTGTGCTTGGAAATAAAAATGTGTCTAGTGCAATTTCCGGTATGGGAAGCATGGAGATGCTTGAAAACAATCTAAAAGTAGCTAATATGGAAGTGCCTATGACAGAAGATGATTTCCAAAAAGCGACTATTATGATGGAGGAACTTAAAAAGCTTTCTGACCTATACTGCACCGGCTGCGATTATTGTATGCCTTGCCCAAAAGATATCAACATACCTCATATTTTTAACGCATACACTTATCACAATGTGTATGGAATGCCTGCTCAAGCTAAAAATATGTGGAACGCAAACCGCGGCGCAGCTGTGTCTGAATGTACAGGATGCGGAGTGTGTAATGAGAAATGTCCTCAGAATATTAATGTAGTAGAGAAGTTGAAAGAGGTTGCAGGGGTTTTGTCGACGCTTTAAACTAGATAAACCCTTGATTTACTTGGCTTAGAATGCTTTTGGCGGAATCATCTACTACAATGCGTAGCAGATGATTCTGTCATATTCAAAATTTCACCTTCTTATAAACACCTCTAGCAAACTCCCCGCAAAGTATTTTTATAAAAGATAAAAATGAAACATTCTCATACAAACTATCCTGAGCCTTTACGGCTTCTAAAAACATCTCTTTATACTCTTTACCAAAAAACCCCTCAAAAGCCTTTGCATATTGCTCTATAAGCTGATACGGAACCAACTCGCGCCACGGTTTAGCATAAAGCTTTCCCCACGGCAAATATAAACTAGAAAACATGTTGTATACATATTTGCGCGTGTCTTCCCCTACTTGAAAAGCTCCAATATTCGGAAAATCTGCATACTTCTTCTTAGGCACAAGCTTGTCCGCAACTACAGTATCAAAAAGTAACCTACAAGCAAGGGAGGCAGTTGCATGTCCCCCTCTGGTCAAATGCAAAGATATATCATGAAGCACAACAACAGCCCCATCTTTCAAATAAGGCAAGGCACACAAAAAGTTTAAAGTTTCCACAGGGTGAATGTGAGCCGTATCTAGCACAAAAAAATCTATCTCTTTAAGGCCCGCAATAGAATCCATTACTTGCACAGCATCTTTACCAAGATGGGGCGTCCACAAATGCCTATGCTCTGGAACAAACTCATCCACCATCCATCCCGATGGTTTTGTCCTATCTCTATAATAATTTTCAAATAAATCCACAGAATGCAAATGCGCATCGGATATATCTTTTATCGCGTTTAAAATTGTTACCGAGCCTCCCCCGGCAGATACGCCCATCTCTAACACTTTTTTAGGCTGATAATGCATTATGAGGCCCGTAACAAAATCCCTTTCTACTTTCAGCATTTCAGAGTGATTTTCTACAAGATGGCTAACTTCCCCTGCGCGCTGTTCTCCGTAATCTTCGGCCAAAGGGCTAAGTTCTAATAAATTTTTCACGATTTTCCCCCAATTTTGTTATATTTTTTAGAAGTATAGCTGTATTTGCTAATTCTCGCAAGTGCTTGTGGTATAATGAACTGAGGAGGCATCTTTAATGAAAATACTAAGAGCAGAATACAAAGATGTAGGTGCATGCTATTTTTTCTCTGAAGACAAGGCCTGCAAATATTTTTTTAAAATAAATGGCCGCGAAGCAATACTTTTTACCAACACCAAGTTATATATAAACCAGGCAATCGACGAGTTTCTATTTTACTCAGGTTTTATAACTTTGATAAAAGACAAAGAGGGTAATACTCTAGTTAGCAGAACCATGGCAGAGCCTTATTTGCTAGAAATCTCCAAAATACAGCCAAGCCAATTTTACATTAACCAACAAAAGTTGAATAGTTGCAAAAGGTGGATCAAAATCCCACAGGATATTTTTATTCCCATAGCTATCAAAGACAGTAAGACTATATCACTTGATGGGCATACTAGATTAAAAGCAGCTACAGAGCTAGGCTTCACATCTGTATTTGTGTATCCTGATGAATACGATGAAACAATTTTTTATTTTGTAGATGAGGCTATTAAACGTAAAATATATAGTGTACATGATATGGAAGTTGTCAGTAGCGAAGAGTATAAAACAAAATGGGATGAATTTTGTGATGCTTTCTTTCGTCTTTGATGATATGGACAAAAGCGTTAAAAGCCTATAAATACGGAGGATTTTACTAATGTTAACAGCAAAAAACATACAAAAATCTTACCTTGCGCTTGTACTCCAAGGTGTAAGTTTGCAAATAGATAGAGGAGAAATAATAGGCCTTGCAGGGGAAAATGGATCAGGTAAATCCACCCTTTTGGCTATACTTGCAGGTATTACCAAGCAAGATGCCGGCGAGGTTGTTGTGGATGGGGGAATAGGATTAGTCCCGCAGGAGGCAGCTTTGTTTGACAACTTATCAGTAAAAGATAATTTGCGATTTTGGGCAAAAGCATATAAGCAAGATTGGAAAAACGCTCTGCCTATATTAGCTGATGAAAGTATGCTTAAAAAACGTGTTAGCCAACTTTCTGGGGGTATGAAAAAACGCCTTTCCGTTGCCCTTGCATGTTTGCATAATCCGCAATTATTAATAATGGACGAACCCACTGCTGCCTTAGATATAGGGTTTAAAGGCGAGCTTAAGCAAATGCTTGAAGAAATCCGCACCCAGGGGCGCTCTGTTATATTTAGTACCCACCAGCCAGACGAACTTACTTGGTGCGATCGTATTTATGTTTTGCGAAAGGGACAGTTCATATATGAAGGAAGCCCACAAGAATTAGGTGATTTATCGAGAATCTTGTATCATTCCGAAAATTGACAACAATTACACCTCGTGGTATCTTTAAAAGCATTTGTTTTTAGGGATTGCTAAAAAATCTACGCTTCAAAGCGATTTTTAACGCAACTTAAGGCGCTGTTGACGTTAAAAACCTCTTTTCAGCTTATTTTTCAACATTCCCTTTACTACGAGGTGAATCATGTCTAAAGAACAACGCTATACCATTATACTTTTGTTTGCTGCTGTTATTTGGGGCTTTGGTTTTGTGGCACAAAGAGCAGCTATGGACCATATGGGGCCTTTAGTATTTAATGGTATACGCTTCGGCCTTGGCGGCCTATCATTAATTCCCATGGTTTTGTTTATTGAAAAGAAAGATGGTTTTAATAAAGCTACGCTAAAAGCAGGTTTAATTTGCGGGCTTGTTTTGTTTGTAGCGGCGGCATTGCAACAATGGGGGATGGCTGCTACTGGTTCTGCCGCAAAAACTGGTTTTATTACCGGGCTTTATATTGTGCTTACGCCAATCTTGGGTATGTTTATGGGGCGCAAGACTCATAAATTTGTATGGGTTGGAGCAATTTTTGCCACAGTAGGCCTGTATTTTATTGCAAACCCAGGGGAACTTGGCTTAAGCTTAGGGGTGCTGGCACTTTTGGCAGGTGCTCTTGCCTGGTCTACTCATATATTAGTTATTGATCGCTTTGCAAAAGAAGCTAGTCCCCTGGGACTTTCAGTGGTTCAATGTTTAGTATGCGCTGTGCCCAGCCTGGGAGCAGCTTTTATATTTGAAGATGTGCAGCTTGTCCAAATCAGTGCCGGATATATTCCTGTGTTGTACTCTGCTCTTGTTTCGGTGTGTATAGCCTATACTTTGCAAGTGCTAGGGCAAAGACATGTGGCACCGGGAAAATCAGCGATTATTTTTTCGCTGGAATCTGTTGTAGGCGCAGGAGGAGAAGCATTTATACTTGGTGCGTTTATGGATGTCAGAGGCTACATAGGCGGTGCGCTAATATTTGCCGGGATAGTAGTATCTCAGCTAAAAGGATGCCGAAAGATTTTGAAGAATTAGGAGATTATATATATGTTAGAGATGTTTAGATTCCTTAAAAACTTAAAAGGGAATCCAAAGACCGTACTAATGCTAGATCCTTTATGGACTATACCATTTGCAATGTTTCAACCTTTTATCACAATGTATATGTTTGGCCTTGGCCTTGGCGATGTTGAAATTGGGCTGCTGTTATCCGTTGGCATGTTTTCAAATTTTATAATGGCACTACTAGGCGGTGTTGTCACTGACAGGTTTGGCCGCAGAAAAACCGTAATACTATGTGATTTTTTAGCCTGGAGCATACCTGTAGCAATTTGGGCCTTTGCTCAAAATATTTGGTGGTTTATAGTAGCCGCCATATTCAATAGCATAATGCATATAGCCATGGTGGCTTTTGAGTGTACTTGGGTAGACGATACAAAAGAAAGTAAGCTGCCAAGCCTTATAAACTGGTTTCATATTTTTTGGCTAACAGCGATATTTTCTGCCCTTATAAGCGGACATTTTGTACAAAGATACTCTGTAGTGCCGGTAATGCGTTGGCTGTATATTTTTGCCTTTGTGTTTATGACTGTGCGTATAGGCTTTTTAATAATATATTTGAAAGAAACGAAACGAGGGGAAGAGCGGCTTGCTGCCACCCGCAATCAAAGCATAATAAGCTTACTGGCTGGTAATAAAGAAGTGTTTTTTCAGGTAATACGCTCTAAACCTATGAGAAGATTGCTACTTATACTGCCGATAGTCAGCATTTTTCAAATGATAGCCGGTACTTATTTTGCCCTTTATGCTACGCAAAACCTAGGCATTGACGAATCCTTTCTGGCGTATTTTCCTGTAGTTAGGGCAGGTATTTCTCTTTTGTTTTTCTTTTTTATTCAACAGCGGTTGGGCAAGTTTGACGCCAAGCTGCTTATGCGTATTGGCCTTGGTTTGTTTATAGTTGGGCATAGTTTACTTCTGCTTGCGCCTCCGCAAAATTTAAACTGGCTGTTGGCTTACGCTTTTGCAGATGCCTGGGCGGCTGCCTTGTTTTTCCCTCGGTTAGATAATTTGATGTTTAGTTCTATAGATCCAACGGAACGTGCCAGATGCCGTGCTTTAATTAATGTTATTGTACTTGCTATTACCAGTCCTTTTGGCCTTTTGGCAGGATTTTTGTCTGATATGGATAGACGTTTGCCTTTTGCTTTAAATATGATACTATTTTTGTGCATGATATATTTCTTATCTACTCAAAAGGAGACTAAAGATGATTAACCAGATTAGGTTTTTATTTTCATTAAAGGGAAATGCCAAATCCTGTTTATTAACTGAGCCTATGTGGGGCATCCCATTTAACTTGTATGCGCCATTTATAACCGTGTATATGTACCTCCTTGGGGTATTGGATTTACAAATAGGGATAATTATGGCTGTGGGTAGGGTAGTACAAATGGTTTCCGCTATTGTAGGGGGTATACTTACAGATAAATTTGGCAGAAGGCTTACAACATTGATTTTTGACATTATATCTTGGAGCATCCCGGCCTTAATTTGGGCTTTTTCTCAAAATTTTTGGTGGTTTTTGGTAGCTGCAATAGTAAACGGATTGTGGCATATTACCGCCGTTTCTTGGGAGTGTCTTTGGGTAGACGATACCAAAGAAAGCAAAGTTGGCCCCATCTTTAACTGGATATATATTGCCGGGCTTTTGGCGGTGTTTTTTGCGCCAATCTCCGGATACTTTGTAGAGATTTATGGAGTAGTGCCGGTAGTACGTGTGCTGTATCTTATTACCTTTGTTATGATGACAGCAAAATTTGTTATTCTGTACTTTTTTAGTACGGAAACAGAGCGGGGCAAGGAACGTATGATGGCAACAAAAAATACATCTATGTTTCAAATGCTTTTGGGCTACAAGGATGTGTTTGATATAATTTTTAAGTCAAAATCTATGGTACAAGCTTTAGTTTTGCAAAGCTTACTAGGCATAGTGCTTTTGGTAACAAGCACCTTTTTTGCAATATACATAACTCAAAACTTAGGCATACCAAATGCATTTTTGGCTTACTTCCCAATTTTGCGTGCCATTGTTATGTTGGTATTTTTGCTGATTGTTCAGGGAGGGCTAAGCAAGTATAAGGCCAGAAGCATGATGCTTTTAGGGCTTAGCGTTTACATAGCTGCCATGGCTTGGATTTTGGCCGCACCAATGGGTAATTGGATGTGGATTGCTGTTTACGTAGTGTTGGATGCCTGTGCGGCAGCCTTGCTTTTACCTCGCCTAGATACAATGGTGACTAATGCCATAACCCCTGAGGAGCGGGCCCGTATACGTAGCCTATTTAATATGTTGGTCATTGCGGCATCCAGTCCATTTATTTTTTTAACCGGCGTGCTATCCAGTATTAATAGGCGTTTGCCTTTTATTTTAAATTTGATTTTGTTCTTGGTGATGGTTCTTGTGTTAATTTTTGAACGAAATAAAGAAAAAACGATTACAACATAAATCTCTGGAACTATTCAGTTGAATATTTCCCATGACTATTGTATAATTTTCCCTATGGTGACATTAAAAGAAGTTGCGAATGCGGTAGGCTGTTCCCCAAGTACAGTGTCTGTTGTGCTCAATGGAAAGGCCGAGCAGCGCAAGATATCGGAAAAAACTAAAAATAAGATTATCGAAACCGCAAGCCAAATGGGTTATAGGGTAAATATGGCAGCCAGGCGGCTTCGTGCTCAGCAAAGCGCTAACATGATTATTTCGATGTTTGTAGCTATGGATCAGCGCGCCTATAGCACAACCCGCTTTATGCTTGGCTTGCAAAAAGCCGCAGAAAAGAGCAAGCAAGCGCTTGAAATTGTGGTGCATTTTTATAAGCCTGGCCTGTTAAGCGAGCTTACTCAAACAATAGAGTATTCTAACTGTGCCATTGTTTGCGATGCATCTGAAGAAGATTTAAAATTCTTAGAGGCATCGCGTTTCTCTAATCCGCTTGTGCTGTACTGCAGGGATAGCGAGCAATACTGCACAGTAAACGTAAATTACGCCCTAATAGGAGAAATGGTGGCAGATATTTTTGCTTCTCATGGCCACAAACGTGCAGTTTTACTGGATACCGACACCAACATCGCTGGCATTAAACAATGTGCAGAGCGTTTTATCGAAAAATCTAAAGAACATGGCATGACCGTAACTAAAATAAACGAAAGCCATAACATGTTAGGCGGCTATAATGGCGGCTTTGCCATAGGCCTTATGCACTCTTCTTTAGATTGCATATTTTCACTAAACGATGCAATGTCTATAGGTGTGCTTCGTGCATTAAACGAACAAAATATAAAAATACCAGATCAACTAGAACTAATCAGCGTAGGTACAGATAATCCAGAACTAACAGAATACGCCAATGTCCCTCTTTCCACCATACACGTACCAATAGAAGATATGGCAGAGCAATGTCTAAATCTATTGTTTCAACAACTGGATAACCCAAAACCCCAAGCTATAGAATTACAAATAGAATACATACCGCGGGAATCCTGTGGAGAATAAATATAGAAAAGAGTCAGTCAGATGAAATTAGATAAACTAATAGGCGAACGTTTTAAAGAGCGTCCGGCAGATTGTGTGGTGGATAGCCACGCTATTATGATGCGTGGCGGATATATCAAAAACGTAGGTAATGGTGTATACTCCTCCTTTGCAATATTAAGGCGGATTACCCAAAAATTTGAACGGATTATCAGAGAAGAAATGGACAGAATCGACGGACAGGAAGTGCAGCTTCCTGTGGCCATGCCTGCCAGCCTATGGGAGGAATCTGGAAGGTACGAAAGCGTAGGGGCGGAGCTTTTACGCTTTAAAGATCGTAACGATACCCCTATGGTGCTTGGTATGACACATGAAGAGCCTGCCGTACATTTGGTTAGAGAGTATGGCCAAAGTTACACAAAATACCCGTTTATGATTTACCAAATACAAACTAAATTTAGAGATGAACCCAGGCCACGTGCGGGGCTTATTCGGACTAAAGAGTTTTCCATGAAGGATGCATATTCCTACCATACTTCTGATGAGGACATGCAGGCATACTACAGCCGTTGTCACGAGGCCTATGAGCGTATATTTGCAAGGGCTGGCGTACCGGAGGTTATTTCTGTAAAATCGGATTCTGGCATGATGGGCGGCAGTGTGGCTCATGAGTTTATGTTGCTTGTGGATGCCGGTGAGGACACTGTTATTATTTGCGACGATTGCGATTATCGCTCTAATATGGAAGCGGCAGAACGTATTGGCACAGTACCAACTACTACTAAGGCAGAGCTTGTAAAGGTGGCAACGCCAAACGCCAAAACTATCGAGGATGTTTGCAAATTTTTGAAAGTTCCTGTAGAAACCTCCTGTAAGGCAGTTGTTTACCAAAAAGCCGATGGAGCATATGTGATTGTTTTTATCAGAGGCGATTTGGAAATAAACGAAGTTAAGCTTAACAATTTTTTGGGCGAAGAAGTTTATCCTGCTAATATTCATGCTGAAAGCGGATTAGTTGCCGGATATACCGGGCCTTATGACTTGAATATGCATGCAGAAATTCAGATATTATACGATAGTTCCTTAAAAGGAATAGAAAATTTGTGTTGTGGTGCTAACGAAGAGGGACACCATTACACAGGCCTTTGTATAGAGCGAGACTGCGGAAATGTAGACTATCACGATTTTGCCAAGGTTGTAGGCGGTGATATTTGTCCTAACTGCAATAAACCCAGCTTGCGCCTTGTAAGAGGCATAGAAGTTGGAAACATTTTTCAACTTGGTACAAAATATACTAAATCTATGGGAATGCAGTATACAGATGCAGAGGGTAATTTGCAATATCCTATCATGGGATGCTACGGCGTAGGCGTAAGCCGTACCATTGCTGCCATTTGCGAAGCACGTCACGACGACTACGGTCCTATTTGGCCTTTGGCAATTGCCCCATGGCAGGTACATTTGTGCTGCGTTAGGGCAGATGATCCTGCAGTGAAAGAAGTAGCCGATAATTTTTACAATCAGCTTCAAGACGCTGGCATTGAAGTAATTTACGACGATAGAGCAGTAAGGCCGGGCGTAATGTTTTCAGACGCAGATCTAATCGGCGCGCCTATGAGAATAATTTGCAGTCCCCGTAACCTAGAAGAAGGCGTGTGCGAAATTGTTACAAGAGATAAATCTATACAGGTAAAAGCAAAACTTGCAGATGTATTTTCAACAGTCAAAGATATCATGGAGAAACTATAGGAGGCAATTTTTATTATGATGAAAAGAATTTTTATCGTGTTGGCTCTGGTACTGATAACAGGGGCTTTAAGTGCTTGCGGTAATGATAATGCAGGAAGCCTCCCACCTTTATTGCAAGCACAGTCTCCCCAAGAGGGCGACACGGTAGTTACCTTGCATACGAATATGGGAGATATAGAAATACTTATGTTTCCAGCAGAGGCACCGATGGCATATGTAAATTTTGTTACCCATGCTATAAACGGCTTTTATGATGGCGTAATTTTTCACCGAGTAATTGAAGACTTTATGATACAGGGCGGAGATCCTGATGGTACAGGTTTTGGTGGAGAAAGTATTTGGGGAGAGGGCTTTGGCCAAGAGTTTTCTCCATATTTATGGCATTTTAGAGGTGCGCTTGCGATGGCTCAATCTGCTTTGCCAAATTCTATTAGAAGTCAGTTTTATATTGTTCAAAGCCCTATGGTAGGCGAAATGGAACAAGCAGAATTTGCTTGGGCAGTAGAAAGCCAAGATGAATTTCTTGGTGTAAATCAACAAGGGCAAAGGATGTATGTAAGAGATATTTTTCCGGCCAATGCAGCCATGCATTATTTAAATTATGGAGGAACTCCGTTTTTGGATATATCCAGAAATCCAAACGGACATACTGTTTTTGGACAAGTATATAGGGGTATGGATGTAGTAGACAGTATAGCCGCCCTAGATGTAGATATTTATGATAGGCCTTTTGACACTGTGACCATTGAAAGCGTCAGTGTAACAGGCACACGCCTGTTTGAGATGGACCCGGATGAGTTGCTGGCAGAGTTGCAGGAAGGGTGGCAGTAAAAAGTGAACCGCCCCCTGTCAAGAAGACAGTGAAAAAAGAAAAGAGTAGGAAATCCGATTACAGAAATGCAGTCGGATTTTTTATGCAAAATTA
>Ga0123355_10013526_pt1 | contig 12711 bp, 8 predicted proteins | sample TergutEmb28metaG_3_FD_89872 | JGI IMG/M metagenome (GOLD analysis project Ga0123355, IMG submission 89872) | Embiratermes neotenicus P1 segment gut microbial communities from Petit-Saut dam, French Guiana - Emb289 P1 | ecosystem: Host-associated > Arthropoda: Insects > Digestive system > Gut ...
AAAATTTTTTAATTAATTTGTTAGTTTTAAAAAAAGATATAAGTTAAAAATATGGGAGGGGAATCCAGCAAAATTCTTTTTTGGTAATAAAGAAGAATTTTTTTTTTTTTTTTCTAGCTTTGCTCACCATGCTTGGTGCTCTTGACCTGAATTTTGTGGGCCATGCTTACCAATCCACAATCACCAAGGGTGCATCTGTGCAACTGGTATTTGGATTTGAATATGCTATCCTCCTTACTATTGTCGTCAATATCACTATCAGATATGCGCTTCACACCATTGATCTGAACAGTGAGAATCCATGGGACAACAAGGCTGTATTTCTTTTGTACACTGAGTTGGTCATGGGTGAGTCATGTCATACAACACAATACATATTGCAGATTATTTTAGTCTCTTGATACCTGAGCAGTTACTGGGTAAGTATTGGGTCTGCCACTTTATTATGTGTCAGGTTGCTGGGAAGTCTGAGGTTAGCAGGTCACTTCCTTCTACCGGGGGGAAAAAAAATAGAACCCAAGTTGGCTCAGACCAGTGTTCTGTTATTCGTAGAACAGTGGATGTGCCTAAGCATGTGGTTGAATTTTATTTTGTTGTGTAATAATTTGAAGTGTAGGGTTGGACATAGAGATACTCTATACACAGAGATGCACTATGGGAATGTATGAAAGAATTTAAAATTTGTACTAAATTAATAAATATGTGTAAAGCATGTGTACAGAAAACAAGAAGTGCGGTTAGAATAGAAGGAATACGGTCATATTTTTTTTAAAATAAAATGGGCCTGAAACAGGGTGACTCTTTATCACCAATATTATTTAATTTGGCATTACAAAAAGTGTTACAAAGTATAAAAATGGTTCCTAGTGGTATAAAGATTGGTAAAGAAAAATTGAATGTATTAACATATGCAGATGACATTGTATGAATTGGAAAAAATGAAATAGAAATAAGAAAACTTTTTGTAGAAATGGAAAATACTACCAGAAAGTTTGGACTACAGCTAAACCAAGAAAAGACAAAATATATGATAGTGGAAAGGAAAAACAGTTTAAAGAAAAATAAAATAGGACATTTGAAAATAAAAAATTACAAATTTGAAAGAGTGGAAAATTTTAAATACTTAGGAGTTATACTTAATGAAGATAACAGTGACCATATTGACTTGCAAGAAAGAATAAAAAATGCTAAGAAAACATATTTTATGCTACAAAAATTTTTTAAAAATAAAAAACATATCGAAGAAACTAAAATTGAGACTAAAGAACACAATAACAGACAAAACGTTAACATATGCATCAGAAACTTGGACACCAACAAAGAGAACTAGAAAGTAATTGAACATTTTTGAAAGTAAAGTGTATAGAAGAATTTTAGGCCCAGTATGTGACAATAAAAAAGAAAATTGGAGGATATTAACCAATAAAGAAATTTATGCAAGTGTTAAAAAATCTAATATAATAGAGAGAATAAGGTTTAATAGATTACGTTGGTTTGGGCATGTACAGAGAATGGAATTCCCAAAAGAGTATTATGTATGAATTTGGGAACAACCAGAATGAGAGGTAGACCAAGAAATAGATGGCAAGATGAGGTGAGAGAGGATGAAAGAACAGTTGGTCGAGAAGGGTGGCAGGAAAAGTATATAACAGAGAGGAATGGAAGAAGCTCCTGAGAACAGCAAGGAATCATCGCATGCTGCACATGCCAATGGAATGAATGAATGAATGAATAGGGTTGGACAGATATTAACATTAAGAATGACAAAAAATTCTCTTGCTGTTAGCAAAGTGTACTCACATGGTTAGACATTTGGAGTGACGTGTGCAGTTAGTGCTGGAAGAATATCGGGCCATTTTTATATTAAACAGTGAATTACAGATATTCTGTAAGATTATTCCTGTCGCCCTTTTTGATCACTTGACCTAGGGTGTAAGAGGTATTGGTATTTCATCCAGGACAATGCTGTGAAATTATACATCATGATTGTGATGACACATCTGTAAGAATATCTGCAGACAGTGGGTGAACCATGTAAGGAAATAACATCACATTTTGCCACAGTATTATATTGTATAATTCCTCAGTCTTATGAGCCTTTGAGATGTTTGTGTTTGTATGAATTGAGTCATGTTAATGTTTTATAGAATTAGGTTTAATTGTTATATCATAAGAGTAGCTGCATTGTATTGTCAGTCTTTTACACTGCACGTAGATGACGTGATCGTGTTGAACTGGGAACTGAAATCTTACAGTACTGATATGGTCACCTTAATGTGGCACTTGTTTATAGAGTGTATATTAGCAGTCTGTAATATATAATACAAATTATTACATGTTAATCCCTATTGGCCCATTGATGAGTTGAATTCAGCAGCACATTTGTGCTGTAATGGGTCCAATGTTGAGCTCAATTTGTCACGTCATTTTACAGTGTTTTATGTTGATTTTCCACAAGCATTTGTTATCTGTTCGCTCTTTTTGAACTTTAACCTTCTGAACTTTTAAGATTAGAGATTTTTTGGAAAATTAATTTGGACCATTCCCCCAAAGAGAGCATGTGTTGGAAACAATCTCTTTCAACTCATAGACATGATTAACACCTGGTGCACATATTAAAAACTGTTTGAAGTATTTGCCTATAAATTGCTAGAAAATATACAATATTTCACAAAATTGTGCCCTTGAAATACATTCTGCCTCCTAAAGGGTTTCCATACCTGTAAATTTGTATTGCTTATAACAAAGCAGTTGTATGGCACCATGAACCAATGACTTTGATGTGCCAGTTGCCAGAGACAACTGTCTTAAGGATGTTCATGAGGAAGCTGCCCATTGTGCTCCATAACCATCTAACAAGGAAGCTGTTCAAAATTTGTTCAGTGTTGATTTTGGGGTAACTGAAAAACTGAGAAAACAGCTTTTAAATTTTGTGCCATACTTGGATATGATTTCTTTTTTATATGTGTTTCCACACTAAAAACCCACTACGTTAGATGTTACTTCAGATTTACAAAAAACATGCGTAGTTTATGTCTGTTACACATATGTTACGAAACTGAACTGGTCTGAAAGCTTGTTAATATGTGTGAATAAGAATCAAAGTAATGCTGCATAAGAGAACACACTGCGATACAGTTTCCAGTCATGAGTCTGTCTCAGTTCAATATCCTAGCCAGTGGGGTGGGTTCTGCATTCAAATGGATTGTCGGTGTAATTGTTATATGTAGCATAATGTTATTGTGTTATATCAATCCATAATTTAATAATTTTGTTGCAGGTTTTGTCAAAGTCTTTTTATACATTGCTTTTGTTGCCATCATGGTGCGAATTTACACATTACCATTGTTTGCGTTCAGACCAATGTACTACACAATGAGGTAAGTGTTTTTTGTGCGTGATTGTTTACAGCTAATAAATATACTTTTCATCCAGATCATCCTTGGCATGCAAATTGATGACAGAGCATTAGAACGTAACATTTTATTAAAGACATGACAGAAATTCTTCAGTGGAAATTGGCATCTCATTAATCTAGTTTTTGTCACTGGCAGATTTTGAAGCATATTGCAAAATTTTCAGCAGCCTTTGCTGTTGTGATAACATGAACTACTTCCTGTCAGTCTTGTTGTATCTTATTGTTATGTTGGATTTCAGCAACATGTATTGTGTGGTGACTGCAGTAAATCTTATTTTCTATAAATTTTTAGTCTTTGTTAATGACAGTGAGTTGTTATTACTGATTTTTAAAAACAGAGAAGGCATTATCTGTGCCCTGAAAGCTTATTGACTGAATGTATATAGACATAATTCGTGATTAATTTGAGGTTTTCATCCATATGTTTTATGTAGAATGTGCAGTACAGCCTTCATACAGCAAAACAGATCATGCTTGGATGCTAATATGTTAACATCCCTACATTAAAAAGTGCAGTAGGTAATCAGGAATTGCTGAGAGTTTACAGATTGCATGTTAGGGCAGATGTTCAGAGAGAGAGAGAGAGAGAGTGTGTGCAATTCTTTAAACTGTTATTGCAATTTCAGGCTGCGTATACTTTGTATCTTAACAGCACTGTAGATTAACCCTGTATTGCCAGTATTAAATGCCCAGTGCACTCTGAAATAGACTGGGATTTGAATGGACTGCCCTGTAACATTGCATGTTACTGGCTGATGTGTATAGTAGTTGTTTGGCTGTCTGTGCATTACATTTCGATGTCAACTGAGATCATCCATTAGTGCCATTGGGTTAATAATGAATGCGATGAACAGTGTGGCACAACTGTGATGACATGAAGTAGAACAAACCATTCACAAATTGTGTTGCATTAATCCTAGTGGTGCTCTAGCATATCGTACTTGAACATGCTGTTAATTGATACAGGACTTAAACAATTGGTATAGTAATACTGTGCTGTTTCCCAGTAACATATGCTCATGGGAAAGACTCTGGTTATTGTGATTAGATTTTCGGAACAAATTTTCAGTGCGTATGGACTTGTGACAAGTGCCTAATTATAGAAAACAATTTGTGGTTTATGCTGTATACCATTGAAGTGGATGTGATTGTTGAACTCTGGTAATTTTTTATATTTATCCATTTTCACATTTACATTTTACAGAACTTCTTGTGGATACTACATGTATTTATTTCATACACACACACACACCTATGGGTTTGTGATAGTGAAGGGATTGTGTTTTTCAGGTCATTTAAAAAAGCGTTCAATGATGTGATCTTATCTCGCCGTGCAATCCGAAACATGAACACACTTTATCCAGATGCCACTCCAGAAGAACTGGCTGCAGCAGATAATGTGTGTATAATCTGCAGAGAAGAAATGGTTACAGGCAAGCACAGCATTTGCATTGCTGTATCAAATTATTATGCTACTCAGGGCTACCAGAACAGTTGTGGGCAGCATATGCTTTCTAGTCCTAAAAATACTGATGAATCATATTTGAAGTATCAGTCACATGAACTTATCGTTATAGTATAAACGGCAAAGAAGAAGTTCATAATTTTGTGTATTACCAAGACAAGAAAACAAGGAAGTGACAGAGCTTTGTTTGATGAGTTTGTCCAGGATTAATTAGAGGCACCTTTGAAAAGTGAAACTGTCCTTACGCCTGAACACTGCAAGTTGTAGGCATGTACAGAGTGGCGGTAAAGCTTGTGCATTACTTTATCACCACTGGAGAAAATTCCCCCATTATCCATGTATTTAAGTTTTTCCTTATTGCACTCTGGTAATTACGAAGGGCATGATTCTCTTGTACGAGAGAGTACATTGCAGTGTGTTACCATGACATTTAGTTTTCCTGTATGGTGTGCAAGGGGAAGAACTGGAACAAACTGCTTCAATCTGAAATAAGAAATTCTGTTAGACCTCTGTGGCATATCCATCACTCAAGTCAGAAGTCCATTTCATTTCCAGAAAATATGTCTGTCTGAGGATATATTTAAAAATACACATCATAAAGCACTGTGTGTCTTGGATTTAGATTCGTGTCTGTTGTGTAAAGTCAAACACCTAAAGTGAGGAAAGCCCTGGGCTGGAACTGCAGTTCAGTCTGTGAAAGGTGCTGCAATTTCAGTCTTAGCCACTGTTTCTGAGACTGGTTCTGAGAATTATCTGCTATTCCATTGTTATTGAGGGGTTTTACCAGGGGTTAAGTACTACAGCCTGAAGCTGGCCATTCACCTCTATCGAAAGCAGAAGTTTGGACTGGAATATGCTGTACTTGCATACAGCCCATAAACCTCAGTTGCATGGCCTTTAGACACATTGACATTTTCGCCATATTGTGTCCTCTGCATTTTCACAGACAGGTTTATGGAATAAGAAGCATTGCAAATTTAGATTATTGTGTTTGTTGACATTTTACAAAATGTTTGGGGTTTAGTCAGATATTAGGATGTAGGTAACATTGTGCAGATGTGTAGGGTATGAAGATTTGTAAATTGTTTGCTTGGTTTTACTCCACTTCCTGCACATATGACTTTGAGAGTAGCTTGGCACCATAATCTGAGAAGTCAGAAAAAAATGTAGTCTACAAGAATTATTTTGAATCTCTTGGTCATGTCTGAGAATATACAGAATTAAAGTTGCGTTTTTGTAGTAAGTGTTTCAGTAGGATGGATAACATGCCATTAACTTAAACAGGAATTTTGAAAATAATAATAATAATGATGATGATGATGATGATAATAACAATAATAATAATGAAACTTTGATATTAAGTATTGCACATTAGTATCACTTTATGAATTTATTTTTAACATATTACTGAGTTGCATTATTTGCTGATGATTGCAGCATCAAAGAAGCTCCCATGTAACCATATTTTTCATACATCATGCCTCCGGTCATGGTTCCAACGCCAGCAAACCTGTCCCACATGCAGGTTGAACATTCTGAGGACTCCTGCGACAAATGTGCACAATCCTGCTACTCCTCAAGTGGGTCAACCCCAAGGCCAGCAGCCCCAGGGTGTTCCTGCAGCAGGACTACCCCAGCCACCTGGTGAGAAAACCAGCAACTTGAAAAAAGTATTGTAATGGATGAGAGTGAACCACCTTGTACAGGCTGTTTACAACTATTAACAAAAAGTATATTCATCGGTATAGAAGTATTGACAGAATTAATGTATTATGTATATTAAGTCTGTCTGTTTAATCTATTCTATGGGGGAAAGTCTGGTAAGAGTAGGCACCTGGTTTTTTGTTTTGTTTAACCAACAGTCTGTTGTAATTTAAGAAACATTACACATATTGCATGGTTCCTTATTTATTTGGGAACACATGTAATTAGGTTAGAAACCTCAAAAATGTTCTGACAATTTTACAAAGCCACTGAAGTGAGGAAGTGCACAGTGGGTACTCTTGTACATCCTGCCAGGTAAGAGTACACACACAAGCAATGACAACAGATTTAATTACCGGTTCCTTCATAACTCACAAAGGCTTCATCTCTGAGCACTTACCACACTTGCTCCAGTCCTGTGGTGTTGATTTTTCGTGTTTTTTTCTCTTTGTGCTTATATCTTAAATTCTTATTAAATTTCTGACACTAATCTATTAAATCCAATGATTCTGTCCTTGCTGAACTGTTGTGGAATGCAAGGAGCTAGTCCTTGTCTTTTGCAAAAGTCTCTCATCAATGTTTCCCAGCAAGTTTCTTTTCTGTATTGAACCTGTGACTAAGGCCATTTAAATCAGCAAATTTAAAACCTGTTGGCACACACTTTTTCTTTATTAGTCCATAAAATTTTGTGTCCTTATCCTGGCAGTGTTTTGCAACTTCTTGCTCCATTTCAATAATAAAGACTTTTTCAGAATCTTCCTAGTGAACTGGTAATTGTGCCCTGAAGGCAGACCGTGTATTGAAGGACGCTGTACAGATTAAATGTGGCTGTTTCATTAAGTAAAAAATATCATTAGCCATATTTAGCACAGACAATTATATGACCCACTTTAACTGTAAAATGAATTATGACCATAGATTTGTAGTCGACTGCGAAATCTGTGAAAGGAATGATGCTGGAAACTGTCACATGATTCTCACTTCATGTGCTCTCAAAATTTTATGAATAAAATGGGATTTTTGCAAGTACTTACGTCTTTAAGTTGTTTTCTCAGATTCCATTCATTAGTTCCGAGAGACTTTGCAACCTGTTGTAAACTTTCACCACTTGCCAATCTCTGCTTCATCCATCTTTGCTTATATAAATACTAAATTTGCTCTGTTTTTCTTTTATATTTTCCCATTCCCTTGTCTTGTATAATGTCACAAACATAAGGTTTGTAAAAAAAAATTAAGGAAACAGAAGAGAAGTATAGACTAATTAAGTGGGTTATCATGAGTATGCATGTACTCTTGGCCTCCTCCTCCTTGCATGTTCTTACCCTTCTCTCACTTCATTAGCATGATCGCCAACAGTGAGAAGTACTTCTTGGTATGATGTTTCTTTATACCACACAACAGTACATGTAATATGAGCCTTCTTGCAGTATATTATGAATTGGCATTAAGTACACAGTTTTGGCAACATGGCATAAGGTAATTGTTAGAAATATTACAGTTTAAGCAAAAACTTTAAGGTGGGTATCATGAAGTGCTCTAATGAAGTATATAACAAATTCACTAATATATGTCAGCACAACAGTTATTTATTGAATCATATAGGCTACATGTTTCGACCTGTTAACAGGTCATCATCAGGCCTCCAGCAGAATAAGTCAAAGGTGCTGTTAGAAAATTGGGATTGCAATATCTTGTACAATTGTAAACAAATGTAAAATCTAGTACTGGATAAAATGTGATACATACATTATCTAGTTAAAACAATTAAAACTTGGGTAGCTATTTGACAATTAGGACAGTTTTCTTCACCATTCAGTTGTTTACTGAACTATGAGTGTTATTGTACTTTCACTCGGTGCGGTGTGACTTGTATGGTACTGCCTTTCGGGGTTTTTCGTGCTGCCCAATATATTTCAAATTGGCGGTCAGGACTGGCTAGTTATTATTCTCTGTATTTCCAACAGGATTAGTTGTAAGGGTCCACCTTGTGTTGGGACTGGTAACAAGCTGGGTGAATATCCATTGAGTATAGGGTCCGTTGTGTGTAGTTACTTGAGGTGTGAGAATAACCTTCCTTTAGAGCTGCATTCACTGTGTGTAAATATACTATGGTTGTCCTGTGTATCGTGTCAGGATGGATCTCCCTGGTGAACAGTTGTGTCAAATACCTACCCAAGTTTTAATTGTTTTAACTAGATAATGTATGTATCACATTTTATCCAGTACTAGATTTTACATTTGTTTAGAACTGTACAAGATATTGGGATCCCAATTTTCTAACAGCACCTTTGACTTATTCTGCTGGAGGCCTGATGATGACCTGTTAACAGGTCGAAACATGTAGCCTATGTGATCCAATAAATAGTTGTTGTGCTGACGTATATTAGCGAATTTGTTATACACTTAAACACAAACACTTATTTTTACCTTTAAAATTCAGAAAAATTTGCTGTGCCTTAACAGGCTACAACCGCAAGGGATGGCTGCCTGCGTGAAGCTGACAGTGACTTTTGTTTCCTGCTCTATGTTGCCAGCTGCCTAAAAAGGGTGCTGTGCACTCTTAGACGAACGCTTTTACCCCACCCTCCCCTATACAGCTCTTGATATTTTACCATGCATGTCATTCAGTATTCTTCCTACCTCCATTATATTTAAAAATCTGTTCCGTTACATTTTTCATAATTTAGTTCTTTTGAATGATAAAGAATGGTAGGAGGTGGCTGTTTACTCTACTTTATTTGTATGATTTTAAGAAAGTAAAAGTTAGAGATTTTTACTGAAAAGGAGTGATGAGGATGCAGGAATTTTGGTAAAGTTGGTGACATGGGAAATGTTATATGTTCCTGTGAGTTGGCTTTTAGAGGTGAAATAATGCTTTACAACACTGTTTTACCTTAATGTAAATTTGGATGATTTCAATGTATTTCTGTTTGTAGATGTACACATGTTAACTAAAATGACCCATGTCCCTCCATTTTTAAAACTGTACGTGTGATTTTATTGTGAAGTGTATACCATCTCACTAAGATCAGCTTGTAGAGCAGCAAGCAAGCAGTTGTTGGTTAGTATGGTGCCAGATGTCACCAGTCATTTGTCAGGAATTCAGCATGTTCTGCACTGTTTAGTCAGAAAGAGAAAAGCCCATGTTAAGTGACCAGATAATGTGTGGCTTGTGGTATGTTGAGTGTTGGTTTCACTTGAAAATGGTGGGTGGTTAAGCTCTGAAACTGAGTTTAAAATTCAGCATAAGCAGATGTACTAGAATCACCTATTTTTATTTAAGGGAGAGAAAAAGCTACTGGTTGTGGTGTTGTACTGATTGATGTTAGTTGCCTGATTTATAAACATCAGATACCCAGAATTGGAGTATGATATTTTAAAATTACAAATCTGCCAGTAGCAGTAGCTTATTCTCACAGTATGGAGGTGTTTGAGGTATAAAAGTACATTGACAGGTGTTTGAAAGCGACACTGAAGTTGATTTTGACCAAGTTTTAACTAGTTGACATGTGAAAGGTAGCTGAATTTTTTGGAGAGTACTGTTGTGTTTTAGAAGAAATGCGCCATTTGATCCAGTTTTTGGCTGTTCTGGTGCCTGCTAAGTCCCTGTTCGTAGCTTTTGACTGCAAATGCACCATTCTGTACCATCTGCAAATATCAGATTTATAATATTTTTAGTCAACACATTGTTAGCTTCAGAACAGCATAGTTTATCTGCTAGTGGTATGTACCTTTTTTGTGGTCATTGGAACTGAATTTTAGATTTATATTTAACTCTTCTGGCAGAGTACTGCATGAAGGGTATTTTGAGCAGGATTTTGAGGTGTTAATAACTATATGATTTACAGCTGTTGTCAATCCTTTCCAACCACTGCTTGGAGCAGCAGGTGTATTTCCAGGACCATTTCCCTTTTGGCAGCCATTCCAACACCCATTCCAGCAACCACCTGCAGCAGGACCTGCAGGAAATAATCCACAGCAGGCAGGAGATGCTTCCCAACAGTCACATTCGGGAGGTATGTCTGGTTTAGACACACTGAACATACAGAGTATTGTTTTATTAAGAATGATGCAGATCACATGCACTGCTGTCTTTTAGCCAAAGAGTAGTATGTGTCATTATATTAATGTTAAAAATAGCTTCCTAATACTTATTTATTTGTTTATTTATTTATGGGGTATAAGGTATTGATGTTGCAATGAAAACTTCAACACATGTTTCACACTTGACTTTTTATTTGTATTTAGTTAGAGCAAGGGTTTGATGTAAGTTTGAAAATGACTTTTCATTGATTCAGGTTCAGCTGGCGGCAATGCAGCTGCCCCGGCCACGACTGGTAGTGGGATGTCGACATCACCATCATCTCAGTCAGCGAGCTCTTCCACCTCCACTTCAACACCCACTTCTGCACCTGCATCTTCTCAGTTTACCCCACCACCTCCCAATCCACCATCACAGCCTGTAACAAATGTGCCATTCTTTTGTCCTCCATTTCCTTTCATGCCTTTCAGTAAGTATTTATACAAGAGACTTTCATTTTTTTGATAATTTTATTTCATTTTCTGTGTGTGTTTTGTCCTCGTAAAATCATAGCCAAATCCATTAATACATCTTCAGAACGGACTGCAAACATACGTAATGTTATTTACATGTCAACATCCTGCGGAAATTGTAGTTTAAGTCTGTTTTGGTGATCCATGTACTGGTTGCCATGGGTTTAGTCAGCAATGTGCTGCAGAAAGCATAGCAAAATAAATCTTCTCTGCTACTTACATGTTTGGGATGGTGTTTTCTGATTCCAGGAAATCACATCACTCATTGGTATGGCATTGCAGGTCCGATTTTACGTGCTAATTTTCCATCACTTAACTGATAGAGAATACAATATCAGACTTATTATTCTGTGTTTGTACTCTTTACCATTCCTTGTGTGGAGCAAGTATAGTAATACAGTACGGAGTATGAAAATAGTAATTTGCTCCTGAGTGACTTGTTTCTTGAAAAAAATGGTCTACCCAGTGATCAGCTTGTGGTACACTCCTAGCCCTTGCACGCAAGTTCTGTGCGAGGGTAAGCAAATGTGTGTGAGAGGTACTTTGATGTCACTGGCAATCAGGAGGTAGAAGCTATTTAGAAATGTCAAGGCTGTGAAGTGGAAAAACTAGTTTTGTTCACTTCAGTTCCCTGTCTGGCATTGTATGAAGCAGCTGTTCTCCATCTAGTTCCCTGTCAGCATACCCATTATGTTTGCCATAGTCCTCTATAATTATAGGCATTTTGTGGTTAAACAGTAAAGGTCTGGGATTGAACGGAATAGGAGAAATTTGTTTTATTTTCCTTCAAAGTAATCTCCTTTGACTACAGCACACTTTTTAAATCTGTCTAAAATTTAGCACAAAACTCGTCAAAGGCTTCCAAAGAACTTCGTGTAATTTGGTTGTTACATTCATCTTGTCATCATTGACATCCTGCAAGCATTTTCTATTGAAGGTGTATTTCTTTTAGGGCAGGGGTGTCCAACCGTTTGGGCAGAGAGACATGACCATTATTGTGGGCTGGTTTGCAGGCCACAATTAGTGGAATATGTAAACGCCTAAATTACCTTGTAGTTTTTTTTACAGTATGTATATATGTAATTTAAAAATGTGGCTGCAGGCAGCATAATACAACAAGCGGGTTGGACACCCATGCTTTAGGGAATAGAAAAAAGTTGGCTTACTTGGGGTCAGATGAATAAGTTAAATGAGGTGTTCTGTCAGACTCTGTGGAACCAACATCATGCAGATCGTTCTCTTTCATTGATATTCCCATGGAAGATGTACAGTGTCCTGTAAATTGTTGTCATGATTCTCTGCTTAGCATCTGTGATAATTACTGTTGAATTATGTAATGGGCATTACTTCTGATGTTACAAGAAGGTGAAGCTGTAATGAGTAATTGAGGGACTCAAAAAATTTTTGCAGTTTATCAGCAGTCTACTATCTATTTAATTAAAATGTAATTAACCCTTTGACGCCTAACGACCACTATAGTGGTCGTACCGCACTGCTAAACTCTAAAAGTTGTATTTTATATATTTATTCAACAATATAGGTATTGAATATTTTAAAAACGGTATATACT
>Ga0123355_10013527_pt1 | contig 12711 bp, 15 predicted proteins | sample TergutEmb28metaG_3_FD_89872 | JGI IMG/M metagenome (GOLD analysis project Ga0123355, IMG submission 89872) | Embiratermes neotenicus P1 segment gut microbial communities from Petit-Saut dam, French Guiana - Emb289 P1 | ecosystem: Host-associated > Arthropoda: Insects > Digestive system > Gut ...
GCTGGGACTTTTGGGCGTGCCGGTCTTCATCTTCAAGGAAGGCGGCGAGGACGCCGCTGCACGTGCCTTCCGCCACATCGCGAAGCTCTCCGGCGGCGCCTTCTGTCCCTTCGATACGGCCAGCGCCCAGCAGCTGCGGCATCTTCTAGGCGCTGTGGCCGCTTATGCGGCCGGCGGCCGCACCGCGCTCACCGATTACGGCAAGCGCGTCGGCGGCGCGGCCCTGCGGCTTTCCGGCACCGTCGCTGGCCGAGAGTAATCATCATGGGCTACGTTCTCATTGGCGCGCTCGTGCTGGTGTTGGTCGGCTGGTTGCTGCACCTTTTCGTAAATGCCGATCCCACCCGCCTCGCTCAGGCGGTCGTTCCATTCGGGTTGGCGCTCGGCGGGTCGGTCTCGATACTTGGACTGGGCCTTGGCCTTCTCGCCCGCAGCCCGCCGCTCATGTTGTTCGGCGTCGGCGTCGGCGGAGCGTCATGGTATGGCCTGCAACGCCATCGCCGCCGCAATCCGGCGAGCGGCCCGCACGTTTCGGAAGTCGAGACCGACTATCTCAGCATGCGTCTCGATCATGACAGCGGCGCCATGTCCGGCATGGTGCGTCGCGGCCGGTTTCAGGGCCGGGAGCTCTCGGAGCTGTCTGAAAGCGAATTGATCGACCTTTGGCGCAGTTGCCGGGTAGAGGACGCGCAGGCGGCGGCCCTACTCGAGGGGTATCTTGACCGGCTGAAGCCCGAATGGCGCGCGGCGGCCGACGATACTCAGGCCGCACGCGGCGGCAGCGACGCCATGACCCGCGACGAAGCTTACGCCATCCTCGGACTCAAGCCGGGAGCGAGCGATGCCGATGTGCGCGAGGCCCATCATCGCTTGATGATGGGCGTGCATCCCGATCGCGGTGGTTCGACCTATCTCGCCGGCAAGCTCAACCGGGCGCGCGAGGTGTTGCTCGGCGCATGATTCCCACGCGCACCGGATCTTCGGTGAAGAGCTCAACGACAGGCTGCAGATCGCATGGATCCTTGTGCCCCCAAGGCGAGAAATTCCCCGCGTTGGACCAGCCCCCGTTTCCGGTCGGCTGTTTCTTTTTCGATCATCGGTTTCAGCACGTTCCCGTGGTGGCGCGGTACCTTCGCATCGCCGAGCGCAGCCGGGTGGCACTGCCCGTTCCCTCGGTAGGGATCAGTCCGACCCCGTGCTGCGCGCCGACGGCATTATAGGCGGCGGCATCGGGTCCCGGGATCCCGCCGGGCGAGAAGCTCCGCGTCATCGGCGCCATGACCATGCGGTTCGGCAGCAACAGCTTTCGGGAAGTGAAGGGTGTTAAAGACGACAGCTGCCGTCGTGACGCGCCCTCCAAGGCCGGCCTCAGGAGACATGTCGACGGCACGTTCGGCTTGATGGCGGCGGCGCGTCTGCGCTTATCGTCCTCCGTTCGTGAATTGACACCCGGCGACGGTGGTCACAACCTGCCGCAGAGCGTCAGGCCGCGCGACCTGCCGCCGTTGCGGCCGGCACTTCGACCAATTTGCCAGTCCGAACGTCATAGATGTAGCCGTAGATCGGTATGTTCCTTGGCACCAGCGGATGGCTGCGGATCCGTGCCACATCCTCGACCACGGCTTGCGCCTCGTCGGCAATCGTGTGCCATTTCACGAAGTGGCCGTGCACCGAACCGGGGCCGCGGCCAACGTCGTGCCAGCCATTCTTGTCGATCACCGCGGTCTCCAGGCTCTTGTCGAGCAGATTGGCGATCACCTCGTCCGTGAACAACAGCATGCCGCAATCCGAATGATGGATGACGAACCATTCCCTGGTTCCGAGCAGCTTGTACGAAATGACCAGAGACCGGATCGCATCGTCGCTTGCCCTTCCGCCGGCGTTGCGGATGACATGAGCATCGCCTTCTGCCAGGCCGGCAAATCCGGCAGGATCCAGCCGCGCGTCCATGCAGGTGAGCACCGCGAAACGACGGGCCGGCGGCAGCGGCAGCTTGCCCTTTTCGCCAAAGGAAGATGCGTATTTTTCGTTCGCCGCTAGCACCTCGTTCAAGATCTGGCTCATCCTGTCTTCCTTTCCCCGTGTTTCGTGCTCAAACCCCACAGCCCGGACAATTCCGTTCGCGATGCCTGCGATCCGTGGCCCTACCGGGCCGATGCTAACTAAAATGTCTATTTTGTCTATCCATTTTATAGGACGTGGCCACGCCGTTCGCCCGATAACATGTTGGTCTCGACCGCCTCACATCTGCCGCACAGTTTCGGCTCGATGCTTCACGGCAACCTGCTGACAAGGGCACTTGGACCGAACCGTGCGCCGGTTGATCGTCGTCAGAACAATATCGAGATGCGCTTCATGCGCTGCCATTTTCCAAGATCGTCGGCGTATCGCGTCCTGTGCCGGATGGTTCGGGTGCCTCAAAAAGCGAACTCGCCGCCTGACACAAAAAGATCCCGACCCGGATAGAGGAATTCTGGTGCTGCAACCCCGTATATTCCGATGACCAAATTCGGCGCTGGCATCCCACTCCCCAGCATAGGTTGATCGCCAGAAAGGCGGAAATCGGGGGGATGAGCGGAGGGCAATGTCCGAATCACAGGTGAAGGCGCATTGTTAGGAGTGGCGTAAGTGACGGACATCCGCTTCAAAGCCGAAAAAAAGGCCGAATTCGAAGATCTGCACGTGGAGTGGGAGATCGCGCGGACAAAGGGAATAGTCTGGAAAACGAGTCCCGGACCGACGAAGACTGCCTGGATCGATGATGCATTTGTGGAATTCCTGGAACGGCGCGGATTTCAGTACGAGATCGTCTGAGCCTGCCGGCTATGGCGAACGGCGGGGAAGCGGAAGCCATGACAAAATCCGTGAGCGTGATTGCCTGGCCACGGCGTGACGCTGACGTCAATCCGGGATCGTTGCCGCGCGACTCTGCGCCCTTGCTCGGGTCCGGGGACGCGATCTTCGACCTCAGGCCGGATCGGGCCGATGAAAGAGCCTGCTGATTGACGACGGAAGGAGCGCCGCATTGATCCGGGCCTCCGCGCTTCAGATCGAAAATTCCTCCCTTGCCCTCTTCCGCTCCGCCTGACGCCTCAGCTTGAACGCCGCCAGGTCGGGCTCGAGGTTAAACAGCTTCCGTGCATTCTGTCCGAGAATGTTCCTCTTGGCGGTCGTATCGAGAAACGGCAGGTCGAAAACCGTGCTTGGCAGATCCATGTCCCAATGTGGATAATCCGAGGAATAAAGAAGTTGCGTCTCAGCCTTGATCATCGCGAAGGTAAGTTGCAGAGCTTCCCTGTTGTTGACCATTTCCATCGGCTGGGTCGTATAGAACATGTCCCGCATATAGTCGCTCGGCAGCTTCTTCAGGGCCGGTGCTTCGTTCGAGCGCATCATATATTCGTTGTCGAAGCGCTGCATGACGAACGGGATCCAGGCAAGCCCGCTTTCGATCCAGATCACCTTGAGCCTCGGGAACCGCTCCGGCAATCCATTCATGATCCAGTTGGCCATATGAATGATATTGAAGAACGTGAAGCCGAGCGCGTGCACGGTGATGAACTTGTTGGCCATGGACAGCATCTGATCGTGCCAGTTGTAGGCGGCGTGGAACGACAAAGGCAGGTTCCGCTCCTCAAGCGCCCGATACACTTTCATATAGACGTTGTCGTAGATGGGCTTGTAGCGCGATGACGTGACCATGAAGCCGATCACGCCCTTCTTGTCGCCGAACTCCTCGACCGTTTTCAGCGCGGCCTCGGGATCGTTCATCGGCAAGTACAGCATCGACTTGATGCGGCTCTCCTGCGAAAGAACCGTCTCGCACAGCCATCGATTGTAGGCCTTGGCCATCTCGACCTCGACCTCGATCAGCGGATGCAGCGCAAGGTTCAGCATCGGGGTCGGGAACAGGCATGCGAGGTCGATACCCAGCGCGTCCATCCACCGTCTGGTCAGCGTGATGTCGCGATGCGGCATCGCCGGCGTCTTCTCCCGGTGCCGGCCCGAATAGCGGGTGATGCGGCCCCACATCTCCTGGTGGCCGCCCGGCCCGGCGCCGTCGCGGATATTCGCTCCCTTGGCGTAACGCGAAGCGTGGCGAAGCACCGGATCTTCGATGTACTCGATTATCTCGGCGTAGGACTCCGTCTCGTAATGATGCGAATCCACGTCGACGATCAGAAATTCATCGTAGCGACGCGCGTCGGCCTGTTTTTGCGCATTGGCCAGCAACTTCGTCGTGTCAAACTCGACCAGCGAATGGTCGCGGAACTGCCCGGGGCTCATCTCGTTCATTGGGCGTCTCTCCTCAACTCACGTCTTCGCCGTGACGCAAGGCATTGGCACCGGAAAAGGCCTGCCACATGCCGAGCTCAAACATCTGAACATTGACCGCATGCAGCATCGCAGTGGTCGCCACCATCACATCGGTGGCCGTCACCCCGGCCCCGCCCTCAGGGAAGGCGCGCAGGCGAATGCCGTCAGGGTTCTTGGTGCTGTAAAGCTTGACGACCGCGGCCAGCAGCTCTTGGAGCGCTTCATCCGACACGCTTTGAGGCGTCTCGGCAGCCACACGCAAACGGGCCGCAAGGCCCGCAACATCGTCACTCAGGCCGCGTCGGCTCCGATCAGGCGACGACATACACACCCCCTTCACGCTCAACGACGTCGTAGCGCTTCAGCTTGATCTTTGGATTGCCGGCGTGCTCGCCGGTGAACAGCCGATATTCCCAGCCGTGCCACGGACACACGATATGCGGATCGTTATCGTCGAAGCGTTGACCGATGTACTCGCGGGCTGCGTTCAGCAACTCGACCACTTTGCCAATGATGACGCCTTCGCAGGCCGGCCCGCCCTGATGAGCGCAGTAGTTTCGATAGGCATAGTAGCGGGCGCCATAGTAATAAACGGCGATCTCGGTCGAGGCCGTCCGGACAATGCGGACGGCCCCGTCCTTCAGCTCCCCCTCCTTGCAAACAAAAACTTCGGCCATGTGCGCACCTCATGCCGCCTGGTTTGACTGGCCTCCTTCGATGTGGAAAAGAGACATCGTTCCATTGCGTCGACTAAGACGGCTGCGAAAACGGGCTGCCTGCCGCCGGGCCGGGACCATGTCCGCCTGGCGGGGGCGGTGCTCATGCCGGCGAGAGAACGTGGATGACGCGGCTCGCGAGCAAGTCCTTGGTCTTGGCGCCATAGGCGGCCATGTGCGGCGACGCGCCATGTGCGCGCAGCGCATCCGGACTTTCCCACTTCTCAATCACGACGAACGTGTCGGGACCGAATTTGGCCTGCATGGCACCGAGGCCCGGCGCGAGATCGACGGCGGCACCGTATTCGATGCAGCCTTTTTCCGCGCGTACTGCGGGCACATTGGCGTTGAACGCTTCGAGCACAGCGTCGCGTTGGCCAGGCTTGGCGGTGATTATTGCGACGACGTGAATCATTTGCTCCTCCTAAGCTGTCGGCCGTTTCGGAATATCGAGTCCGCGTTGCACCGCCGGCCGCGCCAATCCACGCTCCAACCAGGCCGGCACGTGCTGCAATTTGTTCCATTCGACCAGTTCGCCGGCTTCGTAGAAGCCGTTGATCGTGCGCACCCAGCCGAACAGCGCGATATCGGCGATGGTGTAGTCATCGCCCATGATCCATTGTCGGCCGGCGAGATGGGCATCGAGCACGCCGAGCAGCCGCTTGGTCTCGTTGGCATAGCGCTGCAATGGCCGCTTGTCCGTGATGTCCTTGCCTGCGAATCTGTGGAAGAAGCCGACTTGACCGAAAATCGGCCCGACATTGCCCATTTGGAAAAATACCCACTCCATCGTCTCGTAGCGTCGCGCCGGATCGCGCGACATGAGCCTGCCCGTCTTTTCCGCGAGATAAACCAGGATCGCTCCGGACTCGAATAGGCCAATCGGCTTGCCGCCGGGCCCGTCGGGGTCGATGATCGCCGGGATTTTGTTGTTGGGGTTAAGCGTCGCAAATTCCGGCAGGAAGGTTTCGTTTTTCATGATGTTGACGGCATGCGCCTCGTACGGGAGGTCGCCGATCTCCTCGAGCGCAATCGACACTTTCACGCCGTTCGGCGTGGGAAAGGAATAGAGCTGCACCCGGTCGGGATGTTGCGCCGGCCAACGCTTCGTGATCGGAAAAGCAGACAGATCGGACATTCGGGGGCTCCCTGGTTCCAGATCCTTTGGTTTATAGAAGCCAAGCGCGCCTCGCAGCCTTTTTCTTCAAGCTGAACGCACGCAACCGGGCTTTTCCAGGACCGGAAGCGGGCCCGCGAGCCTCGGTGCAGAGGGGTTCGCTGAGGATACGCTTTGTTCAGAATGAATCGCCGGGAGCGGCAAAGAGTCGAACCGGCCCCAGGACAGAAGCAAGATTCGCTCTGAGCCGCGACATCCCCACGGCCGCAATGACCCGACGTCGCCGCCCCGCAGCGGCACTATCAGGTCAACAATCGAACAACGGCCCAGGCGGGCGAGCGCTGCTTCACCTCTTCATACGGTCCACGGATTCGAGGATCTTAAGAGACGCTTCACGATAGGGATCATTTTTGCGGCCCCGTGGAGCAGCCGTTTTTCGAAGCTGATGCATCCCGGGACGACGTTCGTGACCGTGGCCATGGCCGCCGGGATGGGAGGATCGACGAGCTGGAAGCCGCTCCGATTGAAAGGATGTGCTGCTGGCTCGCAGATTGGGGCAGATGCTTGTCGACTGCATGGGTCCGGCAACGCGGCAGAATCTCCGACAAGGCTTGTTGTCTGCCGGGTGGCGTGGAAGCAAGATGGCCTGACAATCGAGCGGCAGCCCGGAAACCTGGTACCTGAAACAGCGTTCGCGGGCCGCTGGGACTGCAAGAGCCTGGACTGCGCCGACCTCCATCGGGGCCGGGGACATGCCTCAAGACCGGATATGACAATGCCGATTTGTGAGCTCAGACCGCAGATTGCGCTTGATTCCGGGAGATAATCCCACCATCAGGATCATGGGACCGTCGCCTGGCTTGCACGAGACGTAAGCCCGAGGAGGAGCGATGAGCACACCGGCGGAGAAGCGGCGCAGGCGGCAAGAGTCAGTGCGGCAAGCTCCGGGCCTCAACATCGCTCCGTCACAGTCTTGCGTCCTGCCGGCTCCGGCCCCCGGGCTGTTCTTTCGCGCAGAGAAGAAGATCGCTGTTTTGGGGGGTGACCAATGCCGATGACGGGAATTTCACGGCTGCATTCCGCGACGCTGCTCGCCGCCAACGCCGCCGGCAGATCGCTGCCGGTCCTTTCCGCGGGTGCTGCGCCGATCGCCGGCCCCATCGGAGCACTCGAGGCCTAGATGCGGCACGCCCCGCCTGCCGCTGCGTTCGTCACCGCCGCGACGCTGGCGGGCTGCTCCCAAGGCATTCTCGATCCCAAGGGACCGATCGCGGCGGCGCAGCTGGAGCTGCTGATCAACTCCACTGCGATCATGCTCGTGGTGGTCATTCCCGTGATTGTCGCAACGCTCGGTTTCGCCTGGTGGTTCCGGGCGGCCAATGTCCGCGCCCGGCGCCTTCCCGGTGAGAACTACGAGGGCCGCATCGAGTTTGTCACCTGGTCGATCCCGGCGCTTATCGTGATCCTCCTGAGCGGCGTCATCTGGATCAGTTCCTGGCAACTTGATCCGAGGAGGCCGATCGGAGCGAAGGCTGACGCACTTCAGGTGGAAGTTGTGGCGCTCGATTGGAAATGGCTGTTCATCTATCCCGATCTCGGTGTCGGCGCGGTGAATCAGCTGGTCGTCCCGGTGGCGACCCCGATCCGCTTCCAGCTCACCTCGGCAACCGTGATGAACTCATTCTTCATCCCTCAGCTCGGAAGTCAGATCTACGCGATGGGTGGGATGACGACGCACCTCAACCTTCTTGCCGATAAGACGGGCGAATATCCCGGGTTTTCCGCAATGTTCAGTGGCGACGGCTTTTCCGACATGCGGTTCATTGCCAAGGCCGTCTCGGCCGCCGATTTTAACCGCTGGGTCAAAGAGGTGCGTGGCGCCGGACCGGTGCTGGACGATGCCGGCTATGACGCGTTGGCAAAGCCGAGCAAGGCTGTGCCGCCCGGGACCTATCGCTCGGTCCAGCCCGGCCTTTTCGAGCGCATCATCCACAAGACGGTCTCCGGCCCCGACAAAGCGGGTTCTGGTTCGGCGTGGCGTCAGCCGGTGAAGCAGGCGGGAGGTTGACATGCTCGGAAAGCTGACCTGGGCGGCTATTCCCTTCAACGAGCCCCTGCCACTGATCAGCATGGCGGTGGTCCTGATCGTCATTTTCGCCATCCTCGGGCTCGTCATCCTCAAAGGCTGGGGGCCCTATCTATGGCGCGAATGGGTGACCAGCGTCGACCACAAGCGCATCGGCGTCATGTACGTGATCCTTGGACTGGTCATGCTGCTGCGCGGCTTTTCCGACGCGATCATGATGCGCACGCAGCAGACAATTGCGATCGGTGACGCGCAGGGATACCTGCCTCCCGATCACTACAATCAGATCTTCTCCGCCCACGGCACAATCATGATCTTCTTCGTGGCGATGCCTCTCGTGATCGGACTGATGAACTTCGCCGTGCCCCTGCAGCTTGGTGCGCGCGACGTCGCCTTTCCTACGCTCAACTCAGTCAGCTTCTGGCTCACCGCCGCGGGTGCGCTGCTGATCAACGTATCGCTGGTCGTCGGCAATTTCGCGCGCACCAGCTGGTGGAACTATCCGCCGCTCTCCGAGTTGGCGTTCTCGCCCGATGTCGGGGTCGATTACTACCTCTGGTCATTGCAGATATCGGGCATCGGCACAATGCTTACGGGCGTCAATTTCGTGACGACGATCCTCAAAGTGCGCGCACCGGGAATGACCTATTTCCGCATGCCGGTGTTCTGCTGGACCTCATTGGCCGCAAATATGATAATCGTTGCCGCCTTCCCCATCCTGACCGCCACCTTCGTGATGTTATTGCTCGACCGCTATCTGGGCATGCATTTCTTCACGAACGATGGTGGCGGCAACCCGATGATGTATCCCAACCTGTTCTGGGCGTGGGGTCATCCCGAGGTCTACATCCTCATCCTGCCGGCGTTTGGCGTTTTCTCCGAAGTCGTTGCGACATTTTCCGGCAAGGCGCTGTTCAGCTACCGCTCGATGGTTCTGGCGACGCTCGGGATCTGCGTTCTCTCCTTCATGGTCTGGCTGCACCATTTCTTCACCATGGGCGCGGGAGCCGACGTCAACGCGTTTTTCGGCATGATGTCGACGCTTATTGCGGTGCCGACCGGCGTCAAGATCTTCAACTGGCTGTTCACGATGTACCGGGGCCGGATCGTGTTCACGACGCCCGTGCTCTACACGATCGGCTTCATGGTCACCTTCGTGATCGGCGGCCTGACCGGCGTGCTCTTGGCGGTGCCGCCGGTAGACTTCGTGCTGCACAACAGCGCCTTCCTGGTCGCTCATTTCCACAATGTCATCATCGGCGGCGTCGTGTTCGGCGCGCTGGCAGGCTACCAGTACTGGTTCCCGAAGGCGTTCGGGTTCACGCTCGACGAGCGGCTGGGCAAGGCCAGCTTCTGGTGCTGGCTGGTCGGCTTCTATCTCGCCTTCACGCCGCTCTATGTCCTTGGCCTGAAGGGCATGACGCGCCGGCTCCAGCACATCTCGGACCCGAGCTGGCTGCCATGGCTGCTCGTGGCGGAGGTCGGCGCCGTCGTCATTCTCGCCGGCATTCTGTGCCAGATCGCGCAGCTCTATGTCAGCATCCGCAGCCGCGAGCAGCGCCGCGATCTCACCGGGGATCCCTGGAACGGCCGAACCCTCGAATGGGCCACCACATCGCCCCCGCCGGCCTACAACTTTGCGATCTTGCCCAGGGTCGAGGCCATTGACGCGTTCTGGCACATGAAGCAGGCCGGCCGGGAGGCGCCTCGACCGAGCTATGTAGCCATCGAGATGCCGCGCAACAGCGCCGTGGGGTTTGTCATGGCATTTTTTGCGGTGGTCGCCGGCTTTGCCCTGATCTGGCATATCTGGTGGATGGCCATCGCCGGCATCTTGGCCGGCGTCGCGACGATGCTCGCCGCCGGCTGGAGCGATGATCGCGAGCGCGAAATCCCGGCGCAGGAAATTGCACGAATGGAAGAGGGCCGGCTCGCCCCAAGGCAGCCCGCAGAATGACCGCGGCCGCCATCAAGACCATCCCGTCCGTCGTTCCAACCGAGCTCGTGCCCGGCCGCGGCGGGGGTGGGCCGGCCCCGAAGCGAATTGTTGTCGCCTACGGGTTCTGGATCTTCATCCTCAGCGACATCGTCATGTTCTCAGGATTGTTCGCTGCCTATGCGGTCCTGTCGGGCAATACCGCGGGCGGACCGACCGGGCACGAGCTGTTCAATCTCCGCAATGTCTTCGTTGAGACGATGTGTTTGCTGATCTCGAGCTATACCTGCGGGCTCGGCGTGTTGTCCGCCGAACGACGGGCGCCCGGACGCTTCCTGATCTTCGCTATCCTCACCTTCATTCTCGGCTCTGCCTTTCTCGCCATCGAGGCCTCGGAATTTGCGGGCATGGTGGCGAAAGGCGCCGGGCCTTCGCGCAGTGCCTTCCTGTCCAGCTTCTTCACCCTGGTGGGCACACATGGGGCGCACGTCACGGCGGGACTCGTCTGGCTCGTCTATCTGGCGGCGCAGGTGGTGGCAAAGGGTCTTCGCGCCCCCGTGCTCCGGCGCCTGTTGTGCTGGAGCCTGTTCTGGCACGCACTGGACATTGTCTGGATCGGCGTGTTTACCGTGGTCTATCTGATAGGAGTCGAATGATGGACGGCGACGATCACGTCTTCCACGACCGCACGCCGGGTGTCGAAGAGCGCGAGCCAACGGCAAGCTATTTGACCTATACCGTCGGGCTGGCGCTCGCGATCCTGACGACCACCGGCTCCTTCATCGTGTCGCAAACCGATCTGCTGTGGCCCCCGGGCATCCCAGTCGGGCTGGTCGTGCTCGCCTTTGCACAGATCGGCGTGCACCTCGTGTTCTTTCTGCATCTGGGAAGCGGGTCCGACAACACGAACAACATCCTGGCGCTCGCTTTCGGCGTGCTGGTGGTCTTTCTCGTAATCGCCGGCTCAATCTGGATCATCTCGAACCTCGCAGAGAACACGATGCCGATGCATTCGGCAGCGAAAGGTCATGTTGCATCCGCGGGGCCACTCCCTTGCCGCACGAAGGTATCGGCGGCGCCATCGTTTGCGCGGCTCCTCAACAACGGGTGAGCGGCCGCGCGCTGTTGCATCCGGATCCCGTTCCGAAGACGGCGTGGCGACGTGATCTCCGGCCGACGATCCTGTCGCCGATTTTGTGGTTGCGGGCGCTCAATTTCTTTCGGAGACGTCTTCAGGAACATCTGCTAGCTTGCCCGCGGGAACTCCGATGATGAGAAATGCCAGGTTCCCGGCCCCGAGGGTTCGGGGACACTACTGGGGCGCCCTCGCTCAACCCCGATGGAGGGCGCCCCATTCGTTTTCAACAGGGCTTTACTGATCGGGCCCGTCAAAATACGGGGCGGCGAACTGAAAAGTATGCCGCCGTTGTTGCACTCGTCCCCAGCTGACAAGGAATGGTAGAATCCGATGCGTTTCGGGCTCTGCGCTGGCTCGTGCACCCGATTCGTTTGCGCCACCCGGACGTTCGCATGATCGGGCCGCTCCGGACAGCGGCCTCCGGTCTGGCCTCGGACGCTCCAGCCGCTTCATCCGATCTCTTCGCCGGTCGGAAGTCGCGGGCAGGCGCGTTCGCGATAAGCTCGCTGCCAAAGCACATCCCGAGCGTCGGCATGCAGCGCCACGCGGTAGTGCAATCACGTCCCGGACTTCCGGCTGTGCTCAATTTGCCAGAAGTGATCGATAACCATCTTGGGCACGATCACGCCGACCGTCATCGCCAGCACGATCAGAAAGGCGGACATTGCGTTGCTGACGACTGCCGGCAGCAAGTCGCTTGGCGCCGCCGCGCCGCGCGCCGCCACCGCAACCAGTCCGTTCGCCATCTCGAACAAGAATATCCCGGGGATAATCGAGACCACGGACGCAAAGGCGAGCGCCGCGAATGGCAGCCGCAAACGGTATGACGCCGGCGTCACAACCGTTCCGACGATCAGACACGCGGCCAGCGCGCCAGTCACCACGCCGCCCCATCCGGCGGTGATGATCAGCCAGCGCGACGCGTGCGCAACCATCCCGATCGCAACCGGAACCGGCAGCAGCCGCCACGGCAAGGAAAAGAAGGAGCCATAGGCGGCGACGGCGACACCGGCCGCAGCGACATCGCCAATGAGCGACGCAGGCTTCGATGCCGGCAGGGCCGGCAGCGATATGCCGCCCGCCGACAAGCCGATCAAAAGCCCTGCACAAATCGCCAGCACGATCATCCCCGCAAAGGCCACACGCGCCAACCCGATGGCCATGCGTCCGCGCAGAAGATCAATCGTGCCGTTCAGAACGTGCGGTCCGGGAACGAGGACCATGCAAGGACAGGCGACGACCAGCCGTTGCTCCACGCCGAGATCGAGATGGGCGGCAATGGTGCCGACAATGCCGGCCAGCAAGGCCGCGAAAAAGGGCTGGACGTACGCGTTGTCGGTGCGGTGTCTCAGCGCGCGCCGGAGGCACGCGCCGACGCCCGCGGTCGCCGCGATCACCAGC
>Ga0123355_10013528_pt1 | contig 12711 bp, 12 predicted proteins | sample TergutEmb28metaG_3_FD_89872 | JGI IMG/M metagenome (GOLD analysis project Ga0123355, IMG submission 89872) | Embiratermes neotenicus P1 segment gut microbial communities from Petit-Saut dam, French Guiana - Emb289 P1 | ecosystem: Host-associated > Arthropoda: Insects > Digestive system > Gut ...
AAAAAGAGGAAAAAAAAAAAAAAAAAAAAAAAAAAAAAAAAAAAAAAAAAAAAAAAATTCAAAAGCCCCCCCCCTTTTCCCCCCCCCCCCCCCAAAAAAAAAGGAGTATCAAATAATGAAACTGCTTGTGTTCATTTTGTGTGTGGTACAGATACCTGTAAGTCTGAATTGTGTGTATATTTTAAATATCAAAGTTTTCACTTGGGCAATCTCACCTGAGAAAAATTCACTCTATGCCAAAATAGATCGACTACCTTAGCATCAAAAGAGCTAAGTGAAAATACTACAGACATGAAATGCTACATTCATCTGATCATCCAAATTACCCAAATTCATTAGTTACCACATATTTAAAGTACTGCGTGCAAGATACCATGGAAGAAATCATAGGGGATGACCCAGACACTCCTAGGGAATGTGTATACAGAACGTATTGAGGGAAAAATGGATACAAAGAACAGAGAAGTTGAGCATCCTTTGCAGTACCTTTACAACATTAGGTACGAGAAAAATTACTAAACACACACTGTTAAGTATAATATATTTAGACAAGCAGAACACATTTCAAATGTTCAATTTAGCCCAGAATCACATCCACAACAGGAGAGTGTTACACTGTCCAAGTGGCCCAGATTCACCACAATGAAAAAAAAATTTGTTATGACAAAGAATGAGCTGAGAGACCAATACTCAAGAAATATGAACACTGGTATGGAACAGGAACATCATATTTGTACCAAGATTATGATGAACTGACAAATAAGGAGACTAAACATTCAACTTATGTGATGTAGGGCTCAAGTTGAATGTTTGGTTTCCTCATGTGATGTAGGACTCTGCTGGAATGAATCCACATCTGTATCGTAACACAATGTACCCAACTGATTTTCTTCTATTTTCAGCTTCTTATACATGAAACATATTGAAACAAAATGCGACTTTAACAAACAGAAATGAGTTCAAAACAGAAATCTCCTCTGAGGCCCACTTATTTTAACATAATACACCCCCAGCCAACTAAAATTGGTCACTTTATACTGTTTCAATCTTAAATTACATACGAGAATAAAACATGATTTTCCAAGCAATAAATTGAGTCCAAAAAAGGAATATTTACAAGACCAGTTACTTGAACAAATAAAACCTCAAGCTGAACTTTAATAGGCCATTTTATTTTCTTCCCATTTTATACTTATTGCTACTAAAATGTGGAATATATAAATCACTAGGTGTAGACAAAACTTTGGCAAACAACACTATGCCCTGGCAACAATAAGCTTCTTAAATTTATTTGTAAGAAGGAAGAATTCCTTGAACAGTGGAGGCAGTCTATTATTATACCTAATTACAAGAAAGGTTATAAGACTTTGCAGTAATGATGGATGTTTATCATGATTTCAACTACATACACAATTTCATTCAACATTTGCATATCAAGGTTAGCAAGATATGTAGATGAAATTACTGGTAATCAACAGTATGGAGCTGCATGTACCAAATCAACTACTTGTGCATTTTGCATACATAAGACACTGGGGGGAAAAAATGGAAATTACACTGGGCTGTACACCAGCTATTTACAAATTTCAACAAGGCCAATGGTTCAGTTTGGAGGGAGGTTCTGTATAAAATTCTCATTTAGTGTGTTATCCCCTTGAAACCGCAAGCATTAAAAACAATGTGTTTAAATGATGCCTACACTAAAGTTTAGAGGGGCAAACAACTGTTTGATTAGAATGATCTGAAACAAGATGTTTTGTAACCAGTGCTTTTCAATTTTGTAGTGGCATATCCCATTATGAGTAGAATGGTCCATCAAAACCAGAATGGAATCAGAATGGGACACAATTGCTTCTTGTCTATGTTAACTTAGTGGGGGAAAATACCATAACGAAAAACACAGAAGCTTTATTAACTGCCAGCAAGAAAAGTGAACTGGACATAAATGCTGTGCACATTTACGTATATATTCATGTCTCATCAACTGAATACAGCATGAAATCACAATGTAACAATAGCTACTAAATCCTCTGAAAATAGGGAAAACTTAAAAAATTTGAGAGTTACAGTAATAAATGCAAGCAACATGCATGAAGAAATTAAGAGCAGATTAAATTCATGGAATGGCTGCTACTATTTGGTTCAAGAGCTCTGTCTTCCAGTTTGATGCCTAAAATTATAAAGTTAGGATATACAGAGCTATAATTCTGTCTGCTGTTTGGCAAAGGTGCAGAACTTCATACCTTACATTCACCGAGAACTGAGAAGAGGTGTTTGAAACTGAACACTAAAGAAAACATTTTGACCTAACAGAAAGAGGATGTAACAAGAGTCTGGAGCAAATAGCAAATTGAGGACCCTGAAGATCTCTATTCCTCACCAAATATTACTAGGATGATAAAATAAAAAATGATGAGATGGCCCAAGCAAGTTGCATGTATAGAAGAAAACAGAAATGCATACAGGATTCTGGTTGGAAAACCTGAAGGAAATAGACCACTTGTACAACTAGGCATGGGTGGAAACATGTTAAAATGCTTCTTAAAGAAACGGGATCGAAGGGCATGGACAGGATCCATATGGCTCAAGATATGGATCAGTGGTAAGTTTTTCTGCATAAAGTAATGAACCTTTGGGTTCCATAATATGCAGGGAATGTCTTGATTGAGGACCTACCAGCTTCTTAAAAAGCACTCTGGGCCATGGAGTTTGACTGTTTCACAATGCACAAAATGTGATTTATGAAATAATATAGTAGTGTTTAACATATGGCAACCTCAGAGGCCCATTTTTAAACAGGATCACAGCCAAATTCCAATTTCAAACAGGCCAATTTGTTTGTTCCTATTTTCACTTACTACATTCAGTCCAAAATTTGAATAAGACAGGATTTTCGGAAGACTGAACCAAGATCGGGGTTCATCTCGAAGACTTGTTGAATTGGACACTGAACACCACAAGTCCAATTCCAAATATACCTCCATACTGTTTCACTCTGAAACTTATTGGACACTACCCAACAATGAATACAAGATCTGTTTTTTTAAACAACAAACTGAGTTAAAGAGATGACCACCTCTAAAGACCACTTACCTCTACATATCAAATTCCACGTAAATTTTAAACTGGGAGGGCTCACTCTTTATATGAGAAAAGAAAGGCATTTATCAAATATCAAACTAAATCTTATATGAGGAAATAAACTGACATTACTCTTGTGTGAGCAATAATACTATTAAAGATACAACATTCAGTAACATAAAGATATACTAAAAACGACCATATTATGCCTATGTGTAAAATATATACTGAAGTTCCCAATCATATGTCATGGAATTTAATAGACAGCAGCATTAGGTGCTCTGCAAATATGAAACTAATTTCAGCACCAATATTTTTCCTACCATTAAGATAATAACAGATACTGCCAATATAAAGCAGAACGTAAGGTAAGGGTCAGGTGTAATTTGCAAGGAAACACAGAATTGTTCTAAATGAACAAAACAGTAACAACCCCAATGCATAAAGTTTTTGAGACAGCACATTCCCATAAAGCCATCCAATATGAACAACAAAACTCCACTAGTACATCCCCTTTACAATCATCCAATTCTGTACCAGTATGTTTATGTATTTACAGTCGTAGTATCAAACATCAATAACTCAACCATCTCCAAACACAATACTGAAACTTAACACTCAATTATTTTACAACAAATGCATTGTTCCCAACTCTAGGTGTATTTATAATTTTGCCATTTGATATAATTCTTACATAGGAGTAGAAGTTCAACTCACTGAACGGTAATGATAAAATATGTAACACTGAGTATAGATCATCTTGTTGGACATTATTTACACTATATGCATGTAGTCAGTTTACGACACTGCAGACAGTCTCTCCTTACAACTACAATCATATGCACTGCATGTGCGCATGCACACACAAATTCCTCATCTGTCAATAGTAGTGATGAAACATTTGGGAGTAAGGAGAAATGTATGCCACAGACAGTCATTCAGGTGACTAGAAGCCAGAAGCGCCTGTCTTTATTTCTACAATTCACAAGCTCACTCAGTGACAGCAGGTTTAACCAAACCTCTCGACCTCCACTGTTAAAATGTCAAAAAGTTAACGTGAACAAATCATAGACAGCTTAGAGAAAACTGTATTACTGTAGTTTGGTAAAATGCAAGAAGGCCTTTTCAGAACAGTTCTGTTCAAATATTCTAATTTCCAGTGCAATTAAGAAATGTATTCTACTGATTCATATGAACAAATACATAGTTCTGTGGCATCTACAAATGCAGTGGTACTGTGCATCCAGACAGCTCAAGTGCACTTTAACCTTTTGACGCCTAATGACTATAGTGGTCGTACCGCACCGTTAACCTCTAAATGTTGCATTTTATATATTTATTCAACAAATACAGGTATTAAATATTTTAAACATGGTATATACTCTCAGTTTTTTCCTCTTCAAAATGCAGTTTGTTCCATAATTCTAACGTATTTGGTTCCTGTTTTATTCACATTTTATATACAGGATGTGCTAAAATTAAAAAAAATAATTCCGGCGCCAAAAGGTTAATATGGATAAACCAATGTCATACTACTGTGAATGACATCCTTATGTTGAACAGAAGGATGGAGAATAATACAGAATAATACAGAATGAATACAGACTTTTGTACTCTCCACCAATGAATGGGGTACGAGGATGATAAGACGGAATGGGGAAAAACACGACCTAGGTACAAATGGGGAGACACAATTAAAGTGGTTTCTATAAAACAGGGTGAGAATGTGGGCTGGGTCCACTCAGTGGTAAGCCCTTATCAACATAGCAAAGATCATAAAGTTTCCACACAAGGCCTGAAAATTATTAAGCTGAGCAATTACCTCTCTCTCAGCTAGGACTTAACTCTTTGATACTAGTCATCCTGTAGTTTCTCTCAGCTGGTATTTCTCGAAGTACCTTTAATGTAACAATTTATAATGCACACTCATATTTTAATATTTTTAGTACATATAATCTGTTATGTGCTACAAACAATTAAACAATTTATGTAGTCTCTGGAAGGCAATAATAAACCCCACCAAATCCCTCCAGCTGGTTTCCAGTCAATCCTATAATATGACCATGCACACACAAACAGAAATCTTCTACACACACCAGTGAAATTCACTTCTTCTGATCCTACGTTATTAATAAAATTTGGAAGTTAAGTATGTATGACTAGAATTTTGCACAGCAATTATAAATTACACTGCAAAACGTGCAATAAAAAGTAGCATTAATGGCAAAAGAAGTGTCACGTAACTTCCTTTAAACCATAAACCATACAAACCCCATTCTATTATCCACCAGGTGTTATCAGTAGAAAGTTCAATAAAATACACTGTATACCGAATGGTTGCCCACATTATTTGACTTAATTTCACATATGGGGTGGGGGGTGGGGGGAGAGAGAGAGAACTGCTCAATCTCATTACATACATGACAGTGTAAAACATACACCAGAACTCCAGTTTGCAATGCAGTTACTATACAATTAAAGACAAACATGGCAATACAATTTTCTACCCAAGAATAACTAAAATACCTAAGTGATCCAGTGTTATGTACGTAAATTCTTTAACAACTCCTATCTCCCAGAATTACTTACTATATATATATATATGCAACATTCAAAATGAAAAACAAATAAACGAATACAACAAAGAGCATTAAAAGCACTTACATGTTACACAGCAGTACACTGACAGTAAATAGGATTTAAAATCCCTACACACTAGGGTCAGCGTGTGTCCAAAGTATAAAACACTTCTGGCATGCTCACCCTATTATAATCCCTATTGCTACCTTTGTTCCTTTGATTCATCAGTATGTTCAAAGAAGCCCAAACACAATCATTTTGTTTTTCATGTGGGATGTGATATGACGTGGTTTCAGCATCAACTGTTTCTCTGGCCTCTCTGGCCCTTCTATATTCCTTGTTCTTATCTCATGAATGTTAACACAATGTATTATTTACAGTGTTTTCAGTACTTACATCACAAAGGGTAAGATACCTCATTTACTGCACTTGTCTTGTACAAAGGCGACATGTTGAGACTGTCGAACTGTCTTGCAGGCCCCAGTTCCTACCTCAAAGAGAACAGTCTCCATACACAAATCACACAAAGGTACAAAAGCATTCATGTCAACTGTCTTATTTTTGCCCAACTGAAACCAAAATCAGAATATGCTGACACATTTTAGCAAGTATCCCAAATATGGCAAGTCACAAAAATTCATTTGCAAGTCACCCTGTTCAGTGTTGATGGACAGATGGACATAATGAAATTAGTAGTTGCTACTCACTTTGCAAATGTGTGTAGAAAGATAAAAATCAAACCACCACAAATGGGGCTCTGGTGTATAACTATCAGAACTAAAAGAATACTTTAAACATTCAAAATTTTAACACTCACGTATATCCATCTTCAACCCAAAATGCCAAAATAAAAACAGCATATCATAATGATAAAACATTACAATGCACAACACAATCACATATTTAGTTATTTTGCTATAAATATGGTGTATAACTATCAGAACTGAAAGGATGTTTTAAACATTTAAAATGTTAACATTCATCTTTACCCATTTTCACCCCAACAGTCAAAATAATAACAGCAAATCCTAATGATAAAATATTAAAATCCACAACAAGATCACATAGACATCCTTTATTACAAATATTTCCCAAAAACACTTCCATGAAATAAATGACCAATTAATCAAAATGTGTACAAATAACCTCACAAGTTTTCTCTGAAACAGCATGATCAAGTAAGGGAAACCATGCAAAACAACAGCCTCCCTCATCTCCTACAGCAGCATTAAAACAGGCCATGCTTGACCTATTGTCTGCCAATGAATCACCTCAGCTGGTGATGCAAGCCACACTAGGTCTTATGCTATCCGATCTGCATGATACTGAAAGGCTTGCTTTCTTTAAAATGTAATTCACACATACATGTTACAAGTGCACAGACATAGATTTTCCATACTTTTGTTTTATATTGGGCAGTGACATAAACATTCAACTTGTATTTAAAAAAGAGACTCATAATCTTTGTGTCATGTTTAGGCTTGGCAGTGACAGGGTTAAAGCATGTAAAGGTAAAATATTAGTGAAATAAATAAACCACCCCATAGTTTCCATTTTACAGGGTGTTTAAAAAATGCTAATACTCATACACAGATCTTTCTGTTACAGGTTTTGTTGACTGAGAAGTAATGACATGACAGACAGACAGACAGACTGGAAAAACATGGAATGCTGCTGCCTGGATGGTTCAGCAAAAGTTGCAACTGTTTGAAGTACCCAATTTCCATCCTGAACTGTGAACTGATTTTATTCAAATAAGTTCATATCGTTGTTACATTTTTTTAAGTAACATGTATGAAGGTTATACATAAAGTTACATAAGGAAATTACTGATGTCACCATTTGCCACATGCTTGCGGCATTATTACGAAATGGTCCCAAGCAACGCCAAGTTGAAATCAGTTTAGGTAACAACTGATTCCATGGAGCCACCCCACAGATACCCCACAATTTTTTTTCCTTAAAGCCTCCATTTCTGGTATTGTAACAAATCTGGTGGTGGTGGTGGTGGTGGTGGTGGTGGTGGTGGTGGTGGTGGCGGCAGCCAGTACAAAGAACCTACAACTAATGTAAGAGTCCGAAGCACAGTTATGGGCTACAGAAATCAAACATAAAAAAGAGTTTACATTTATTATGTGTTGAATTGGAAGGGTATACAGAAAAATCTGCATGGGAGGCAAGTGGCCTCAAACTTGAGAACTCTATGACACACTTTCCCATGATAAGTGGGTCTGTCACCATGACATAGTGCGTCCTCAGTTCATGAATGGAGGGACGGCCTCCAATATGGTGGGTAGCTGCGAATATATTGAATAAGTAGACGCGGACAGCCGACAAGGGGTGGTCTTCCAGCTTAGGGTTTGGGCCAGTTGCTAACAACTCCTCACCCTGAAAAAGCATACTGCTATGAAACATTCATACAGTAAGCCTAGAACCTAGACTGACCCTTTGGTACAACCTCAGCAATGAAAAAGGGGCATGCGATTTGGTACATGGAATGCTAGGACCCTGTATAGGGCAGGTTCACTTACAGCAGCAGCCGCCAGGGTGTTAGAAAGATATAAATTAGATTTAGCGGGTATGCTGGTTAGGTGGAAGAAAGGGGGCAAACTAAGAGCAGAGGATTATAATTTTTGTATGGAAGAGGAAACGAAAATCATCAATTGGGAACAGGATTTTTTTGTGCATCACAGAATAGTAACAGCAGTTAAGAGAGTAGAGTTTGCGGTTGTTGTAATTATTCTGAATGTGCATGCATCAAGTGAGGAGAAAAGTGATGATTCAAAAGATGGTTTTTACAAAGAAATACAGCAGGTTTTTGATCATTTTCCTTAGTAAAATATGAAAATTCTATTAGGAGATTTTAATGCAAAAGTGGGGAGAGAGAATATTTTCAAATCAACAACTGGGAATGAGAGCCTACATCAAGATGGTAATGATACTGGTGTTAGAATAGTAAACTTTGCCACATCAAAAAATCTAGTTCTTAAGAGCACAATGTTCCAGCACTGTAACATTCATAAGAACACCTGGACCTCTCCTGATTGGCAGATGCACAACCAGATTGATCACATACTTATCAATAGGAAATAGCATTCAAGTGTACTAGATGTATGAAGTTTCAGGGGAACTAACTGTGATACTGATCCATATCTGCTGGTTGCAAAAGTTAGGGAAAGACTGGCAGTAAGTAAACAAGCGCAGAAGTTTGATGGGGAAAGATAATCTTGGGAAGCTAAATGAACTGGAGGTTAGGAAACTGTATCAGATTGAGATTACAAACAGGTTTGCAGCTTTGGGGAACTTTAAGTGATGGTGAGGACATAAATAGAGCTTGGGGGAACATTAAAGAGAATATAAAAACCTTAGCTACATACAGTCCAGGTCTGCACAAATTGAAGCAGCATAAACCATGGTTTAACGAAGAATGTTTAGGTTTTTTAGATCAAAGGAAGCAGGTTAAAATGCAATGGGTACAGGATTCAAGTCAAAGCACTGCAGATAATCTGAACACTGTAAGACATGAAGCAGCAGACATTTAAGGTATAAAAAGAAGAAATATCTGAAAGCTAAAATTGAGGAACTTGAAACTAACAGTAAGATCAAAAATATCAGGGACTTGTATAGGGAAATCAGTGACTTTAAGAAGGGTTACCAGTCTAGAACTAATACAGTAAAGGATAAGAAGGGTGATTTGATTGCAGACCCCACAGTATTTTGGCTAGGTGGAGAAACTATTTCTCTCAGCTATTAACCTTTACAGCCCGTGCGTCCTACCGTCTAGGACGCTAACCCCCAAATGTTGCATTTAATGTATTTATTCAACAAATATCAAATATAGTTACTGAATATTTTAAACATGGTATATACTCTCCGTTTTTTTCTCTTCAAAATGCAGTTTGTTTCATAATTATAACTTGTTTGGTTCCTGTATTATTCACATTTTGTATACAGGTGTGCTAAAATTAAAAAAATAATTCCAGCGCCAAAAGGTTAAATATCCCTGGGGTTAAAGACGTTAGGCAGACAGAAATATACACAGCAGAACCACTAGTGCCTGAGCCAAGCGCCTCTGAGGTAGAGTTGGCTATCGATAAGCTAAAAAGTCACATATCACCAGGCACTGATCTAATCCCAGTAGAAATGATGACAGTGAGGGGTAGATTAAAGCACTATGAGATCCATCAATTTATTATTTCTATTTGGAGTAAGGAGGAATTACCTGAGGAGTGGAAGGAGTCAATCATTGTACATATCTATAAGAAGTGTGATAAAACAGCATGTAGTAATTATAGGGGCATATCGCTTTTGCCAACTACGTACAAAATTTTATCAATCATCCTGCTGTCAAGGTTAATTCCACATGCAGAGGAAATTATTCGGGATCATCAATGAGGATTTTGATGCAACAAGTCAACAGCTGATCATATGTTCTGCATTCGTCCAATACTCAAGAAAAAATGCGAATACAACAAAGCAGTGCATCAGCTCTTTATAGACTTCAATAAAGCTTATGGTTCAGTTAGGAGGGAGGTCTTGTATAAAATTCTTATTAAGTTTGGTATCCCCATGAAACTGTTAAGGCTAATAAAAATGTGTCTGACAGTAATGTATAGCAGAGTTCGGGTAGGCAAGAATTTGTCTGACATGCTTCCTATTAGGAATGGTTTGAAACAAGATGCTCTATCACCATTGCTTTTCAACTTTGCTTTAGAGTATGCCATTAAGAGGGTTCAGGTAAATCAGGATGGTTTGAAATTATATGGTACACATCAAATTCTGGTTTATGCTTATGATGTTAATATACAGGGAGGAAGCATATATACTATAAGGAAAAATGCACAAGCTTTGGTAGTGGCTAGCATGGAGATTGGACTAGAAGTCAATGCTGATAAAACTAAGTACATGGTCATGTCTCAGGATTCAGAATGCAGGATGAAATCACAGCATAACGATTGATAACAGTTCCTTTGAAAGTGTGGAAGTGTTCAATATTTGGGAACAACCTTAACAAATCAAAATGCTATTCAAGAAGAAATTAAGAGCAGAATGAAGTCAGGGAATGCTTTCATTCGGTGCAGAATCTTCTGTCTTTCAGTTTGCTATCCAAACATTTTAAGATTAATATATACAGAACTATAATTTTGCCTGTTTTGCATGATTGTGAAACTTGGTCGTTCACAATGAGGGAGGAATGTAGGCTGAGTGTGTCTGAGAACAGGGTGTTGATGAGAATATTTGGGCCTAAGAGGGACAAGGTAATAAGGGAGTGGAGAAAACTACATAATGAGCTTAATTATCTGTACTCACGAAATATTGTTTGGGTAATAAAATCAAGAAGAATGAGATGCGTGGGGCATGTAGCACATATAGGGAAGAGGAGAGGTGTATACAGGGTTTTGGTGGGGAAACCTGAGGGAAAGAGACCACTTGGGAGACCCTGGCATAAATGGGAGGATAATATTAAGATGGATTTTCAGGAAGTGGGATCTGGCGATAGGGACTGGATCAAGCTGGGTCAGGGCAGGGAAGGGTGGCAAGCACTTGTGAATGTGGTAATGAATCTTCAAGTTCCTTAAAATGCAGGGAATTTCTTGCCTAGCATAGAACTGGTTAGCTTCTCAAGGAATGCAGTACGTAAGTATGGAGTGATTAATCCCTACACTCTCAGACCACCTGAAATAAAAACTAAACAAATTTCACATTTTTATACATTTGTATTAGTTACAAAGACTTTAGAAGCCGTCAATATAATATGTAGTATTGTGTAATACACATGGTACTCAAAAAAAGAGGGAACAGAATGGAGAAAATTACATATAAGGAATCCACATAATTGATGATGGAACTCAAGAAGTGCCCAAACATATACAATATTGTGTATCTATTGTGTTCACATTTCTGTGCATGTAAGGTTAGTTTGATAAATTCCGCACCATGCATCGCATGTACAATATTAAAATATATAAAAGCAATCCTCATAATTGATGTTCTAAGCACAATATTGCTAGGGTGATAAAACCAAAAAGTGAGAGGTGGGACATGTGAAATCCACACACAAACACAATGACTGATTGGAAAACCTCAAACAGACATCCACTTGATAGATCCAAACACAGGTAAAGGATAATGCTACAATATATGTTGGTAAAGGAGTTTGTGAAGATGCACATTGTACTGAAGTGGGCAAGGACAAGAGTTTAAGTTGGTATCTGTGGTGATTTGCTGGACCATCTGAAATACTGCCGTAAGCTGAAATCACACCATGGGCCAATGAGTCAATTTTTAATTTTCTCTTGCACAACACCATCCAACGTCTACAAAAGTACCCCACAAATTATAATACTGTAAGAGGATTCAGAAGTGTTTCTGCAATTAAAAGTTACTTAACCAACAAATGTGGACATTTAAAACAAAATGTAAATCCCACACAGAAACATCTCTTGGTGTTTACGTGAAAGAGTTCTGAAAGATTGGTGTTATATTAATTAGGCTCATAAATCTAGTACCTGACTGTGTAAACAATTACAAGACACAAATCTGCATTTACCTCATACCTGGAAATGATAATCATCACAATCCTGAATAAATTAAAAAATAAAAAATTTTGGAGTTACAAATACTGCATAAATAATTACAAAATAATAATTAGTATTAACAGCACCTACAACTAAACCTAAATGTACCAGTCTTTTTCCTTTCACAGCAACTGACAGGCCTAATTTGAATTAAATTATTCTAATACATACATAACTTTCCTAACCATGAGCAAAGATATGACCCAAATATCCAAAATACACTTCAGGTTTGATTACACAATATAACGTAAAATATATATACCAGGCTACACAAGCTCAACATCTATTTAAAATTTTCTCCTGTAATATATTTACAAGCAGTATAACTAGACCCCATAACATTAATTCAAAATACAAAAACAATTTGTGCTACATTTTCATATTACAACCCCCCCCCCCCCCCCCCCCCCACTCCATTCATTACATTGATATATAAAAAAAAAATATTATAAGAAAAAAAAAAAATATATCA
>Ga0123355_10013529_pt1 | contig 12711 bp, 13 predicted proteins | sample TergutEmb28metaG_3_FD_89872 | JGI IMG/M metagenome (GOLD analysis project Ga0123355, IMG submission 89872) | Embiratermes neotenicus P1 segment gut microbial communities from Petit-Saut dam, French Guiana - Emb289 P1 | ecosystem: Host-associated > Arthropoda: Insects > Digestive system > Gut ...
GATTTATTATTTTTCTATTTTAAAAAAGGGGTTTGGTGTGGGGGGGGTTTGTGTTTGAAGGAATGTTTTGTGGGGGGGGGGGGGTTAGACCTATAAAGAGAAAACACCAAACTGTGTTAATCCATTCAAGTCAAATATTAATCAGCATTATATATGAAGAAAGAGAGAGATTTTCTACCGCACAGGAACAACATTGTGCTTCAACTAGAACGACTAGTGAGTGCTGTACAGGGAAACATCACTGTTTGTTAAAAATATACGTAACACATAAGTATATTCTGTGAAAAAAAAAAATGCATTTTTAGTGTTAAATGTGACTATATATATATATATATATATATTTATATATATATACCGATAGGCCTTAAATAGTTAAATTTCTGACATCAGTAAGTCACAATTTCACAGTAATACTCTGCTTTATGGCGTAACAGACTGGTTTATCTGCAGTAGGCCCCGAGTTACTAATTATAAATCACGGAAACGGATATCTTCGTAAATATAAAGGTGGTTGGGACACAGAAGATGCGAAAATTAGGTTCAACCCGTTCGAAGGCACATGCGAACATGGTGTTTTATGTTCTGCTGATGTTGCAGCTAATATGACAGGAGGCACTTCAACAATTTCGGTGGTAAAGTGTCTTTTTAGGTCCTAAATTCCGCAGAGTTTGTAATACCGTACTCTTTAACATATTCCACAATAAGAAGGCCAGTCGAGTTACATCTGGACACCGGGACGGTAAAAAAAATCCTTTCGATATAATTATTTGCATGGCTTATAATTACTAATTTTGGGTTTCTATCAAGCGAATTAATCTGCAACACACGATTCGTGCACGAATCCTTTCACTAACCACACGTGCGGGTGACTAACGATTCATGTAGACAGGACGTGACAGTCCTTGTCACTGCGCACCATAGCCGACCCGCCAACGTAAGGGGCTGTTACTTGACGCTACATTATTGATGGCCCTTATGCACTGTCTCTCTTTCTATTTGAATGTTTTAGGAAAATGTGTGCACATAGAAGACATCCATAGCACAAAAAGCCAATTCTAAATCGGTGGCAGCACCCCCGTATCGGCAAATATTTTGCAATTTTGTTGGAGCAAAATTCCGTATACATTCGGAAAGTAATAATATCTTTAAACTGAGATAGGCTTCCCATTGTCAGCAACTTAACGTAGATTGGGGGCTAAACTTATTTCCCTCATAAATCTGCACTGTTTCAACAATTTTTTATTTAAAGCTTCATGACGACTAAATTCGATAAAATATTTTCGAGGTAGCAGCTTCATCAGGTGGTTGAATGATGAGTAAACCAACGTTTCGAGGGACATCTCTCTCCTCTTCGGCTAGCCCGAGAATATTTTATTGAATTCTTTACTTACCAGCACTTCGAATTATTCTGGCTCCTTCAACAAAGAGAGGATTGCTAATGTTATCATAACATATGCCCTCGTTTCTGCTTTTTCTTTTTGCTCACTTCTTCTTTAGTGGAAGTTGGCTGGTCAAGTGTCACAGCTGTTCTGGACATGGTGACTGAGGGAAAAGACTCTGGTCTGTCGGGGATGGCCTCCCTATCAAACAGCAGCAGCCTAGTCCCTTCTGCCTGATGAAACCATTGACGTTAAGCAGTAAACATGGGGTTGAGTTTAATTTTAAGAACTTCACAATAATCTGAGTATTACTGCTAGTTAAGTTCAGATTTACTGTATTGTGACTAGTGTATGGTTTAGGGAAAGAAGCTGCAGCCGCGGGAAAGTGTCAGTGCGTAGGTCAGTTTCGAACATGGTCAGATTTGTTGCTTGACAACAGAACTGCGGAATTTCGAACCTTGTAGTGGTTTTTTTTTATTGAGGCTGGTAAGGGACGAGGCACTGGTGTTAAGAAGTTTCACCCGATTTTATGAGTGGCCTCGAGGGAATTTGTAACTATCACAGCAAGAAAGTTTTGAATGCAGTTGGGATTTCGGTAGCCCGCAAGCGGAGTTTTCTGGGGAGATCCGTGACTAGCGCTCAGGCAAATTGTTCTTCTTCAAGAAGGGTGACGTAAGTAGGCAATTTAGGAATTTTATAATGTTTTACAGGTCGACCACAAATGTTGGGACAGCGGAATCAAGGAAGCTCAGGGACGTTGGTCAAGTGAAGACTATGCTGTAAACAGATCATTCTTCTTTTGTTTTTACGTACTTATCCAAAACTCTATGTAAACACTATGTCAGTCATATAAATATATCCAATTTTTTATAAACATGAAATTAGTACTGATTATGTGACATTCGTAATTGTACTTCTTCCATTCTCACACCGAATCCCCATAAGAACAGTGTTAGTGTCATTCTCCCATCTCCTGTGTGCGGTTCTAAGCAGCCGTTTTCCAAGAAAATTTCCCACCAGAAATATGTGTTCATAAGTTTTCTCTCCCATCCTAGACACAATCCTAACCCAGCGTCATCTCGTAAATGTTACTGTACTGAAAATAGAAGGCGACTTGTGTAAATTACGAACATTTCTCCTTAATGTGGCTTCTAAATTTCAGATTTATCTTAAACTTTTCCTAGGTTCAGGTATTTTCCAAAGTGTTCTGTTCTCACACACTTACAGCAGACTGTCCGTCCCAGGAACCGGCAAAGTTACAGATGCATACAGAACGCCCAAACAAAACAAATATTACTGCAACAACTGACCAACACACTTCATGTTTATTTTGACCTTTAGTGTTAGTTTCTTTGGAGCTCAAAGGTTTTTATGGGCATATGTATGTGCAAGGGTGGATTTACCGTGAAGCTAATGAAACATGTTTCAGGGCCCCTCACTTTCTCGTGCCAACTACAAGGCCCTGGGAGGGGCCCTAAATAAATATGCACTTTCGTACCTAATTTTATTCCTGGTGTGTATTATTTTTCTTAAATGGGGCCCTCAAAATTATATATAAGCTTCAGGCCCCCGAAAAAGTGGATCTGCCCCTGTGTGTGTGTGTGTGTGTGTAAATACAGGTTTTTGTATTTCGTATGAATGTGCTCCATTTTCTTGCAACGTTTACGGCAGGGAGGAGGTGAATTAAGTAAGGAAAATGTTCTACGAGGGGGTGCTGATAAGTCCTTAGCCCGACCAGGACGGAAACAAGCTACAGCGACCAAACGCGGGATTTATTCAACATACTCCCCGCGAAGCTCAATACACTTCTTAGTCCGTTGCTCTAACTTTTGCAAGCCACTCAAAAAAAATAAAATCAGAGGGTTGTCCATCCAACCAGGTCTCCGCAGCAGCAGTGACCTCCGCGTCGGACGAAAAATGGTAACCTTTCAATTGTTTTTCAGTCCAGGGAAGAGGTGGTAGTCCGACGGGGCCAGATCCGGAGAACAGGGTGGGTGAACAAGACATTGGAAACCCAGGTAGGCCAGTTTCTGGGTTGCAAGTGCCCGGTGAGCCGGGGCATTGTCGTGCAAGAACAAGACCCCCTTGGTGATCTTCCCGCGGTGTTTTTCCTTCAAAATGTCCTTCAGTTGCACCAGCAGAGATGAGTAATACTCCGCGTTGATAGTTTGGCCCTTTGGAAGATAATCAATGAGGAGAATGCCGTCTTGACCCCAAAAAATCGAGGCGAAAACTTTGCCAGCGGATTTTTCCGCTTGGAATTTTTTTGGGTCGGGGTGATCCGCTATGTCGCCACTCCACTGATTGTTGCTTTGCCTCCGGGACATAGTGATATAACCAGGTGTCGTCCATGGTCACAAATCGTGACAGGATATCATGTGAATCGCGCCGAAATAAAATCCAAAAGTTGCTGAGACGACTGACACAGTTGACGTTTATGACCCGCGTTCAGGCATTTAGGGACCCACTTTGCGGAGAGCTTCCGCATGTCCAAATCTCCATGAATGATGGACCCAACCCGCTCACGTGAGATCCCAAGTTGCTGAGCTCTTGATTTAGCCAAAATCCAGCGGTCTTCCAAGATTAGGTCATGAATTTGATCAATAATCTCCGGGGTGGTCACTGTTTTGGGTCGTCCAGGACGAGGCGCATCACAGGTGTAAAAATCACCACATTTAAACTGGACCACCCAGTTTTTGACGGTGGCTAACGATGGTGCATGTTCCCCTAATGTTTCTTTCAGAATGGCGTGAATTTCCTTTAGCGCCTTGCCTTGCAAAAAAAAATGACAGCTCGCGTCTCCATGTTGTTGAAATCGCGCGCGTCGCCTGACACGCTTCATTTCAGCCTCTGTAACAAGAAAAGACTTGCAGTTCGGCACAAGAACAGATCCCTCTTTCCAACGACACTATCGATTTCCGTCCTACGTCATCGGGAAGTATGTCGGGCTAAGGACTTATCAGCACACCCTCGTAGTTGACCAGAAAACCACAGAGCTTCTAGACAGCGTATTGGTGAAGTCCTGGGTTGGATGTCTGAGACTCTATCAGACAGAGAGGGAGAGAAAAGTGTTGTATTTAACCTCGCTATTAGTCGCTAATGTTACGTGGTGTCGTTGGTAGATGAATATATGAATATGGAACATTGGTGGAATGGTAAGGAAGGAGACACACTGCAGTGTTCTGAGTAAGACATGTCCCAATGCTGTTTTGTCCGCTACAAATCCCGCATAGATTAGCCTGAGATAAAACCCTGTCCTGTGTGAGAGGCCGGCGACTAACTGCCTGAACCTAGGTTCTCCCGTTGTTTGTCCCGTAAATTTCACTAAAACATTACCTTCTTTACCCGAACCAATGCATAAAAGCGTCTTCTCTGAAAACCGAAACATAGTTGCTAGTCATCAAGAAACCTACACGTATATTACTGGTGTCATTGTTGAGTGAGTGAGTAAGTGAGTGAGTGAGTGTAGGGGTCTTTTGCATCGGCCTAATGAAGACATAACCATCGCTGTGAACAGCTGCAGCACCTTTAGTGAAGGATCTAGTTAACACAAACGCACACACAAGAACGAACATTCAGAAGTGAGGGACAGGATCTAGAAACGCGACCCGCAACGTCGTGGAGGTTGGATAGGTAATAGGAATGCTGTCTTACAGGGAGGGACCGTGAGGTTGTTTATCGCCACTGCCACTATGTACGTATGTACAGACGCATTCTTAAATGGAGTTCGCTATTCAGCGATCACATGTTTCGTTACTGGTCACCAATGAAGACCAATCCATACGTGATTTGAGACTTCCGCCGCGGTGTACATGAGGTCATCGCTCTTCTGGGATGTTACCCAGCGTTGATTGGTAGTTTCCGATGTTTCGGGACAGTCTGTTCCGACCATATTCAGGGGTAAGGAAAGGGGTCAAGCAGGGCTTGCCTGAACCTTGAAGATGTGACCGATAGACTGTCCCGAAACGTCGGCAACTACCAGTCAACGCCCCGTAACATCACAAAAGAGCGAAGACCACAAGACCGCTCAATGTTTTCTTTCCTCATCACTAATAAAGAGAATGCTGTGGCATAAGTTTCTGAATTTCAAGCAACTGTAATAAACAGCCACAATTTACAGGAGTCGACTTAAACAGCAGATACCGAGGTGGTTCCGTGATAAGTGGGTCTGTCACCAGGGCATGGCGCGTCCGCAGGTTGCGGTTGGAGGAACGGCTTCCAATATGGAGGGTAGCCGCGAATATACTGAATAAGTAGTCGCGGGCAGCCAACAAGGGGTGGTCCTCCAGCTTGGGAATTGGGCGAGGTGTTGACAAATCCTCACCGTAAAAACTGGCTCTGTTACGAAACATGAACACTTGCCTCGGGCCTGGATTGATACATTGGTACGACCTAAGCAAAGAAAAAGGAACATGACATTTTGTACGTGGAATGTTAGGATGCCTGTATAGGGCAGGTTTTCACTTGCAGCAGCAGCAGCAGCCAGGGAATTAGCAAGATGGAAATAGATTTAGAGGGTGTGCATGAGATTAGGTGGGAAAAAGGGGGCATGGTAAGAGCAGGGGATTATAATTTTTTCTATGGAAAAGGAAACGTAAACAATCAATTGGGAACAGGATTTTTTTGTACATGACAGAATAATCAGCAGTTAGGAGAGTAGAGTTTGTTAACGATAGGTTGTCATAGTTCTGAGAGGTCGCTGGTGTAATATCATTGTTCTGAATGTGCATGCACCAACTGAGGTGAAAAGTGATGATTCAAAAGACAGTTTTTATGAGGAACTAGAGCAGGTTTTTTTTAATCATTTTCCTAAGTGCCATATGGAAATTCTATTAGGAGATTTTAATGCCATTGTGGGGAGAGAGAATATTTTCAAACCGACATTGGGATTTAGAAGCTATATCAGGACAGTAATCGTAATGGTGTTAGAATAGTAAACTTTGCCACATCATAAAATCTAGTTGTTAAGAGTACGATGTTCCCACACCGAGACATTCATAAGCACGCCTGGATCGCCTGATGGGAAGACTCACAACCAGATTGATCACATATTGATAGGTAGGAGATGGCATTCGAGTATACCAGTTGTACGAAGTTTCAGAGGAGCTGCCTATAATACTGATCACTATCTGGTAGTTGCAAAAGTTAGGGAAAGATTGGCGGTAAGTAAACAAGAAGCACAGAAGTTTGATGTGGAATGATTTAATCTGAGGAAGTTAATTAAACTGGAGTTTAGGAAAGAGTATCAGATTGAGATTACAAACAGGTTTGCAGCTTTGGAGAATTTAATTGACGACAAGGACATAAATGGTTCTTGGGAGAAGATTAAATAGAATTTAAAAAACTTCAGCTAAAAAGAGCCTAGGTCTGCACGAATTGAAGCAACATAAACCATGGTTTGATGAAGAATGTTTAGGTTTTTTGGATCAAAGGAAGCAGGTTAAAATACAATGGATACAGGGTCCAAGATAAAGCAATATAGATAATCTGAACAATGTAAGACATGAAGCTAGCAGACATTTCAGGAACAAAAAGAACGAATACATGAAAGCTAAAATCGAGGAACTTGAAACTAACAGTAAGATCAAAAATATTATTGACTTGTATTGGGACATCAGTGAATTTAAGAAGGGTTACCAGCCTAGAACTTATGTAGTAAATGATGAGAAGGGTAGTTGGGTTGCAGACTCCCACAGTATTTTGGCTAGGTGGAGGAACCATTTCTCCGAGCTGTTGATGGGGTTAATGATGTTAGGCAGACAGAAATACACACAGCAGAATCACTAGTACCTGAGCCAAGTGCCTTTGAAGTTGAGTTGGCTATCAAAAAGCTAAAAAGTCACAAATCACCGGGTATTGATTAAATCCCAGCAGAACTGATTAAGACAAGGGGTCGAACAATTCGCTATGATGTCCGTAAACGTATTGTTTATATTTGGAAAAAGGAGGAATTACACGAGGAGTGGAAGGAGTCGATCATTGTACATTTCTATAAGAAGGGCGATAGAACAAATTGTATTAAGTATAAGGGCATATCACTTTTTCCAACTACGTACAAAATTTTATCCAACATCGTGCTGTCAAGGTTTACACAATATGGAGAGGGAATTATTGGGGATCAACAATGTGGATTTCGACGTAACGTGTCAACTACTGATCATATAGTCTGCTCTCGTCAAATACTAAAAAAAAAAAAAAGTGTGGGGGGGGGGGATACAGTGAAGTAGTGCATCAGCTCTTTACAAACTTCAAGACAGCATATGATTCAGTTAGGAGGGAGGTCTTGTATAATATTCTCATGGAGTGTGGTATCCCCATGAAACTGGTAAGGCCAATAAAAACGTGTCTGACCGAAACGTATAGCAGAGTCCGGTAGGCAATAATTTGTGTAGTATGTTTTCTATTAAGAATGGTTTGAAACAATGAGATGCTCTATCGCCATTGTTTTTCATCTGTGCTGTAGAGTATGCCATTAGAAGGTTTCAGGTAATCCAGGATGGGTTGCAATTAAATTGTACACATCAGCTTCTGGTTTATGCCGATGATGTTAATATATTGGTAGGCAGCGTATATACTATAAGGGAAAGCGCAGAAGCTTTGGTAGTGGCTAGTAAAAAGATTGGCCTAGAAGTAAATGCTGATAAAAAAAAGTACATGTTCATGTCTCGAGATCAGAATGCAGGACGAAGTCACAGTATGTAGCCTGATGATAGTTCCTTTGAAATGGTGGAAGAGTTAAAATATTTGGGAAAAACCTTAACATTTCCAAATTTTATTCAGGAAGATATTAAGAGCAGACTGAACTCAGGTAATGCTTGCTATCATTCGGTGCAGAATTGTCTTCAAGTTTCCTATCCAAAAATTTAAAGAGTAAGGTATACAGAACTATAATTTTGCCTATTGTTTTGTATGGGTGTGAAACTTGGTTGCTCACATTGACGGAGGAACGTAGGTTGAGGGTGTTGGGGAATAGGGTTTTGAGGAGAATATTTGGGCATAAGAGGGACGTGGTAGCGGGGAGTGGGGAAAACTATATGATGAGGAGTTTAATTGTCTGTACTCCTCATCCATTATTGTTCTGATGATAAAATCGAGAAGAATGAGACTGGCGGGGCATGTAGCACATATGGGGGAGAAGAGGCGTCTGCAGGATTCTGGTGGGGAAACCTGAGGTTAAGAGACCACTTGGGAGACCCAGGCTTAGATGGGAGGATAATATTAAGATGGATCTTGAGGAAGTGGCATATGGGTGTATGGACTGGATCGAGCTGGCTCAGAATAGGGACAGGTGTCGGGTGTTTATAAACAGAACCTTCGGGTTCCGTAGAATGCGGGTAATTTCTTGCCTAGCTGAAAACCCGTTAGTTTCTCAAGGAAAGCTCTGCTCCATGGAGTGAGTAAGTAATCTGAGGTGGTTAATTATTCCCCTGCTATATGAAACGCAATGGACTTGAATAGAAGTTTTCCTTGAGCACGCCGTTAAGGCCTAAAGGAGAGTGTAAGAATAAGGCCATTCAATCTTAACCGCAGCGCTAGGTGGAGATGGATGGCCATTTTATGTGCTTGCTGACTGCTTTATCCCCGAGATAAGGCTTCGCGGTACACGTTGAATAGAAGCCTGGAAGGGTCCTCGAGCTGGTCTTTTGTCCCTGCCGGAAGTCAGTCTACGATTCCTCGGTTATCGAGGCCATAGCCAAGGCATTATACCGAGTGCGCTGTCCCGGTTTCGTAGTCAGTACTTTTGAAAAATTCTTAATCGTCTGTCCGCTGAAGTTCGGGCCTTGGGGGGGTTCCTCATCACTGTGTTGCGGGGCGTCCGAAGGTTTCAGTTGGATGAGCAGACGCGGGCAGTTGGGAAGCCGTTTTATGTAATGAAAGGTTTGGAACTGTAACATGAAAACATTACGTATGCGTTGAGGAAAAGAGTGTTGAAGGGTTTCGTAGAGTGCCATAGTAATTTGGAAATAACCTGGGATAGGACTTGCGGAGTTTCAGTATGTAGGGCCCCGTAACAAACAGGAATTTCTCATAATAATGTACAAGTTGATTGAATGGTCTTTGTATTTAAAAATTTGTTCTAAGGCAAGCTGTATAGGTAGTTAAATTTATAGGACATACATAATTCTTTAATTTCAGATAGTCGCCGTATTTCATTGTGAGTCCCATTGGTATTATTCACATGTCAAAACAGCGTTGCCACATCATTCCAGACACTGAGTGCCCGGAGTTCTGTTGGATTATTTTCTTGGTTGGGGGATAAGTTCAGGAGCCTCCCCTCCTCCTCTTACTTTTGCCTAAAAATCTCGATGAACTTAAGATTTGCATTCAAGTTACTTTGAATCAATTGGAATGCAAATGTCGATTATTTTAAATGAGACTGGGCGTTGTTTCTTTGTGTATTGAATCGCCAGTGAGGTTGTCATTGGAATCCGGTCACACCTTGGTTTTTTCCTCCAAATTTAATATGGGTAAATATCCTTTTTACTACTACTGGATATGAAACGATTATCAGGAAGTAATCTGCAGGTCTAATGTGGAATCGTTGGGAATCGAGAACAAGAGAAGGTAATGTGTCTTTTTCAGGCAACAGTGCTATGTATGTCAGTCAGTTTTTCATTCATTCATTCTTTCTTTCGTTCTTTCTTTCTTTCTTTATTTCTTTCTTTCCTTCCTTGGGTCTGTCTTTTTATGCCTGGTGACTGGGTGCGACTTTGTGGAATGTACTGCTCACGGACTGGCGTGCACGTAAATGAGACTGTATCGGTATTGGGGAGTAATAACAGAATATTAGGTTTCAACACCACAATTAGAAGCTCCCATTATGTGCCCTGAGGCAGTCCTCGTACCCATGTAGTTCTCAGATTCGCGGTAGGGCTGATTCAAAATCGGTACTTACAAGGCTGCTGGCACACCAGTTGAATCGAGCGTCTCACTGAAATAGTGCAAAGACAAACTCAGCTTCACTCGACTAGTGCAGTGTACCAGAGACGTGAAGAACAAGTACTTCTGCAATATATTTGTTGAGTCACACTCCACGCGATGTTCAGTGCGGCATTTCGGCCTCATTTTTCATCACGTGAAATAGAGTTTATTGGCAGAATTGTTTCACGAGAGTGGAAAAATGTGACTTTTTAATTTTACCTTCCCCCTTATGCAATATATTTGTGAGTCACACTCCACGCGATGTTCAGTGCGGCATTTCAGCCTCATGTTTCATCACGTGAAATAGAGTTTATTGGCAGAATTGTTTCACGAGAGCGGAAAAATGTGACTTTTTAATTTTACCTTCCGTTACATAATAATTTGTTTTGTTGAGCGAAGGGTAGCTAGAATTTTTCGTAATGTCTTGTGTAGTAGCCCAATACATGGAACTATAATTAACTAAGGCGTCTGTTATGTTCCTACACAAACGTGGGGACGGTTGCCTTTTTGGTGTATTCGCTGTAGATTGTAACAACACAAACAAGAAAAGATTGATCTACAGCAACGGAGCTGTCGATACCGTTCTTTTCTTTAGTGATAGTTATTAAAATTAAGGAGTCATTTTACAGAAATGACAATTTAAAGTAAAGTAAACCTTCTTTGAAGAGATGTGCAGTTGACATTAATGACCCGAGGTAGAATGTGTGTAGGTAACACGACAAGATGTTGAAGCATAACGCAGATATATATATTCATATGTTATAGTGCACTGTAGTTAGTGTATAACTGACAGGTCTAGTAATTCACAAATGAAGTTTCGAACGTAGGGGGCAAAGAAACATAGCCGGAAGAAGCAAACGAAACAACGCTGTTGCAAGCCGGTGATCCAGTCACTTAACTGTAACCGGTGGCTGTGTGACGTTCGGGCTGACATGTGTTCTTTATAGTAAAAATCCGTTGTGCCTACACAAGAAGGCAAACTACTGTTTGAATTATTTGACGCAAAAATTCGGTACCTGCGCTTTCGTAAGCCAGAGTGCAGTGTTTGCATGAATGACCGCCTCTGTTGCATTCCTGTCAGACATCGATACATTCACTTCAGTGCCCAAACCCTGAAACAGAGTTGGAATTGTAGTATGGAACCATTGTACTTTTTTTTTTAAATGGCCAGTCAGGTAAAATGTCCAATAAAATGGCGGCTAGACTTCGCTGTGGGGTGGGGAACGGTAATTGTATGGAACAACTGCTTTAGTTGTACTTCTTGCCTTTAGTTTGGGGAGCCTTGCTACTTTCCATGCGATATAAACCGAACCATGCAAGTAGGCGGGCTGCCTAGACCACACACAGCGCTCCCCGCGTGGCAACAACGCAATGCCTTCCTTGCAGACGGGAAGAAAAATACTTATCGTATATTAGATATTAAAGAAACTAGGAATATAGCAAAGAACATGCACAAACATTTCAAAATAAACAATTTTTAGAAAGAAATTTAGTTGGTCAAATTATACGTTTCAAGATTGTGCGTGCCAGAGGAACAAAAGTTTCTCCGCAGGTAGGGAAATAACATTGGAAGGTTGAGTAACATGGGAAGGCTTTACTTGTTTCATTCACTCGTTCTTTGATATTTTTATACACAGCCGTACCGACTACGCAGGTTTTATGTTCGAATGACACTAAAGTGAAAGAGAAGCATGTCGTAGAATATTTGAAGGGCAGAACCTGTTATTCTTCGTAAGGGGCAGAAGAAACCCATACCAAATCTAGATCGGGCGGCCAGTCCAGCTGGGAACCGAACAGGGTACTTCCCAAATTAGACATGGTACCGCGAGCTGAGCTACTCACCGAAATATTGCGTTATTCCAGACTTCCTCCACGAAGTGAATGAAAATTGCGCTTCTCTGGGTTATTACGCTGCGAGTGGTGGTAATTTATTACGGACGTTTCGGGACAACCTGTCGGTCCAATCTTCAAGGTTCTTCAAGGGTCGAGAATTCTCGACCCTTGAAGATGGGAGGAGGAGAATAACCCAGAAGAGCGCAGTTCTTACTGCAACATAGTGCGGGCGTTTTTGTCCCTCTGCTGAGGTCAAAGCAGGGTGGTAAAGTGACCTGGCCACTCACTTCCACCGTGTTTCGAGCTCTTAAGAGTGCGTGGAGTTTTACTTAGTTCCCTATAGAAACAATCCAGGGTTGTGGCTGGCCTTCTTACGGGACATAATAATAATAATAATAATAATAATAATTACTGCAATTGGGTTGTTACCCGGTGGCAGTGGTTATTTTACATCTAAACAAAACATGAAATTGGTTACTACTAAATTTAAGTCGGGAGGGCTACATGAGAAGCATGTAGTGGCAACTTGGAATATTGGGAACCATCTCAGCATTTGCTTTTAGGCACAGGGAAACCA
>Ga0123355_10013530_pt1 | contig 12710 bp, 10 predicted proteins | sample TergutEmb28metaG_3_FD_89872 | JGI IMG/M metagenome (GOLD analysis project Ga0123355, IMG submission 89872) | Embiratermes neotenicus P1 segment gut microbial communities from Petit-Saut dam, French Guiana - Emb289 P1 | ecosystem: Host-associated > Arthropoda: Insects > Digestive system > Gut ...
ACCACCACCACCACCACCACCACCACCACCACCTCTGCTGCCACTGCCACCACCACCACCACCACCACCAATTATGATCATCATCATGTCAGATTGAAGAGAGAAAGAAAGAATACTCTTCATGCACTTTGCGTCTGGTGGCAAGAGTTTATAGCATTACAGGTGGGAAGATTTAGGCACAGTCAGGGTGTATGTAAGACAGTTACATCTTAGTGTTCAGATCATTAGAATTCACTGAAAAAAATTTTGCAGCATCCCACTATCCTGTAACTAAATATACATGAAAACCTTAACAATAGGCACAGTGTGTGATTTTAGTGTTACAGAATGAGCATTGTAAAACTGTGCAGTCTTAACATGTAATTTAATGAACTGCCTGTGGTTGGCTGTGAAGAACTGGAACATGCATGAGGAAACAAAATAAAATGTATAGTTATTAATTGCACTTGTGTGCTTATGTATATTGCTGTGAGAAATGACAAATATGTATTTAGATGGCAACAGAAGTGGAGGGGGCATGAGAGGGTCCACATTGTGGCAGCACAGCCCGAATCTTGGGAGTCTTCTCATTGTGCTTCTGTGACGGAACACCTGCATGAAAGATTATTTGTAAAATTAGTATTAAACCATCTGATTGCATTGACAGATATTTGGGGTGTGTTGGTGAACATATGAAGGAGCTGAAGCCATTTGGTGACGTGCCTCACAAATTATCCATTCAGTTGAAGCGTTCGTTTGTGGCTACACGGACATTTTCGCAAGCCCTGAATGTGGCAAGCGATGTTGTTACAAATATGGTAAAGGTAAGATACCTTAATTTTCATGTTATATAAATTTTGATTACTTGTTTTCAGACCGTCATGTGGAGCGTTAATTGTATTATGGTCTTTTGGTTGGTTGCTGCACTGTGTAATTGTTAAATGTTTTAACATTTCAAAGTGTTGGAGCATTTAACCATTACAAAGTGCAGAAGCTCACAGAATGACCATCATACAATTAATGCAATCCATGGCTTTGTGTGTGCTGAAGTTGACTGCTTCATATGATCACATTGTAGGATGCTGTGTGGTCACAGTGCACTGGAACAAAGATCGACTGCAAGCCCTTCTAATTGAGCAGTGAAATGTAGAAGATTTGAAGCTTTCACTTTGCATGACTACTGTGAAGTCCTGTGAGTCAGTTGACTGTGTCCAGATATCTAAATAATCCCTGATGATGCACACACACATTGACAGATCAATGACAGCAGATGATTATCCCATGCTGACAGGCTGATTGACCTAGAAGACTTCACTGAAACACATTGAATGAATAAATTAATGTTCTGGAATTTATCAGTGTTGTGTGTTGAAGGTATTCCAACATATTGGCATACATTGCAGTTGCTATTTTTGGGGTGAACGGTGTTGGAAGAAGGAAGTGGGTAAATTTGTGGGTCTCGTGGTGGGAGTGTTAAGCATCTTACCCTCCAGTTGGAGAAGGGCTGTGTGTTTTGGAAGTTGGGTTTTAGGAAAACAGGTGAAGTTAGACTGTGCTCAGTTTGTTTCCAGCTTCAGTGTTGAAGTTGTGGGGGTGTTAAATTATTTTGATGGCTTCCCAGATGATGTGTGGGACAGAAGGAGTGATTTGTCTTAGGGAATCCTTATTATTTGATGTGGCATGTTTGCCGGTACTGACTGCTGGTTGGAACAGCTTTAACATTCATAATTGTTACATGATCCACAGCTCATTTATGTTTTTATAAATGTAGCTTAGTATGATGTGTGATTTTATGTCTTATAGAGTAACTAGCTGTGTGCCTATCATATGATGGGACGCCATAATATTCACTCACTACTCCCCTGTCTATTTCACCCATTTCTTTATTCTTACAGCCACCCTTGTATTACTTTCATCTGGTGGAATGCTGCCATCTGGTTGTGGTATGATATGTTATATGATTGGCATTCAACTTGTTTTTCAGTCTCAGCCCATATGTCACAGCAAATAGATTCTGTCTCAATTATAAAAGCTGTTTGTTTGCCATGAGGGCATACCTAATGGAGAACAAACAGCTTAGTAACAATGGTTACCATGGTGACCAGGGTGTAAGAGCACGTACCTCACAGACAACACACAGCTTGGTAACAGTGGTGTTTGTGGCAACCAGGATATGACTGACTCATTCACCCACTCACATTAAGGGTATTTGTAAACTAGACAAATGGAAAATAATTGTCCAGAGATACAAATAAGATTGGTGGAGTACATTTTGCATATGTATGAGCTGCATAATAAGAATTTGCGACTTGATCGTTTTGCCATAAACTTTTCTTTAAGTGGTCTGGTTTCAGCACTGGTGTACCTTCAGTGCCTGTTAACTGTTTGCACAACATTTTTATACACACTAATTACAGTTTTTTTTTTAAACACAGATTAGTCCGAGCCCGGACTGTGTTCGAGCTCTGACAAAGATGACAGGTTGCCCAGCTTGTCAGGGGCTTCCTGAACTAAAAGCTTGCAGCAACTACTGCATTAATGTGATGAAGGGGTGCTTAGCCTATCAGGCAGAACTGGATGCAGACTGGAACGGCTTTGTTGGTGATGTCCTGATCACTTAATTAGATATAGAACCATTTATTAAGAACCAACTAAATACCCCCATTTGATGCTACATATTCTGTTGTTTATGTTGTACTATCTGCTGCATGTTTCAGTTCAATTAGAAACCATCCTCAGGGAGAGTTAGAATGCTGGAAATATTTCTGTGTACCTAATTGAGCTTTCTTTTACTATTTAATTTAATACTTAACACCCATGTTACATTCCGCAAGTAAGCAAATGATTTGCAACCGAAACTCTAAAATTATTGTCGTTTGGGGTTAGATATCATGTGGATTAATAGACACATACTAATATTACACCCCCGTCTTTCTTCACTGTTCTACTATGATGCTGGAGGCAACCGTACCACTTTCATTTCTGCTTTATTATTTTGTCTGACTTTCGTCCACATTCCTGCCCACTACAAATTTTGTATTTCCTGCCTCGTCAGACACCACAAGTGATGAGATGCACCTTAAAATTTGCAAGGTATTTTTGCAGATTTAGTGCCTACTTACGTAACAACTCATCATTTAGTGTTAAGAAGCAGGGTGATTTTGGGAAATATTCTTCAGAGAAAAAATGCAACTCTTGTGTTTGTAAATGTGGTAATTTGTCCATAAATTTAAAACAGGATACATTATTATGGGAAAAATCCATTATTCCTGTACACAGACTACAATAGATATTAGGGAGTGTAAAGAGCAAAGATATAATGTTCAGTATGTGACTGTAATATGGCTGAGTAACTTTGTAAAGTTGGTGTCAGACAGCTTCCACCACTGAATAGGAAGGGTTAATGAATTCTGGCAGTAATATTACTAATGCGCCATGTCAAGGTATGGTGTTTTGTTTTCATTAGTAAGGACTAAGAGTGACCTGTATGTATATAAATATGTGTGGTGACAACATGTTATAATCCTGTGTAGATGCAATGGAGAAGGTCACAGACAGATTACTAGGCCCTTTCAATATCGAGATGGTGGTGGAACCAATTGATATCAAGATATCTGAAGCTATTATGAACTTCCAAGAAAATGGGCTTGAAGTTTCACAAAAGGTATTTCTGTCTGAATTAAGTTCTTATTGGTCTGTTGCTGTAGTGATTAAAGTGCCCACCAACATGTCAGGATTTGTAGAAATGTGTACCTGTTTCCAAATGTTTGTCAAAAGGTGGCAGAGTTCATACAGTTTTCACTAACCATATAGATGAAATCTAAATTATATAATTGCGTAAGTTAAAGACTTGTATGTTCTGTGTAAACTGGTCTGCCTCTTTCTGTGGTAACTAGGATGTTCAGCATATAGTGGTCAGAGGGTTAACTTGGCAGCATGAACAGAATGTTTTGTGTTTATAGAAATCACAAACAGAATTTTGTGTATGACATTCTGCACTGCAGTTAGAATGTACAGTATGCACTAATCCCAAGGAACAGAAGTGATATAATGTTGGCCTATCAGTTGTTGTAATGCTGCTCATATTATACTAGCTTTGAAGGTGAAGTAACTGCCTTGTGACAACAAGGCTCAGACCTGGTTTTGGTAAAGAGAGGTATCAGGGGTTCATTGCAATTCACTTACCAGCAATATGAGAGCAAAAATACCCTGCGATGTTGCAGTAACTGATTCACAACTGTAAGTGTGGCTGTATGTTTCTGTGAGAGGCAGCCAGAAGTGCACCTTTTCACAGAGTACGAGGGGGTGCTGATAAGTGCTTAGCCGGACCAGGAAGGAAACAAGCTACAGCGACTGAACTCGGGATTTATTCAACATACTCTCCACGAAGCTCAATACACTTCTTAGCCCGTTGCTCTAGCTTTTGCAAGTCACTTAAAGAAAATTCAGAAGATTGTCTGTCCAACCAGGTCTCCGCGGCAGCAGTGACCTCCGTGGTGGACGAAAAATGCCGACCTTTCAATTATTTTTACAATCCAGGGAACAGGTGGGGAAGAGTTGATAGTCCAACGGGGCCAGATCAAGAGAATAGGGTGGGTGATCAAGACATTGGAAGCCTGAGTAGGCCAGTTTCTTCTGGGTTGCAAGTGCCCAGAGAGCTGGGGCATTGTCGGGCAAGAACAAGACCTCGATGGTGACCTTCCCGCGCCATTTTTCCTTCAAAATGTCCTTCAATTGCACCAGCAGAGATGAGTAATACTCGGCATTGATAGTTTGGCCCTTTGGGAGATAATCAGTGAGGAGGATGCCATCTTGATCCCAAAAAATCTAGGCGAGAAATTTCCAGCAGATTTTTGCAGTCGGAATTTTTTGGAGCAGGGTGAGCCGCTATGTTGCCACTCCACTGATTGTTGCTTTGTCTCCGGGTCATAGTGATATAACCATGTTTCGTCCGTGGTCACCAATCGTAACAGAAAATCATTTGGATTGCACCCAAAAATTCCAAAAGTTGCTCAGACAACTGGCATCGTTAACATTTTTGATCCACGTTCAGGCATTTCAGGACCCACTTCACGGAGAGCTTCCGCATGTCCAAATCTTCATGAATGATGGACCCAACCCGCTCACATGAGATGCCCAGTTGCTCAGCTATTGATTTAGCCAAAATCTGGTGGTCTTCCAAGTTTAGCTCGTGAATTTGATCAATAATCTCCAGAGTGGTCACTGTTTTGGGTCATCCAGGATGAGGCGCATCACAGGTGGAAAAATCACCACGTTTAAACTTGGCCACCCAGTTTTTGACGGTGGCATACAATGGTGCATGTTCCCCTAATGTTTCTTTCAGAATGGCGTGAATTTTCTTCAGCGCCTTGCCTTGCAGGAGAAAAAACTTGATGACAGCTTGCATCTCCATGTTGTTGAAATCGCCCGTGTTGCCTGTCATGCTTCCTTTCAGCCTCTGTAACAAGAAAAGACTTGCAATTCGGCACATGAAAAGACCCCTCTTTCCAACGACACTATCGATTCCGTCCTACAACATCGGGAAGTAGGTCGGGCTAAGGACTTAACAGCACCCCCTCATAGGAAGGGTTCCATCAGTGAGTGTTAATTTTGTACTGTATGGTATAGTAAATTATAGAAACTGTAGGTGACAGCCATAAACTATTGAAGACACTTCTTAGTTGTTCCTGAGTGATGAATATCAACAATAATTACAGTCACTAGAATATTTTCCTTTGGTAGGCTTCCTGAAGTGAGGGAGTTTGTGTGCAGATGTGTTGAATATTTGATGGGTGCAATCATAAAACAGTGTGCCAAGAATTAAATATAAAAATAATTTTAAATTCCCAAAGAAATAGCTTAGTGTGATTGAGATTGGTGAAAATAGAAATGAATATAACATGTGAGTTGTAAATACCATTGTGTGAGGGAGCAGGTTACTATTAGGATGGCTCTTTTGGGGGAGTGGGTTTTCAGGATGTGGGCTTGATGAAGGACCTACTGTGAGGGTCTACTATTGAGCTTTTGTGTTGATGGTGTTGTGCCTTTGATATCTACAACAGTGAGAGTTTATTGAATGATTATTTACATGTTTTATTATATATATCATAACAAAAAACATTTCACACAAATATATAAAAGTATATTATATTATCTTATATTATAAACCTAGTATTCCTCCCACATATTTTGGCCACTCTTGTAGCCATCCCCAGTGAGGTGCATTACAAAGAATCCTCTGTCCCTTGTAATGCACCTCACTGAGGATGGCCACAAGAGTGGTCAAAATATGTAGGAGGAATACTATGGTTATAATGTAATGTAACTTAATGTAACGCAGTGTAACTTAATGTAATGTACCATAACTTAACATAATGTAATGTAATGTACTTTTGTACATTTGTGTGCATATGTTTTTATTGTTACCATGCTTACTTGCTCAATGCAGGTCATGAATAATTTAAAACTGTGTTTATTACTAAGGGAATGCACAAATGTAAATTATCATCACAAGATGGAAGTTCTGTGTTTTGGACAGCAATGGGGAATCTCAAATTTTAGTTTGTCATTGGCTGGAAAGAGTTTAAGTTAAATTGAGACAACATTTTCCTTAACTGTATGGCAGGTTTAAATACTTCTTTGTGTTATGCTGCACAGGTGTTCAGTGGATGTGGAAAACCCATGTTGGGTCGCAGACGGCGTGACACGACAGAATTGGAGTTCGAATCTTTGCAGTTTGGAAGGTCTGAAACTGATCAAAATGGAGACAGTAATGATGTACCAACCCTTGACAAACTGGTCAAGGATATCAGGGAAAAGGTGCAATGCAAGATTTATTGTTTGTTTATAATCTGTTTCTCTCTATTAATGCACTGTCATCTGTGTGTGTTGGTAAACTGCAAGCCCAACCAAAAATAGAAGCCTGGGTTCCTCCACGGAGCAAAATGTATGTTGTAACACACAGGATTGTAACTTATTCTTAAACAGCTGGTTCTGATGCTCCTTCTGTGTATGGTTTAGGAGTTTGTTATATACTATAATTACCATATACACTGCACTTAAAAAAATTATGAACTGCATGTGGTGGTACATCCATTTATGTGTATTCTAACTGTGAATTTATTCCATCATAACAGAAAAGAAGAAACATATTTTTGGCATGTTTGTATTGACACAGTTTTGTACTTTATTTCACCAGTTTTTCATTTTTCAGAATACAGAACTCATTAAGAGATAGTGGTGTGTGTAGTTACGTAGTCTGATTTACTTGCGCTGCAGGTGAAGGACACAAAACAGTTCTGGTCACATTTACCGTATCAGATTTGCAATGATGATCACGTTGCTGCCAGCCCAGCCAAGGATGACAGCTGTTGGAACGGAGCTATGAAAGCAAGGTTTGTGTTTGCACATACACAAGAGAAAGTTTCATGACATCTTACATCCATGGAAAACAGTTTGGCTTCAAATTTCTGTCTGTGAGTTGTGACATTGTGTTTGGTTGGTGGATGCCAATGTTTCAGATAAAATATCAACTTTGAAGGTGGAAGTAGTAGTGACATTTTGAAGTTATAAAGTCAGCAAAAGAATATCATGAAATGTGTAATAGTACATAATGAGGGTGCATTTGTGGGCGTTTGTTGTGTTAATTATGAATCATTGGGTTGTTTATATTTTGGTAATCTTGAAGCTTGCTTTTCTTGTAGGATCTGATGCTATGTGGTTTGATAGATTGATACCAACATTTTGGGGGAATCTGCTACTTTCATTGTTTAATAGTAACAGACCAATTTTTGACAATGGTTTTAATGAGTGATACCAACAACATTCACAAGGACTTTTTCCAGAGTCCGTGTGAATGTTGCCCGTATTACTGCTACTCCCATGTTTGGAGTCTTGCCCTTGTACCCAAAGGATGGAAGCAGGAGGTTACTCCCATTTGCCACATTCAGCAGGTTGGTGCAGCAGTATTTCTGTACACATATTGGTGTGGGCACTGGTTAACCTCTCTGAGGGTTTTAATGGTTTTCTTCAGTTTCTGCAGCCTATTGCCAGTGCCCTACCACAATTAGGTTCAAACCCTTGAACAACAATGCATTGTTGACAATGATGACAACAACAATAACAATAAGAACAGCCATCACCACCACCACACTGACAATGATGATGGCAGTGGTGACAGCAGCAGCGGAGGCGGCGGTGGCAAATGACAATGACAGCAACAAAGAACGACGATGATGACAACAACAACAACAACCATCACCTCCTCCTACTTTGTTATTGTCACTGTCATAGCTTTCAATGCTATTAGTCTAATATCTTGACATTGTGTCACAAAGGCTGTAAATATGCACCATGTCCCATGCAAGTCACCACCATGAGAACATCAAATCTCATTAATAATCTGTTGATGGACGTAAAAAATGTCGCCCAAGGAAAGCTCTTTAGCATGGATTTGATATTGTTCAGTAACAGTTGGATTTGTCTTTGCAGATATGAACTTCAGATCACCGGTGATGGAATATCCAATCAGCAAACCAATCCTGAGGTTATCGTGGATGTCAATCGACCTAGCAGTTTGCTCAATGAACAGATGTTTGCACTGAAAACAATTACAAGTAAACTGAAGAACGCTTACAATGGATTGGATGTTGAATGGATTGACATTGGTGAGTTAGGCTACAGAAAGAAAGGAGTCCAGCATAAGCCCCTCCACATCTCCTTCCAGTTGTTATGCTTCCCCCTCCAATTTACTTCTTTGTATTATTCTCCATCTGTTGTCTAGGAATTCTGTTCATGTCAGTATTGGTAGTTGTGACCATGCCACAATCTTTTTTAAAAGTAACTGTTTTTGTGCCACAGAACTTGCTACAAGTGCTATGGCACAAAAACATGGAGGTGAAGAGAGTAGCTCCTGAACAACGGGTGGCAAAGGATGAATTGCATTTGAGTAAATACAGTAGTTAGTGACAAAGTACTGCCCAAATGTTCATTAAACTGGGCATGTTTAAACATTTTGAAAATATTCTGACCTCATACAGTCACTACAGTACATAAATACTTGACTGTGGATGGGTTTGTGTCACGTCTATTTTAATTTTTTTTCAGAAGAATCTTCATATGGGTCTGGGAGTGGTTCTGGTGATGGCGTTGACACTGATGATGATATAGAAGGTTCTGGTGATTCAGGTCACTTTGGATATGGAACTGGTACTGGGATGGGAGGATCTTCAGGTGGAACAAAACAGTCTACTAACAATGATGTTGAAAACAATCTTCATCCTTTGGGTTCTGGTCGAGAAATGGACAGGCATCGACCAAGAAACAACAGCAGCAGTGGTACATCTACAACCGCCAGACCACAGATGTCTGTCACACGTGCTGTTACATCTTACCTGCTACCCATTGTTGTTATGTGGTTTGGTGGAATATTTTCTGATTGGCTGTGATGAATACGATTTGCGGTCTATTAACATCGCTCTAATTGTAGGCATGACTTTAGAGAAGAAGTCTTGGTGTTTATATTTAGGTGCATGAGTCATCTGGATTCAAAAGCTGATCTAGTCCCAATGTGCAGTTACATCAGAATGTGCCGAGAAGAAGATAGTGGGCATTCAGAAGTCCTTGCATTGATTTTCTGTACTTCAAGTTGTTACATTCCAGATAATAAGTTTTGTTTTACTTTAAATATTAGAGTAAGGGCATAGTGACGCAGAATACAATCCAAATATCGTACTCAGATCTCCTACTTCTTGCAGGATTTGTGCTTGCAGCTCACTTAAGTTAAATGAGAAAATACTCCATGCATATATGCTACCAGTACTGCTCATTACACGGTCTGCCAGTGGAATGGGGCTGGCTGTAGGCAGGTGGCCAACAAACACCCTTAATTACTGCAGTTAATACATTATTCTGTGAGAAATAACATGTTTTGACCATTCTTGTAATTTTACTCTTAACTTCTGCAACACCATTTTTTCTCAGAAAATGGGTACATCAGAGCAAGAGGCCAGAAATATCGTAAGGACAGTGGATTCAGGCAACTTTGTTTTTGACGCTGGGACACACTGCATGTGTAACTGCCCCCGACTCTCCTTAAGGGGTACCGCAAGATCAGGGTGTCTGAAAAACATCTTGTGAAATGTTAAAAAATGGTGTTATGGAGAGAGTGAAGGGAGTTAACAGCAATTTATTGCATTGAGTGAGTCATAACATCAGTGAATGTTCAGGTGAATAAACTGAGCCACAGCACACTTTGTACATGTTACTTTGAAGAAATAATGTGCAGACATAAAACTATAGTCATTAAACACCTTTAGAAATAATGTTCCATGTTCCAATTCATTCAGTCTTTTTCCTGTTGCTGGGCACTGAAAAGCATTATTTAACAGCTGAACATCAGGCTGTCAGTTACGTAGCCAGACACCAGGCGAAGCACATTCATGTATGTCAGTTTGAAGTCCTTATAACTTTGTGCCTGTTTCACAGTCACAACTAACACTTTGTATTTGATATTCAGTCATTCAGCTGTGAACAATAGGAGATTAATTTCAATGATTTCAGTGTGTAATATATACTGTTTTCTGCATCCTTACTGAAATGAAATTCTCATACTACTGATGTAGTACACGATAATCTGTTCCAGTCCATGTTTCCCCTACACTGTGTTCAACTCCCAGCAGTTCTTAATAACTTATAAAAGTTACAAACTACCAGATTTTAGAAAGACAAACAAATATCAAATTCTTTGTCAATACGAATACACCCAGCATTTAAAGAGGAAGAGGAATGTGATGGTTTATTGATAGAAGGTTTGTATTGTTTGGTGGGAAATTGGGTGAAGTAAAGACATGCACCAAACTTACATGCAATTACTACTTTCATTCTTGAATTTTCTTTTCCTCGTAGGACCATTTTTTTCATTCTAATGTTGATATGCTTGCATACAATAATGCTGGAATTTCAGTTGGGCAGCATTAGTTGTGAAAGTGGCATCAGATCAGGGGGTTGTTTGTTGGGGGGGGAGGTGGTTTTTAAAATGTGAAAATGTTGTGCAACTGCAAAGAAGTTATGGACGTACATGTGAAGCACAACTTCAAGAAACAGTGAGGTGAACTGGATATTAGAAGTTAACTTCTTTGAACTTGTTTGAACTGTTTGCTGCCTATGTTACTTGGTTTCCATCTGTTCTTCCTGTTGGCTTAAGTTTAACAATACCTTGGGATTTTCTGTCACAAAACCTGTTTTATCAAATTTTTGAATCCAACTCATTACGCAGTTTCTTGAAGCAGGTTCATAACATGAATACTTTCAGCAGTTTGTCTGTATTTGGCGTGAAACTTTCAAACTTAGAAAACATTTTCAAAATGACCACCCTCTGGTCCATAGTGTAGGGTACTATCATCACGACACATGCTATCACACTAATTTCTGGATACTATTTTGAGCACCTGTACCTACATCAGAACAAAGGCAATCTCAATACATGAACAGCTGATAACAAGCTTTTTGTACATTGACATGATGATAACAAGATTGAGGCAAGTGGGTTAATAATACAAGTTCGTGGCAGAATGCTTGTATACACAAAAGGAATAATATTGAATGTGCTTGAGTATAATGCTATGAAGAGAATGGAAGTATAGCTCCATGCATTCATAACCATTGTCAGCTGTTCACTGTTGCGATTTTACTTTGGTACCCTTTGCATAAATGTGGGGTGGACCACAGCACTGGTCCTGATGTTGTGGAAAAAGAGAAAAATTGTTGGCCCTGCTGGGATTTGGACCCAAGAACCTGAAGCCTAGTCACTAAACTGAGTTACTGTGGCTTGTGTTCACAAAACTATACCATTTGAAAGTGGAACTTTTAATTACATTCTTGTCAGTCTTACAAGCAAAAGTTTGCCTGTCCCTGTGCACATAAGGATGCTGTAAAGGGGAGTGGAGTTACTCTGCTTATTCTTACTTTGTGTTCAGGTGACTGGCTGACACTGTACTGAAGAGATTGGGGATGTCTCTGCTCCTCATTTTGGGTGGCTTGTTGACATTATACAGAAGCGATTTGGGGGTCTCTCTGCTCCTGATTTTGTGTGACGACATTATACGGAAAACATGTGGGGGTTGTCTGTGCTCCTGTCTTCAAGTGACTGACTGACATTATGCTGAATACATTTATTATTTTCTTTACTCTGACACTGATGCCGAAGGTTGGGATTCTGCCTCAGGACTGATTGAGTTGTAGGCTAATACACTAACCAGTAGACCATCATGCCCACAAATATCAACAGACAGTTATATTAAAATGAAGGAGCCTGCTGCTCTCTGGGTGTGACTGTCATTCACAAGATTCTGAGTCTGATCCCAGATCAGATGTGTGCCTATTTTTCTGCTTACTGACAGAGACTTTCCCTTTTATGAAATATTGAACTTTTGAATTGAAAGCAATAAGCCTGAATGTATCTGTGGTTTTGGGACCATGTAGGTGCCCTCTGTTGACCACCTTCCTAGTTACGATAAATCTTTTAGTATAATGAAAGACAGGAACAGTGCCGATTGCTGAAATGTATGTATCATACACATCTCAATGGACAATGTCCAGTAAATTTGTATTTACTTCATGAAAATGGCAGAATTGTACCCCCCCCCCCCCCCCCCCCCCCCCCCCCCCCTCCCCCCCCCCCCCCCTGGCCCCCCCGGCACAACAAGAGCGAGCGGGGGGAGAGGGAGGGGGAA